>CEUM01065971.1_pt1 | contig 27984 bp, 15 predicted proteins | sample 356421 | NCBI WGS metagenome assembly CEUM01 (sample SAMEA2622716, study PRJEB7988) | marine metagenome | biome: marine biome (ENVO:00000447); feature: surface water layer (ENVO:00002042); material: "saline water (ENVO:00002010), including plankton (ENVO:xxxxxxxx)" | depth 5 m
GGAACTGAATCATCTAACGTCGCACGAGATGTATAACTTACCAGCGACTTCGACCGCCGCCGCCGCCGCGACTACCGCCGCCGCCACCGCGACCGCCACCACCACCGCGACCACCGCCGCGACCGCCGCCACCACCGCCGCCACCACCGCCGCCGCTGCCGCCCAACTCGGAGACGATGTTCAAGTTTTGCGTGAACCCCTTGAGACCCATTTTACCGACTGTCTTTTTCAATAGACCCGGCAACCCGTTGCACTGCAACGTCTCGAGCGCGTAGTTATTCGCCGCGAAAATCAAATCGTCCTTGCTCCACTTCATCTTCGAGCTCGAGCCGTTGTAGAAACCCAACCAAGCGCTGTACGCCTGCGACTTGGTCTCGGGACTGATGCGCGCGATGCCTCGGCGAACGCGCAAATCAACCTGCGCGTCGACGGGGGCGGTGAGCGTCTCGATGGGGAGGTCGCGCACGCCGTTGAGGAAAAACTTCTCGGCGGGATCGAGCATAAGCAAACCCTGACCCGTCTTACCGGCGCGACCGGTTCGACCGAGTCGGTGAATGTATTGCTCGCGGTTGGACGGGACGCCGACTTGGATGACGTAGGTGACGTCCGGGAAATCCATACCGCGAGCGGTGACGTCGGAGGACATCATCACGGCGGCGCGCGCCTCTCGGAATTTATCCGCAGCCTTGGTGCGCACGGATTGCGATTTTCTGCTGTGGATTTCGAACACCGGTTTACCGATGGCTTCAAACATCTCGGAGGCGAGCTGCGTGGAACGCGCCGTCGGGAAGAAGACCATAATTTTGTGATTCGGTTCCTCCGCTTGGTGCGCCTCGATGGCTTGGGTAAGAAGCGTGAGGTGGTCGTGGAACGGGGCGACGACCAAGGATTGTTTCACCTGCAAGTTGGTCGCCGGCGCGTCGTCGCCGACGCAATCGATGTATTGATGTCCGGGACGCAACGCATTCGCCGCGATTTGATGCACCGTCTTGGGAACGGTGGCGGAGAACAACAGTGTCTGACGCTGGACGGGTAGATAGGATAAAATCTTTTCCAAGCTCGGTCTGAACCCCATGTCCAAGAGCTGATCCGCCTCGTCGAGCACCAAGACGTCCAAGTTTTGCACAGCGCGAGACAAGTTGCTCGACTCAAAGTGATCAATCAATCTCCCCGGCGTCGCGATGAGAAACTCCACCCCCTGCGACGTCAAACGCTTTCGTTCGCTGTTGATGTTCGTCCCACCAAAGACGACTTGACACCCGAAATCGTGATAGGTCAATAAGCTCTTCGCCTCTTCGCCGATTTGCGACGCCAACTCGCGCGTCGGCGAGACGACCAAACACGACACCTCGCCGCGTCTCGGACGTCCACTCCGCGCCAATCGCTCGATCGCGGGAAGCAAAAACCCGACCGTCTTCCCGCTCCCCGTCTTGGCGCGCGCCAGAACGTCCAAACCCGCCATGATGTGCGGCAGCGTCGCGTCTTGCACCGCCGTGGCGTGCGTGAATCTCAACACGTCTCGAATCGCCCTCGACGAAGCCTCCGTGAGTCCCATGTTCTCGAACGCGGCCGTGCTCGACGGTGCGTTCCCCGTCTGCGCCTCGACGCGCTGCGCTCGCGCGAGCGCCCCACCCGTGTTTTTCATCAGATTCGGTCGAGGCGGCGCCGGCGCGCGGCGGTCGTCTCGTCCGTCCGTAAACTCCAAGCGCTCACCGATCGGGCGCGCCCGATCGCCGTCATCTCGCGGTCGAGGCGCGCCACCGTTTCCGCGTCCGCTTCGTCGACGCTTTCGAGCGGCTCCGCCACCGCGTCCTCCCTCGGGCGCGGGCGGGGGATTTCCCGCGTGAAACATGACGACGGCGGCGCGACGACGATCGAGCGACGGGCGGGCGGTGACGCGCGCGCGAAGGAGCCGATCGAGCGCGGGAAGCGCGCGAGAGAGAGGTGGTATCTTGCGAGAGTCGCGAGGCCGTCTTCGAGGGTGGTCGAACGACGGAAAGTGGGGATTATCCATTCATCGCGAACCCCGGGTTTCGCGGTTTCGAGCTCGAGAGCGCGCGAAGCGATCGCGCGTGCGTGTGAGTGTGCGTGTGATGATACATGCGAGTCCACTGTGATCACAAGGTGACCGTGGGGGGGTCTTCGGGGACGTCCTGCGCCTGTTGCGCGTCTCGCGCGTCGGGCTCCGCCGCGGGTTCAGCGTCTGCGGCGTCCGCGGCGGCGGCGGTCTTTTTGCGAGAGCGACCAGTCTTTTTGCGTAATTCGGCCGCTTCTTTACGGAGATTGGCGGCGGATATGTCGATCTCGCGTTCGGCTTCGTCGACGTCGGTGATTTCTCGTCCCGTGACGGCGCTCATGACGCGAAGCAAGTACTCGGTGGACTCGGCGTTGGCGATGTCGTTCTTCGCCATGTCTTGCGCGAGACGCGTCGTCTCTTCGCGATACTTGACGACGCTCGCTGCGCTCTCGGTTCGGAGGCGCTCGAGCTTTTCGTTCTCGGCGTTGAGGGCATCGTACGCCTCCCGGATGAGTTTCAACTGTTCCGGATCGGTCGTTTGACTTTCGGCGACGAGCGCCTTTTCCACGAGTTGGCCGTGCGCCTTTTTGAGACGTTCGACGACGATCTCCGTCTCTCTGAGTTCGGCGTGAATCTTCGCCGCCGCGGGGACGTCCGGAGCGTCCAAATCACCGGGTGAAGGGTTCTCGGTGAGCGCGGTGAGCCTGGCTCGACGCTCGGCGATGAATTCGTTGACGCGTTGCGTGGATTCCTGCTTGGCGGCGAGATGGAGACGACGCGTCGTGACGAGGACGATTTCGCTGTGGTTGATCTGTGATGCTTGCTTTGGCGGCGATTGCACGATCTCAGCGCCCTCCTTGGCGTCACCCTCCGCCTTGGCGTCTTCTTCCGCTTTTTCTTTCGCAGCCTGCTCCTCAATCTCTCCGACGACGCCTGGTTGCAACTTGATTTCACCGCTTGCCAGACGTTCAATCGTCTTGTTGGAGCACCGCACGAACGCGTCGACATGCGCAATGACGAGCTTTTTCAAACGCGCCGTTCCGATTTCGATGACGCGCTCGCTCGCGTCCGCTTCAAACTCTTTGATGCGGTTTTGACACAGCGACAGTTGCGCGGCGAGAGCGTTGATATCTTCTTTCTGCTCCATGACGCGCACGTGTTCGAGTGCGTACGCCTCAAAGTCCAGCGACGGCGCGTCCTTCTCGAGCTTGCTCGCGAAGAAGAAGGCCGAAAAGTACGGAGCTTTGACGAGATCAGGACCCGAATCGGTGCGATTTTCCTCTACGGCGAGCTGCGCGAACGCCTCCTCCACGTTTTCTTCCCAAGAAAACGTGTTCCCGCGTGCGGGAATGGCGAATTCAAACCACGTGTTGTACGCCAACTCGAGCAGGGATTCTCTGGAGTGCGGCTCGACGTCGTCTTCGCGCGGCGCGGACTTGACGTCCGGCTGTGAGATACCCGACGCCACCGCGCGCAACAACAGACCCAGCGCGAAGAATCTGATGTCTTTCGAGTTCCCAATCACGGGGAAGCGAGACTTGGCCGTCAGCTTGTAATCAGAAATGTAAGACACCGCGCTCGAAATGGTGCCGACATCTTCGACGGCGTACAGAAGAGAAAGATAGAGACGAAGCGCTCGACGAGTGTTCGCCATGAAACGACGTCGCGATTCTTCGATACCGCTCAGGTAGATGATTTTCTCGTTGCCATCCGCATCTCGTGGCGTAGTCGCGGGCACCCTGAGGCGTAAATTCGTGTCGTCGATTTCCACCATGCAAACTTTAAAGGTTCCGGTTCTCGGTACTTTGAAGAGCGGTGAGAGGTAGTCGAGTGCCTTTTTGCAGTGACCGATTTCTCCCGGAGATTTCTTCAACCTCGACCATGCGAGACGATAATTCGCCTTGTGGAACTTTGGATGATTCTTGTGGAGGAAGAGCAATGCCTCGACAGCGTCTCTGTACGCGCCGATCCAACTGTTTTGCATGTCCTCTACGATGAAAGGGTGCTTGAGAACGCTCAACGTCAACGCTTGGGATTCGGGGGTCATCTTTTTGCGACCAGACGCCTCGATGGACAACAACATTCGCAGTCGAATGTTCGCCACTTGGTAGATGGCCTCGAGGCAACCTGGCATTTTTTCGAGCGCGGACGCGTGCAACTCGAGCACGTCCTTCAGAGGTTGACGACTCTTCTTGGCGATTTTAGCCATGAAGTAGGGATTCATCCAGTTATCCGGATCTTGTCGAGCCGCGAGCTCGAAAGCAGCGTTTGTCATGGAAAGAGTGGAAATGAATTCCGGAGACGTCTTGTCGAGAACGTACTTGCGCGCGTCGTGGATTGGCGGAGCATCTTGCAAGAGCTCGTAGCCCGTTTGACCGAGACGTTCGTAAATCTTAGCTCGTACCCATTCCGTCTCCGCGTGTCCAGCGTAGTGAGTCATGATCAAAGCTTCCTCCGCAGCGATGAGTGCTCGTCGAATCGACACTTGGACGATCTTCACCATCTTGAACATGGCTGAGTTGCGGTACGTCTCGACGGATAACGCCTTTGCTGAGTCGTTGAGCGCGATGTCCTTGATGTTGTCCAAATGATCCGCAAGCTTGATCCAGGCCTGTGGACTCTTCATGTTGTATTCAACGTCAAATTTATGCAACTTGGTCAACTCTGCGGTTCGCTTCGCAATGCTCTTCCCATCCGGATCGTCATCGGTAGGTTCTGGCTCATTGCCGATGGAAATGTCTGGAGACACCACGCCTTGAAGTAAAGCGAACAGTTTGTCGTACTCAGTTTGCTCCTCCTCGAGAAAACCACACAGCGCCGTGTTATCAATGTCTGTGCAAAAGTGAAAGAGAGTCTTGTACACGCTGGCGAAAGAAACGATTTTGTCTTCCGCCGATTTGAGGTGTGAGCCAGCCAAACAACTGATGGGAGTGCTTGGTTGCGCTGGTGTGGCATCGGCGCTCTTCTTCGGTGTTGCTTGGTTTTGTCGACTCGACACGATTTGCTCGTCGGGCGTCGACTGCGAGATGAGTTCTCGCGCGAGGCGACGGTCTTCTTCCGTGATTTCTCCCAATTTGGAAGCGGTTGGAACGTCTTCTTCGCTAATGACGAGGTATCTCGTGAGGAGCTCGCTTTGTTCGGTGCGTGGAGGATCCACAATTTTCTCGCGAATCGCTTTGATCACTGACGAAAGCTTTTCGCGCTCTTCCTCGTCGGTGGCCATCGCGTACGGCTGAATGGACAACCAAAGATCGCCCGCATCTTTTTCATTCGTGATTTTTAGCGTCGAATCACACGCGCCTCCTTCTTCTCGGCACTTTCGCTTCGGCTTCTCCAATTCAAATCCATACACGCAATAGCTGAGTTGAACAATCAATTTATCGAGACGATCCAAAAGCTTGCGGTCGGCTTTATCTTGCGGCGTTCGGTCCTCGTCGTCAATGGAACTAATACTAGCGCGCTGTCGACGCACGCGCCGGCGGCGGCCTTCGTCTTCATCCGCGTCCGGTGTCTTCTTCTTCTTGTCGTTTTCTTCGTCCGAATCCGCGCGATTCGAAACATGAACTTTCGTGGTGCGCTTCTTCGCCGGCTCCGCGGCGTGGCGCAACTCGCGCGCCTTTGTGATTCTATTTCTGCAATTCGCCAATTGTATGAGAGATGACTTCAGGAACGCGCCTTTCCGTCCTTCGCCACAGCAACATCGACAATCCGCGAGTCTATCGTGAAGTTTTTCGTGCAACTCGATCACCTCTACATCCTTCGCCTTTGAAGCCTGTTGGATCGCCGAGATCAACTGCGCTGAAGCCTCCATGTTCGCGGCGCCGTATCGCGACGTTTTGCTCTTTTTCACCACTCCCGGCTGTTGCGCCAATTCATTGTAGTGCACCTCAAAGAGAGAAGCTGCGATTCCTTGTAATCCAAGCGCGTCGACGCAGTCTAACGCTTGTCTCGTGTACGCTTGTTTCACGTGATTTCGATTCGCTGATTCGATGGCCTCCGCCATCAGTCGCAGCATCGTGTGATCTTTCGTCAGATCATATACCATCTTCAACGCTCGAAGTTGGATGACCACGCACGCAGAACCCTCTTTTTTTGCCGCCGCGGCGAGAACTTTAAGAGCGTCTTGCTTTTCCGATTGCGTCAGAGACAAAACATCTAGATTTTCAGTCGATTCCTGGTCTTCATCAGGCAAGAGCAGAGGTGTGAGCGTCGCCACGAGCTCTGCTGTTTGACCCTTCGCGAATCTTGAAGCGGCGCCCGTGACCACTTCTTTAACTTTCATCGCATCCATGGCTGCTCGTAGCGCTTGCTTGCTAAAACGCTCTGGTGCGGCGTCTTCAATGTTGCGAGGCGTCGAAGAAATATCGGCGTCGTCCAGTGCCACTTCTTGCGCTCGCTCAAGATAGAACGCACTCACGCTCGGTTCCTCGCCGTCGAGCTCTGCGAGTTTATGATACAGGAACAAACTTTCCGCTTGATAATCTTGCGTGACATCGCGGTCCATCTCGATGGCGGCACTTTGCAAGACATCCTCCGCCATCTCTCTGAACAGCTTACGCGATGGTTGACCGAGCGCGCAACCTCGAGCCGCGAGGATGCACGAATCTGCGAGACAGAGCAATACTCGAGCTTTGGTCGCCAAATCATCGCTCGGCCCGACACCGAAGACGAGATACAGCGATAAAAGCGTCGACGGCGTCGGCGCGCACTCATCTTCGGCATCCGGTCGCCAGCGCGCGGCTGTGGTGGAAAGCAAACGCCACGCGACGTGAGCCGCGCCCCCGTTTACGTCTTGAACACCATCGACGAAAGCGGAAACTCGTCGGAGCGTCTTCATATTTCGTTCTTCTTCAGCCTTCTTCGCAGCGGCTTCCTTCATTTCCCGCGCGTGCTTCTTCTTCAGACTCGTCGCTCGATCGACGGCGCCCGCGACGTCTTTTGTCGCCTTTCTCACCGCCAAAACGACGGGATCCTCGGCACCGATAAGAGTCAATAACGCGCGACTGACGTTGACTTCTGGTTTCCATTTCTTATCCTCCGCGGCGGCTTTCTTGGCGGCTTTTTCCAACGCCTTGAGTTCAGCCTCGTGTTCGGCAATCTTACGAGCTTTTTCATCCTCGATGGCTTTCTTCTCGTCGAGTTCCAGCTGACGGCGAGACTTTCTCACCGGTGCCGCGGCCCTCTTCTCTTTCTTCCCAGCCTTTGCGGGTTCTTCCTGTTCAGTTGCTGTCGAAGCCTCATCCGACGATTTGTTGGGTTGCAACGGCTTGTGCTGCGAACACTCGGGTTCTTGCGTGGGTGAGAACGGCGCGGCGACAGTCATCGGCGTGTCTTCGTCTTCCGCCGTCGGCGCATCGTGCATTCGCACGTCCACGACCGTCGATTCCCCCGGTGCGGTCATTCGCGTGCTCTCCTGCGGTTCATCGAACACGAACCGAATCTTCTTCCCCATGTTATCTCGCGGAATGTCCACGCCCTCGACCGCACGCATGAACGGCGTGAACGACGCCATCAACGCATCGTTTTCACCCTCTTCGTCGTCACCGTTTGGCGACATCGCGGGCGACGGCGCTTTCTCTTTCGTTTGCTTGGGCGTGGACGCGCCGTCGTCCTCGGGCGTCTCGTTCGGCGCCGGCGCCGCGTCCTCCTTCGCCTCTTTCGCCGCCCCATCCTCCGTCTCCTTCTCCGCGTCCGCCTCGTTCGATTCCGGCGACGTCAATCCTCCCAACCGCGCGAGCACGGCGGCGATCACTCCCCAACTCTTCTCCACATCGGCGCCCAATCGAATCTTCACCTCGGCGTCTCGCTCGGGCGTCGCCGCCGCCGCCCTCGCCGCCTTGACCGCCCTCGTCGGTTCCAACGTCTCCGGCGCCCGCTTCATCGCTCGCGCTCGCGCGTTCGCTGGATCCATCCTCACCACCACTCCCGCGATCGCTCTCGCGCTCTCAAAATCCCCGGCGCGCAGACACAGCTCGCTCAGCGCCTCCAAAAACAATTGATTCCCCGGACACACCGTCGCCGCTCTCTCGTACGCCATCCTCGCCGTCGCCGCGCGTCCACACGCCACCGCCAACCCACCCAAACGTCCCCACAACACCCCGTCCTCATCATCCAGCTCCACCGCGCGCGCGTAACACCGCAACGCCTCGTCTCGATCCCCGTCGTCGTCGTCGCCGCCGCCGCCGCCGTCCCGCGCGCGTTCGTCCAGCAATCGCCCGAGATTTTTAAGCGCGAGAAACTTGACGCGACTCAAACGCGCGGAGATATCCGCGCGATTCGTCAGCGCGTGTCCCAGCACCCGTCGAAGCGCGTCGATCGCGTCCGCGGAGGCACCGGCCGCGGCTCGACGGACCGCCTGTTCGTACGCGGCGATGAGTTTGGATTCCTCCGCCTCGGCCGTGCGTCGCGCGAGACGCGCGGCGTCGTCCGCGCCGTCTTGACCGCGGTTCAGACACGCCCAATCCATCGCGTCGTCCGCGCGGTGGGGCGACGCGCGCCGAGGTGTGTCGTCGGTGGTGGCGATGATGACGGACGAGGCGTTTTGACTTTGAAAATTTGAAATCGCGGCGGCGGCGCGACGGGACGGGAACGCGAGAGAGAGAGAGAGCGCGTTCGGTGAGCGATGGAATCGATGGGTGATGAGGAGAGGTTAGAAAAAATAGTGCTAGTGGTGGTAGTGCGCGCGGTGCGCGCGGGGGTCACGGTGATGGGAGGGTGAGGGCGAACGCGCGAAGCTCGTCGAACGCGCGGGCGAACCATTCGCGGTTTCTGGGCACGGTTTCCACGAGGTACTCTGCGCGGTCGGGATCGCCGGAGCGACCTTTGCCTCGACCGGGCGGTTTGTATTGGACGAAGTCGCAAAATTCGAGGTCGAATACCTCGAGCGAGGTTTGAATCTGGGCGTAGTGCTCCATGGCGCGCGCGCGAGGGACGACGGCGCGCGAGTACGGGCACTTGATTTCGACGACGCGACCGCTCGGGTGCACGCCGTCGGGAGAGGCACCGAGCCAGTAGTGGTCGTCATGAATCTTGAGTCCAAACGTGAGACACGTCGTGCCGTGCGTTCGTTCGTAGTGCGCCAGGGCTTCGGCTTCGAACTCGTTTCCGTGTCGAATAGCCGCAGACGTCGGCGCGCGCCGCCTTCTCTCACGTCTCGCGTCGCGTTTCGTCTCCGTCGACGGAGTCATCGATTCCTCTTCTTTCCGCACCCTCTGTTTTTGCCTCAACGACTCCTCTTCTTTCCGCACCCTCTGTTTTTGCCTCAACACTTTCCCTCGCGCGTCGCCGCCTTCGAGCACGCGCGCCGCGTCGGACGCCGTCAACGCGCTCGCTCTCGCGAATTTCCACGCCTCCGTCTTTTGCGCGGGCCATCCCTCCGCATCCTGTCGAAACGCCAGCTCGGCCACGCGTTCGCACACGTCTTCCCCCCTCGGCACGTCGCCTCGCGTCACGAACGCGCTCGTCGCCGCGTACTCGTCGTCGGCGTCGTCCTCGTCGTCGCGCGTCGGCGACTTGGCCGCGTCGACGTCCACCCCCTTGCGCCGAAGTCGCTCCTCCACCGTGAACCTGCGCTTCGGGTGCGACGCATCCGGTTGACGACGCCGACGTGCGCGTCTCGACGCATTCGGATGCGCGCGCGCGACGCCCGCGACGTCACCGCGACGCCTCGGTCGTCCCGGCGGCTCGACACCGCACACCGTCCCGCGCCCGTCGCGCGTCGACGTCGTCGCCGCGCGCGCGAGCGTCACCGCCTGAAGACGCGCGACGCACATGTCCTCTCGTCGCGCGCGCCTCGAGACCGCCGTCGACGCGTTCGAGGCGGACGGCGACGTCAACTGACGAACGTGATTTTCGAGACGTCTCTCGAAAAACCGACATGTCGAGCGTTTTCGCGTCACTGCGCGTCGACGTGAGCGCGCGAGGACGCGAGAGAGAGGTGACACGATTGGAAGAAATATGAAGATGTCGATTCGCGCGCGAGGCGCGGTGTTGGTGCTGTGTGCGTTGGCGGTGTGCGCGCACGCGAGGGAACAGCCGAGAGACGGCGTCGCGGCGACGCCGACCCAGAGAAAATTATTGGGATCGCAGGGCGAGGGTACGCCGGTGTTGGATTGGATTCTCGAGCGTCAAAGCGGTGGGGAATCGTCGACGCCGGTGTTGGATTGGTTTTTAAATCTCGGGTCGACGCAAAATTCTGCTCTGTTTGGACCGACGTCGTTTGCGCAACGATTTACAAATCGCGTCGCCACGTTTTTCTTTTCCGAACTCTTACGATTTAACATGACGGAAACCGTCGAACGGATCGACGCGGGCGGGAGACGCGCGAGTCTGGAGCTGACGACGACGGAGTCTGAGTTCGCGAGAGCGCTGTTCGATCGAACGAGCGTTCCGGGAGAAGTCTTTGGCGTCGATGCGTTGAACGCGACGCGATTCGTCGAAGACGACGTCTGCGGTTCTGATTTTTTGCGAGGCGGACTCAACGATACGATGCTCGACGACGCGTACTGGCAAGCCTCTGGGTTCACGTCGGCCGACATTCCCCGGTCTGGGTGCTACCACGGATGCATTTTGGGTTCGGGAACGTACGAAGCCATCGCGCGAACCTACGGCATCCGACGAACCTTCGCCTACGACTCGTGGCGAGGCAAATGCTTCGACGAGATGGACCCCTCGAGCGTGACCAACCTCATCAAGCTCAACTACGGGTTACTCGTGGAGGGCATCTTCCCTCGGCTTCGAGAACCGATCGAATTATACCCCGGTCGCGCCGAAGTCTCGTCGTCTCAGTTTCAGCCGGAAGGGTCAGCCATCGTCGTCGATTACTCGAGCTTTGAGCACGATTTCCAATTTTTCAGGGACGAATTACGACCGATTTATCCGGGCGTGTACGTCGGTAAAATGTACGCCATGCCCGGGATGTCCATGTTCGGCGGCGCGCTGCAAGTTCCGATCGGCGCCTCTCCCGTGTTCACCGTCAACTTCCTGTTGGTCGGCGACGCGAACGTCCTGACGTCGTAAATCGCATCGCACATCCAAAACCAAGATCGTCGCGCGAGTTCACGTTATTATGACTCTTTTGAAATGAAAAAAAAATCTATTCTTGGGCGAACTCTAACAGCGTCTCGCACATGAAATCGGGTTGTTCCAAGTGCGCGACGTGGCCGCAGCGCTCCACCCACACCATTCGCGCGTTGGGAAGTTCATCCATAAACTTATCCGCGTAGCTCGGCTCTAAGATTTGATCTTTGCGACCCCACATGACGAGCGTGTCCACGGGAACCTTCGGAATGGAGTTACGAACCTTGAATCCACCCGACTTCATGAAGGACAATGTCGCGTCGCACCACTGCGGGGCGAAGGTGTGCAAACGCCCGACGCGCAACGCATCCTCCGTGGCGAACGTCGCCTTATCGAAATACGCCATCTGATTCGCGGCGTTGCGCAACGCCGTCGTGCGCAACACGTTCACGCCAACCTTGGCGATCGGTCGCGGCAACGCGCCCATGGGACCGAGACCTTCGATGAAGCCTTGCGCGTCGACGAGCACGAGCTTCTCCACCGCCTCGGGATGATTCGTCGCGAAATCGATCGCCGCCGCGCCTCCGAGAGACGCGCCGCACAGCACCATCGGACGACCGATTTTCTCCTTCCAAAACGCGTACAAATGCGCTCTCTTCGCCTCGGGAGAGTAATCACCGACGCCGCCGTCCCGCGCGTCGGTGAATCCCCACCCGAGCAAGTCCACCGCCCACGTCTCCGTCTTCGCCGCGAGTTTCGGGAACAACCGTCGATACTCGAGACAGGACGAATCGAATCCGTGCAACAGCACGAACGGCGCGAGTTTGGACCCCTCCGGACCCGCATCCCCGACGCACGACGTCAACACGGCGTCGGCGCGTCCCGGCACCGCCACCTCCACCAACTCGCACCGCTTCGCCATGTCGATCGCCGCCGGTTCCGTGAGCTCGCGAACCTCGGGAGGGAAGAAGGATGGGAAATCCTTCTCGGACGTCGACGAGGGCGTGGACGTGGAGGTCACCGCCGCCGTGGACGCGCGACGGAACTTGGAGGCACGATTACCGCTCGCACGACGCGCGCGAGGCGCGACGGCGACGGCGGTGAGCTCGCGCGCGAGGAGACTCATGAGAGGACGCACGGTCGCGTTAGGTCGTTCGCGGACCGATCGAGCGTTCGACGCGGGCGAAGGACGCGTCGTCGACTGGGGCGATGAAGAGTCTTATCCACAAGGTGAAGATTTTTCGCTTCGCGCGCGTCGACGGCGCGCGAACGATTACACACAGACTAGTCGTCTGAACCGCGACGACGATTCGCGAGACGACCCAAGAATTGGAAGAGTTTATATCTCTTGCTCATCTTCCACGGCCGCGCCTCCGGGAACGGAAGCGGTGAACCGATGGCGTAGAATAAACCGAACACGCCGCCCAATCCGCCGGTGTTGCCGAGCGTGCGGTCCATCACGACCCCGACCGTCACCTTCGTCACCTGCCCCTTCTCGTTGAATGTCATCGACAGCGCTTGTGGAGGACATTCAACGCGCGTCCCCGTGGCTTCGAAGCGTCCCGCCAACGTACCGGTGTGCGTTCCCGTCGTGCGGGACGTGAACCACACGCGATTCGTCTCGTAAGGGTCGACGCGAAAGTGATAATAGTTACTCTTCATGTCCGGGAACCCGGTGGTGAGATCGAACCCACCGACCGCCTTGACGAATGCCTCGGGCCCGAGCGGACCGACGACCGGACCGACGAATTGAAAATCCTCGCTCAAATCGTCGGCGATTTCGGCGAAACCGGCGCGCAGGACGGCTTTACAGCGAAGGATGAGTTCATCCGGACCGATCGCGAACGCGTTGCTCCCGCCGTACAGCATCTCGCGTTCATCGCACACGTCATAGATGGCGCTCGGATTCGGCGCGTCGCACGCCGTCGCGTCGCTCGACGCCGACGCGCGTCTCACCATCGACGTCGACGTCACTTTTTCACGCGCGTCCCATCGGCGGGCGCGGTGCGCGACGCGCGTCGGCCTCGCGAACGCGACGGTCATCGCGACGGTCATCGCGACGCGTCTCCTCGCGCGGGTCTCCTCGCGCGCGGTTTCCTCGTCGAGCGCGCGCGATCGATCGACGCGTCTCGGAGTGATGACGTTTCGCGAAACGTCACTCGGTGTAACAATTGATGGTGGTTTTCGGAAACGCCCCAGAAACGGCAACGTACCGGCAGTTATTCGCGCGGCATGCCCACCTATCGCTCCACCGAGCGCGCGTTCAGCCGATACAATGAAAATCCCGGGTCCGGACTCGGGTCCGGGGAGTGTCCCACGGCGCCGCCGAACACCGGGTACGACTTTTACGCCGAGGAGGATGAACGGTGCGTCCCCGTGGTGACGCGAAGCGGCGCGGTGTCCTCGGAGTATCGAACGATGTATGATCCGACGAGGGATGAGTACCTGCGAGACGTGGAGAAGGCGAAAGAGAGAGGAGTGCCGATCGGGACGGTGATCGAGGAACGAGTGGCGGCGAATGTGCGACCGAGAAAGATGCTTCGATTGCTCGTGACGAGCAGGTTGCACGTCGACGCCGAGTACGGCGGACCGTTTTGGATCGACGTCGCGGATGATGCGAGAATCTCCGAGGTGAAAAAGCTCATCGGGGAACGCGTGAATATTCTTCCTGGAATCATTCGATTGGCGTACGCCGGGAAGAAGCTCGACGATCACGCCAAGACGTTGGCGCAGTCGGGCGTGCGGTACTGGAACGAGAAATTCGAGTCGTGGCCACTCACGATTTTACGGTGAGCGCACCGCGCGGCGAACGCGAAGGGGCTTTGTAACGATGTATGTGATTTCTTATTTTGCATCCCGCGCGCGTCTCGTCGTTCGTGTCTCGACCTCGTCCCCGCGTCCCGGCGGGCGTCGACGAACGAGAACACGAAAATGTGCCACGTCACCGACTTCATTCTTCGCCGACCATGCGCGCATCGACGACGGTTGGAAGCGCGCTCGCGCGCGCCGGAAGCGGACGCGCGTCGTCAAGAACGAACTCGATCGGTCCCCTCGCGCGCGCGAGCTCGACCGGCGCCGAAATCGCCAAGGGTGACGGTTTCGTCGTCCCAGAAGGTTGTCAGCTCGCGGTGTTCGCGTCCGGGTGATTTTGGGGCCCCGACGCCGCGTTCAGCGCCCTCAAGGGGGTGAAGAAAACGCGCGTCGGTTACACTGGCGGTCATACCGATTTTCCGACGTACTCGCAGGTGTGCGCGGGCGGGACGGGGCACACGGAGGCGTACTACGTGTGCGCCGACGCGGGGGTCATCGGCTACGACAAACTTCTCGAACAGTTTTGGTCCGAGCATCAGCCGACGTACGAGTCCAAGGCGCAGTATAAGTCTGCGATCTGGGCGCAGACGCCGGAACAGTACGAGATGGCTTTGGCGAGCAAGGATGCCGCTGAGAAGCGCGTGGGGAGGAAGATGTTCACGGATATTTATCCGCCGGAAGTTTCCCACAGCGTCTCGTGGTGGGACGCGGAAGAATATCATCAAAAGTACTATTGCAAACCTCGCGCCTCGAGATTTGGTTGGTGAGTGGTGACCTCATAGAGCGATCGATGTCCACGGAGACGCCGCGCGCGCGAGGGTGACGACGGAGACAAAAAAGGCTACGCCTTCGTCTACGTCCGATAAACCGCGCCGCGGACGCCATGAGACATCGAAAGCATTCCAGCGAGCTTGTATTGTAGTAAGGAACTCTAAACTTTAATCATTCCAAGTGCTATCTACGGTGCTCTTAGCCGGCGCTCAATCGACGCGAAGGCTACACGAGAGCGGAGTCGTCGGCGGCGACTCCTTTTCAAAAGGAAACATCAAAGAAGCTTCGTTTCGTCCGTACCCTCGGAGCACAATTTCATCGTCAAACACCTCGACAACCGCGAACGGGCCAGGCGAAAGGTCCATGGCTAACATAGGACTCTCCATGCCGATGTAGTGAACGCCAGTCTTTTCGCACTGCCACTTCGCGCCCTCGTGTTGATGACCGCTCACGACGCACTTCACGACTCCTCGCACGTCTTCGGACTCGATAATCTCGAGCATTTCGTCGTAGTCCCACATCAACGTCTTTCCCGAACGATTCGCCGTCGAATGCGGATGAATAAGCAAGTGCGAGAAAATCAATACCTTTTCTCCCGCGGCGCTCGCCGCTCGAATGGTCTCTCGAGCCCACGCGAGCTGTTCTTTTCCCAGTCCCCCGTTGAACGGCACCCACCTTCCATCGAGACCCTCTATGTCCTTGAAGTACGGGAACGTCCCGCTCATGCGTTCCGTCTCGATCACTTGCGGATTTTCGCTCACGAATTTATCCACGTTTGGATTATGTCTTCGCAAGAGCTCCATCGCGTCCTCGCACAACCCCCGCTGACGACCTTTACTGTATATGCTCACCGCGTACGGGTCCAACACCATCACACGCCACCCCGGCCCCGGGGCGAACGAGTAATAGAAATCTCCATCCGCGTTCGAGCATTTAAAATCCAACGCGCTCCCGGGACTCGGCACCCCTTCTCGCAGTTCCTCCCTCGTGAAATTATACAACTCGTGATTTCCGATCGTAAACACCCAATCCGCGCACCTGGCCTCGCTCAGAATGCGCATCACCGACCCCAGATTTTCCCTTCCGCTCGCCACGGGCTTGAAATCATCCTTGGCGAAATCAAACGCGCACTGGTGGTCGGTGATGTCCCCGTTGTGCACCAAAAAGTCACACTCGTGCGAGTTAAAGTACGTCACCGCGCGCGACGCGACGTTGAGCGAGTTTCGGTACCGACGCATCTGCGTCCCGGTGATGTTTTTTCTATCCTCCTGATCGCAGTACTGAATGTCGGCGAGGATGCCGAAGCGAAACCGCGGCGTTTTGGTCGCGGAGGAGGCGGGCCCGGCATCTTTCGCGCGCGCGTCGTCGCGGCTCGCGGAGGATGTCGACGTCATAGCGCGTCGGGTTCGCGCGGTGACGCGACGACCGGCTGTGGATGCGACGTCGCGCGAGACGGCGCGAACGATGGGTGACCTCGCCAACGCGCGGTGCATCGCCCGGCTGGGAAGTGGGGTCGAGGAGAGGGGAGGCGTTCGCTCGAGCGCGTTCGCGTGTACAACGATGGATGAGGTGCGGTGTCGCGAGCTACGGAGACGAAACCGCGCTAACAATCGCCCGGGGTGAAATAACTCGCGTCGGGCCAATCTCTCGGACGCACGAGCGTCGGGGCATCGTCGATATCGATGACGCTGCCCGGCGGAGCGCTGCAGTCGATTTCTTCGTAGATGACTTGCTCCCAATTTTCGGGCAAGTTTTTGGCGAATTCGTCGTCGAGCGCTTGTTCTTCGGGCGTGAGTATGGGTTCGTTCATGATGCGGTAATCGAGCCCACCGCAGTCCGGGCAATCGGCGCAGAGCAAGTCCTCGAGTTCGGCGACGGCTTCCTCCGTGGTGAGCCCGACGGCGGATTTCGGCGGCGCGCCCCAGTACTTGGTCTCGGGCTTGAGTTGGCGAGGTAACGGCACTTTAAGAGTGCGCATCAACGCCAACGCGCGCCGCCGATCGTCGATGAGCATGAGCGGTAAGACGCGTCTGATCAAGCATTCGGTGTGATACGCCATCTCGCACGGAAAGACGTAAAACGGCGCGAGGAGTTTTGGATCATCCGCCGACTCCATCAACCGCAAGCGGACGACCGGTTTTCGACACTCGGCGCACTTTTCATCCTTGGAGATGACGATCGTTTTTTGTTCGAGATCCTCGATGTCATCTTCCACGTCCTGCGTGAACGTGGTGAGTTTCTCCAAACCTTGTCTCAACTCTTCGATTTCGTTGCGATGATCCGTAAGCGACTGCAATACCAAATCCTTGACGTCGTCGATGATGGTGAAATCCGGAAGTAGCGGCAAAATGTCCTCGATGCGAAGCGCACCGTTCGTACCTTTCAAGAAACTCAGCGCATCGCGAATCGCCACGCGCTTCTCTTCCTCGTTCATGGATTCCACGCGCGCCGGATCCAACGCGCCGGATTTGCGAATCGACCACTTTGCGATTTCCAACCACAACTTTTTCTGCACGATTTCATCCTCGTTAACGTCGCCCGACGGCGACTCCGCGGCTTTTTGCGTCACCTTCTTCGCTAAATCAACGTCCTGAAGCGTGGAGAGCGCGACGTGCATGGCCATGTCGTAATCTCTCGCCACGCAGTACGCGTACGCCGCGCTCCGATGCGCGCCGTGTTTCTCGCACAAACGAATCGCCGCGTGCACGTCGTAATACGGCGTCTTCGTCTTCTCGTCCACGGCGTCGAGTATGTATTTACTCAGCGTCGACGCCACGGTGGGCGACGCATCCAGTTGCCCGACGTACAGACGCAACAAGGCGTCGTGCGCGACGCCGTCTCCGCGCGCGTCGCCGCCCTCCGGAGCCGTAATCGTCTCCAAGTACCTCATCGCGTGCGTGAACACTTCCGACGTCGACGCCTCGAGCGGCGAATCGTCTCGACACACGCGGTCAATGATCGCGACATCATCAGCCGTCGTCTCCGTCGCCAACATCGCGTCGATCGTCTCTCGCGGAGACGCTCGCACGAGTTCGGGCAAGACGCGATTGAGCGTCGACCGCGGGACGCCGGACCCGAACGCCACCTCGACCGAGCGCCGCGCGTCGCCCGCGCGTAAAAAGTGATCCAACACTCGATCGTAATCTCCGCAGAGTTCGGCGAAATACATCTCGTCGTCCAACCGTTTCGCATCGCTCAGCACGCGCAGGGTCTCGCGCTCGTCCAACGCGTCGTGATGGTCGCGCATGAAGGCGCGCACGCGCGCGTCGTTTGTCGCCGACTTTGCGAAACTCGCAATCTTCACGTACTCTTCGAATAACCACGTGGCGAGGATCAGACGTCTCGGCGCGTCGTCGATCGGTAATCCTCGCAGACGTCCCTCGATGTACGCGTACAGCGCGTCTCGCGCGTTTAAATCTACAAATGTCTTGGCCACGGTTTCCACAGCGTGCGCGACGCCGGCGCGCGCGAACGCCTCCGCCGCTCGCTCGTATCGTTTCATCTTGATCATTCGCTCCGCTTCCACCGTGTACACAAACTGTCGCTGTAACTCCGTCTTACACGCGCGCGCGGCGTCGTCGAAATCTCCTTGATCGCAGTGCACGCGCCACACGCGCGCGTCTTCGTTTTCGACGACGACTTCGAGTAAATTGTCGGCGTTCGCCGCGTACGTCCTCCCCGTCGTCGGATCTGTGCACGCAAACGTCCCCGCGCCGCCTCTCGGAAGTTCGATCGTGGCCTCAACGTCTCCCGTGACGACGTTCATCGCGACCAAGTGCGTGGAATACAGCACGATGACGTGATGCGCGGTGAGCGCGAGCGACGCCGGGACGTCGCCCTCCGTCGGCGGCGGCGGCGGCGGCAACGCGCCGTGGTTTTCCAACACCCCCGACGCGTCGTCCGACGCGAAATTTAAGGTTCCTCTGTACACACCCGCCCCCGTGAGCCACGCCATGCGCGTACACGCGCGAGAATCACTCGGATCGCGCCAGACGCGTAACGCGCTCGTCGCGCTCGCCGCCGGCGTCACCACCGTCGCCTCGACGCCGCGCGGCGTCGCCCGCGCGCGCGCGAGCACCGATTCCAACGAATACGATCCCGCGAGCGCGTACAGTTTCAACGGCGTCGCGATCAAGACCCCGTATCTCGTCTCTCCGCCCTCGACACGCGTCTCCGACGCGCACAGACCGGTGACGGGGTCGCCGTCCGGCGCGCGAAACGCCTCGTCGCACGATTTCTCAAACCGCCGAGCGTCCCCCGATTGATCGATGCGCACGACGAACACGCGACCATCGTTCGCACCGACGAGCGCCAACACATCATCGTCGCTCGCACCGCGCGCGAACGCGGCGCTCGTGCAGTGAACGCCTCGTAATCCCGCGATCGGTCGCGCGTTCGGCCATCCCGCGCGGCGATACCACGCGGCGTCCCTCGACGCGTCGTCTCGATCGATCGTCGCCATCACGCAGTGTTCCCCCGACCACTCGTCCATGGCGATCAGCACCGTCGATGACGTCTCCCCGGCGCGTAAAATCCTCCGCGCGCGCGCGGCGTCGACGTCCGACGCGTCCTCGGCGTCGGCGTCCTCGGCGTCTCGCGCCGCCAACCGTCCCGCGTACGCGTCCCCCGTACCATCACTCACGACGCACGTCCCGCGTCTCGCGTCCCCGACGGCAAAAGCACGCACACCATCCTCACCGTCTCGCGAGGACGTCACGAGCGCGCCGACGTTGCTCGCGACGAATCTCGGCGCGGACGACGACGCGTCTCCGAATTCGGAATCATCGTCATCATTCTCGTCGTTCGCGCCGCACGGACGCGCGCGCGCGTCGCCTCCCGCGCGCGCGAACGCCTCGAACCTCGCGCGCGCGGCGTCGTCGTCCGCGAGCGACGCGCCCGCCGGGAGCGGGCGAGACATGGGCGGTGCGAGTGTGCGGGAAGATCGTCACATCGACGCGCATTCGGACGAATGGCGCGACGAGACGCGCGCGCGCGCGCGATCGCGACGCTCGCGTGGGCGACGATGGCGTGTGGGACTGTGGAGGGCGCGGAGGGGCGTCGCGGGACGTCGACGCGCGCGGATGGGACGTTTTTCGACGCCGGTGCGCGCGGATGGTTGAAACGAGTCGGCGAGGAAACGACGACGACGACGGGCGTGAACGCGGGAGAGCTCGTCGTCGTCGCGCGCGCAGCCGTGGGATTGACGTCGCCGAGCGTCGATGCGGGAGCGATCGACGCGCGCGACGACGTGGTGCGAACGGTCTTGGACGAGGAGCGACGCTTCTTCGCCGCGGGCGACGACGACGAGACGCGGCGACGACGATTCTTGACGCTGTCCGCGGACGAGAGCGTGTGGAGGACCGGTGAGGTAGAATTTAGCGCGATCGAGGGCGTCGTGGCGAGAGATGTGTCGTTCGATGGGTCGAGATCGAGGACGACGCTGCGCGAGACGGCGAAGGCGATCGCTCGCGGAGGACGGTGCGAAGACTCCGAGACGCGAGAGTTGTTCGATCGTCGGGTTTGTTTCGGCGAGGTGGTGAAACGGCTCGAGAAGAGCGACGTGGACGCGTCGGCGCGAGTGAAGGGATTCGTAGAGCGAGAATTGAAATGTTTCGAGGAGGGCGTCGAGGCTTTCGCGAGCGACCGAGGGGGCGACGAACCAAAGTTTGCGTACGTCGCGCTCGAAGGCGCGACGTACGCGTCGAAAAAGTTTGGCTCGAAGAGCGACATCGCTCTCTGGAGCGCCAAGGAGACGAAGGCGGCGGTCGCGAGAGTCATGGCTTCGATGGCGAAAAAGGACGGCTTTGAGTTCGGCGCGCTCGCGTTGGCGAGCCGCGACCCCGAGCGTTCGACGCGCGGCTCCGAGCGCAAGCTCCTCGGCATCGATCATCGTCGTTCGCTCTTGGCGAATTCGACGTCGAGCGACGAGAACGACGATGCAGTCGTCGCTCGCTTCATGCGCAAGGGCGTCGCCTGGGCCGTGGCTATTATTTTCATCGGCGCCGCCGTCGCCGGCGTCTTGGCCATCATGGGCATGCCGCTACAAAAGGAGCCGTTCCTTTACACCGCGATTCCGGGCGTGAAGCTCGATTAGGATTGAAATTGACCGTCATCATCTGATCATCGTTCGCATCGTCGCAACGCGCGCTCGAAGACGCGTTCGCGTCGTCGCATCACACCCGGTCCCGCGCATGTCCATCGCGTCGACGATCGCGCGCGCACACGCGCGAACGCACCGACGACGCGCGCGAGACGCATCACCCCGCACCTCTTCCTCCCGCGCGCGCGCGCGACCGTCGAGGACGCCGAGTCGCGCGCGGGAGACCGTGTGCTTCGCATCAGAGCCCGACGCGCGTCGTCCCCTCGACGACGCCATGTCGGTGTTTCTCCGACGCGGTCGACTCGCGCCGATCGCGTTCGATCTCGCCCCCGTCGTCGCCGTCGCCGCGCGCGCGTTCGCGTCGTCCGACGCGCTCGTCGCCTCGGCAAACGCGGTGCTCGTGTTTTGGCTGGCGCAGGTTTTCATCCTCCGAGCGTCGCCGTGGCGCGACGCGGCGCGCGTGCGACGGAACGCCCTTCGCGGAAGGTGCGTGTGGGTCACCGGCGCGACGCAAGGTTTGGGAGAGGCGGTGGCGTACGCGTGCGCGGCGCTCGGCGCGCGCGTCGTCGTCTCGGGCAGAACGTCTGAAAAGTGCGAACGCGTCGTCGAGGAGTGCGAACGCAGAGGCGCCGAGGCGCACGCGGTGACGTTCGACGTGTGCGCGCCGAGGAGCGAATTGAAGCGAGCGGTCGATGAGGTGTACGAGACGGTGGGATCCGTCGACATTTTCGTCAACGCGGCGGGCGGGAGTCAGGCGTGCAGCGCGCTCGCCGGCGACTCGGAGGACGTCGATCGCATGCTTTTCCAACTCAACGCCATCGGAGCGATATCGCTGACGAAGGAGGTGGCGAAGCGAATGGCGCGCTCGGACGCCTCGCGGCGCGGGTTCGCGCCTAAAATCGTCGGCGTGTGCAGCGCGGCGAGCAAGGTGCCGGCTCCGGGCCAGTCGGTGTACGCCGCCGCGAAGAGCGCGTACGCCGCGTTTTTGAACTCTTTGAGGAGTGAGATCGCAAAGACGGGAGTGAGAGTGACGTGCGTGTATCCCGGGCCCATCGCGACGGGCGTGAATGGACAAGAGAGGGTGATTTTCCGACAGGACATGGCGAGCTCGACGCCGTCGCCAGGAGCGGCGAAGAAGACGCAGTCTCGCACGGCGTCGCCTCCGTCCACCAAGGGACGCATGGACGTCGATTACGTCGCAAAAACAGTCGTAAAATCCACGCTTGCGGAGTTTGACGAGATCGTCCTCGCGCCGCAACCGATCATGGCGTTGTCGTACTTTGCTCGATTTTTCCCGGCGTTGGCGTACGCCGCGCTCGACATCATCGGTCCCACGCGCGCGCGAAAGGCGGACGCGGGTGAAAACATCTACGATTTAAAGCGATAGTCTTGTTAGCGAATAATAGTCGACTAGTCTGCGTGAACGAACGAGCGCGCTCCAGTCGTCACTTTACGTCTCGCCCAGTCATGAAGTTTAAATTTTGCGGCGACGCCGACGCCCCCGATTGGCTCTTGGCCGAGATGTTCACCATCTCGAAACTCTCCAGCGTTCGCGTGCGTCTGCTCTGCGCGCAGCTCGTGCACGCGCGCGCGACGACGCCGATGATGCACGAACCGTTCGGCACGCGCGATGACACCGACGCCGACGCATCGACGCCGTCGTCGTCGCGTGGTTCCGGCAAAATGATCGATTACGCGAAACTACGCAAGCTCATCGACGATTCCATCGGCGCCGGTGACGTCGAGGCGGTGGTGGCGGCGTTGGATTACACGATCGCGAACGCGACGAGGCACGGCGTCGACGAACAGACGCTGGGACGGGAGCTCGAGCAGCTCGGTCTGCCGAAAGAGCACGCCGAGGCGGTGTGTAAACCGTACGGAAAAGAGCGTGAGGGTTTGAGAGAGGCGGCGATGCGTTCGACGGTGCGAGTGAATGGGTTGCGGGATTTGCGTTGGGGCGTGACGTTTGCGAGCGACGCGGACGAGTCCCGGAATAACGCGTCGGAGGGTCGGATAGCGATTCGTCTGACGCTGGACACGACCGATGAGGGATGCATGGACGTGGACGTGAGCGAAGAAAAGTTTAGAGTGTTGCTGAGCGAGCTGAAAGCGGTGAAGGCGTTGATGGACGAAGACGCGTGACGAGTCTGGGCGGTGCGCCGCGCAGAATGAATGTAAATTAGAAACGTGCTATCATCTCAATAATTCGTGCGTCGGCTCGTACCTCGCGAGCGCGGCTTCGAGCGATCGAACGCGGGCGTTCGCGCTATCGAGCTGGGCTTTCAAATCCGAGGTGACGCCGTGTTCATTTGACGGCGTCGAATCGCCGTCGCCGCCGAGCGAACCGTCGATGATGTCGACGATTTTCGACGTCGTGTGCACAAACGAAGCCGTCGGGGAGTGCCTGACCTGGCCGTGCGTCTTAAGATTCGGAGCGACGTTCGAAGACACTCGCGACGCGCGTTCCATTTCCCATAATTTTCTACGACGCTCTTGCCACATGCGTTCTTGATCTTGCCTTCGACGCCGCTCGTCATCTGTCTCTTCAGACACCATCCAATTCAAGAATGAGCCCACTTTTTCCGTGACTTGCGACGCGACGTTCGCGCCCTGTTCGACACCGGAGATGGCTGCCGTTTGGAGCTTGATCATGTCGATGCCGAGGGGCTGCGAAGACTTGGACGGCGGAGCGACGCGAGTCTTGATCGGAGGCGGAGACGCAGACGGCTTCTTGGATTTGATTCGCTCGCCGCGAATCCTCGCGTAAAGAGAGCTTCGCAACGGCTCGTACTGTATCGCCAGCTTTTCGGCGCGACGAAGACAAAATCCGCGAGTCGCCTCGACGACGGCGAGGAACACCGCCTGGCGACACTTTTCCATATCCTCTCGCACGAGCGATTCCCATTCATCCCGTCCGACGGCGCCTTCGTCCGCGGCGTGAAGTATGAGCGATGCGAATTCATCGTCCGCGTCGTCGTCCTCGTCGTCCAGGGCGAACGGTGACGCTCGCGGCGACGCCGACGTCGAAGACGCGTGCGGCGACGACCGCAACGCCGCCACCGCCGACGACATCGGCGGCTTTGACAAAACAGTCTCCAAGTCATCGTCGTCAAAAAACGTCCCCATCGTCGCAAACACGTTCTCCAACGGCACTCGCAGCGCGTTCGCCACGCGCGCGCTCTCCTCGTCTCGCCGTTTCGCGTCGGCGCGTTCCACCGCAATCAACGTCCGCGTCGCCGCCGTCCTCGATCGACGCAGCGTCTCCACCACCGTCTCCGAGCCGCTCTGCGCCGGGTTTCTGAGCACGACGAGCGCGACGTCGCCGCGAAGTCCGCTCGTCGCGCTCGCCTCGCGCGTCGTCACTCCCTCCTCCGGCAACCGCCTTCGCGTCTCCTCCAACACCCGCTCCGTCCTCGACGTCCCGACCTCCTCTCGCGCGTCCCAAACCTCCACCGCGACGTCCTCGTCGCTGCGCACGCGCAGGGACTCCACGAGCCCCACCTCGTCGTTCTCCGCTTCCGCGGGCGCGCCCGAGGCGCGACAGTGCCGCAACACGCTCGCCATGTTCTTCCCCAACGCGCGCAAAGGCGTCGCGCGCGGCGGCGGCGTCGACGAACTCGTCGCCGGCGGCCACGCGGCGTCGAGCTCGCGGCGCACGCGTCGCGCGGCGTCCTCGCGCGCGGCGTCCTCGTCCTCGTCCTCGTCGACGTCGCGCATGTCGGATGATTGATGAGATGCGACGCGCGCGTCACCGAATGCGGAGACATCGCGGTCGCCACCTCGCGACGCGGGCGTCGCGCGCGGAGGAAGATGGACGCCAGAGACGACGAAATCGCGCGTCTGCGCGCCGCCCTGCGCAGAGCGACCGAGGCGGCGATGGCGTACGCGGACACGAGCTCCAAGCGCATCGACGAGCTCAAAACGCAGATGCGACGACGCGCCGAGACGGACGCGACGACGATCGAGGAGCTTCGCGACGCCCTGGAGAAGGCTCGCGCGAGGAACGACGAGGACGACGATGAACCGCGCGCGGCGGCGCCGTCCGGAGAGACGACCTCGGACGACGCCGAGCGCGCGCTCGAATCGGCGCGTCTCCGCTGCGAAAAGGCTGAACAGGCGCTCGACGCGTTTCGCTGCGAGGGCATGGCCCTCGCCGAAGAGGCCGAGCGCGCGTCTCGACGGAACGAACTCTTGGAGAGTTTTCTGCGCGGCGCGCGAGAGGACGTCGGCCGCGCGAGGGAGACGCTCGCCCGTCGCGCGCGCGTTCGCGCTGACGTCTGAGTGTGTATCACTCACATATTTAGTAGTGTATAATACCATGAATGTACAGTAGTTTCATAGAATGCCACCTAACATAACATACTAGGGTTTAGACACTGCCGATGGGATGCAGATCTGTTCCTTCATCTCGGCACACGACGACCGCGAGCGCGCGATCGAGTCGGTGCGCGACCGGCGAGGGAACGACGAGACCGCTAGAACGCATCGCGTCGCGCGACGTCGCGTCGCGGTGATCGGAGACCCGTCGAGGGCGTCTGGTGGACGAGAGATCCCCCGAGTCTTCGCGGTCGTCCCTTCGTCATCGTGACCGACCATCCGCGGCGCGCGAACGGTTCGAGGGACGCGCGAAGGGTCGGTGAAGGCGAAAGCGCGCGGGTGAGATCAGTCGGTGACGCGAGGGGGGGATGAGCGCGGCGAGCGCGCGCGAGCGCGAACCGCTGTTCCCGGGGGCGCGCAAGGCGAGACACGCCGCCGGCGACGCGCCAGGGACGAGCGCGGCGGGACGAGAGGCGAAGAAGCACGCGAGGAGAATCGGGTGGTCCACGGCGAGGGATCGCGCCATCGATGATGAGCTCGAGGCGCGCGAACGATCGGGGACGGGACAGGCGGAGGTTTATTGCGTCTCGAGACCGTTTCGAGAGTGGGGGAAAGGCATATTTTCCGCGCTGCCCAGAGGTGCGAGAGAGGCTCTGCTCACGGCGGGCGTGGCGCACTTCATGCTCGTGTACAGAGACACGAAGAGCGGTGAGCTTCGACAGTTTGATTTCGGACCGGTGGATGGAGACGTGCACGATCGGTGGTTGGCGCTCGCCGGCGGTAAGACGCTGCGGTCGAGCGAGCGAGGTGCTCGCGACACGGTGTTCGCGATGACCAGAGGTCTCGTCAGTAGACATCGCGCCAGAAACAAATCTTCCTGCGTGCCGGGAGAGATTCGGGAGTCTAAGTTGACGTCGTTACCCGAAGACGCGTACCGTGTGGGCGTGACGCATCTATCTCTAGACGACATCCGCATGTTCAACGACGCGCGAGACAGAGTGTACGAGTTACACATGAACGATTGCCGACATTATTTGAACGATCTGTGTTTTTATCTCACGCGCGAGAATGCAGTGAGCAGTAAGTTTGTCAAGCATTCAATCTTGAAACGCTTAGAGCAAAAGAAGGGTCAAATCTGGGAACATCATCTCTGGCTTACCAAGGCGTTGACAGACGTCGAAAACGTGGAACACTGGAACAAGGCTGGTCGATTCGCCGGCGCGACGATCATGTTCGGCATGGGAACTCGATTCATGCCTTTCGTACCGGCGAAGCGGTTCGTCACGTGGGGATCCGGCGTGATCGCGGGGACTTCGGAGAACGTTCCAGTAGTTCGCGAAGTTTTGACTTTCGGAGGTTTCCTCGTGGACACTGGACGATCCGCGCTGTCTTTACTATTTGACACGCAAACGGCGGCTGTGAAAACGATCTCTCGCGGCATTGAGATGCAATTCTTACACGGTAGGTCAAAAGCTGTCCGTCCGCGACGCAAGGTGGCTCGTTTAGCGCATTCTTCCTCGTACGAAGACTTGTCTTCGCCTCGCGTGGGAGTTCGAGTTTTGCCATCTTCAATCACTTTACCAACGGCGGCCATCTCCGCGAGCGCCGCCGTTCGATCAGCGTTCGGTTCATGCACGAATAGGTGCTTGAAGATTCTGAACGCGCCGATGGAAAGAATAAATTCATTTGCAGTCAGACGTTTCCGTAAGAGCGAGCTGCCGGCGTGAGTCACATCCTGCCGGGCCTTGCGCGCGTTTAACTTATACATCATTCTTCTGTATCAATGCATTTCGTTTCTCATAGTTGTGTAATTCTCATCATCTTCGACGATTGTCAAAACGTGTTTCATTCAAAACGCTTTCTTTTCATTTCATTTCATTTCTACTTGGCTAGAGGCGCCCAATTCAAAAGCTCTGGGTTGAATTCCAGTTGCGAACCCCCGATGGCAGACTTCTTCTGGAAGCTGCGCATATGCTCTTCGACTATTTTCGGTGAGGTTGAGATGATGTGCTGACCTTTCCAGTACTTGATGAGATTCAGAGACTGCAGAGCGCTGACGATGTCGGCCTCTCTGAACATCAACATTGTGCTGAGATCCTTGACGCTGAGATTTCCGCGATGCTTGTGCAAGGCGCCCAAGACGACTCGGCTCCAGTAACTGCGGTAACTCACTTGCCCGAGGTCGGACAACGGACGCTCGGGGGTTCCGTAGACACCCTGACGCCGACTGAGTTCGTAGCTCATCGATATCAAGAAGGAACCGTACCCCTTGCGTTGGTACGCGGGCAGGGTCAAAATGCACGCCAAGTTGTATTCGTCCACGGATACTTTCTCCTTGCTAAAGTAGCCCACGACGTCGTGAGTCTCGTCACCGTCCGAAGATTCGGTGAGCACGTAAAACATGAACGGCTCGACGTCGAAATATAGAGTCTTGTGATCGAGAAACAATTTCGCCATGAGGCACAAGTTTTGGCAGTACATTTTAAACTTGGCGCCGTCCACCTCCCAAAAACTCAGCACGGGCTTGCCCTCGCCCTGCGGGTGTCGATAAATTCGCTTGCCCGGAGGGTGTTTCATCTCACACGACGTCTTATGCGCCACCAACGTCTTCGCCTTGCGCATGTACTTGAAACAATACTGACACACGTAGAGTTTCGAGCACTTGCCGAAATCATCCGGATACGGAGAGTAATACCACGTATCCATCTCGTGTCTCCCCAGCTCGATCGACTGCACGTTCTTCACCTTGGTTTTCTCCTCATGTATGCGCTCAAACATCTGATCCATCGGCGTCAAATCCTCAACCGGAGCATCCACGTTATGAATCTCGTTATACCGCCTCTTCGAGTGTCTCGTCACCGTCTTGCTCGCCTCCTCGCCCGCGCGCGCTCGCGCCGCGCGCCGTCTCTCACCTCCCGGCGACGACCCACCCCCTCCACCGTCATCACCC
>CEUM01016893.1_pt1 | contig 27973 bp, 25 predicted proteins | sample 356421 | NCBI WGS metagenome assembly CEUM01 (sample SAMEA2622716, study PRJEB7988) | marine metagenome | biome: marine biome (ENVO:00000447); feature: surface water layer (ENVO:00002042); material: "saline water (ENVO:00002010), including plankton (ENVO:xxxxxxxx)" | depth 5 m
TCCAAATCTAAGTCTTTTAGGAATGAGAATAGTTGGGTTTCTTCAAGTGATGTAAGTTTATGCTCACTTCCATTCTTGGCCATTGAGGCAGCGGCAAAATACCCCATTAAACTCGTTTGACCAACTTCTCTTGCAATTGGTGATGAAGAGTCTCCAGCCTTGGCTCCGTATGCTTGCTGTTCTAAGAATTGAAGTAAATCCGATGCTCTCTCAACCACGCTACGTGGCAATCCAGCCAACGCTCCAACTTGTATCCCATAGGATTCATCGCATGGTCCATCAGCAATAGTATGCAAAAATTTCAATTTTCCGTTAACTTGTGAGACTTGAACATGGATATTCTTTAAAATTTCAATGTCTTTTTCCAAGCCAACAAGTTGATGATAATGGGTCGCAAATAATGTTCTTGACTGGATTCTATTGCATATGTCTTCAGTGACAGACCAAGCGATAGATAAACCATCGAATGTAGATGTTCCACGGCCAATTTCATCTAACAAAACCAATGAATTCTTTGTTGCCTTGCGAAGAATATGTGCCACTTCAATCATCTCCATCATGAATGTTGAACGACCTCTTTTCAGATCATCACTTGCCCCAACTCTCGTGAAGATTCTGTCGACTAAACCTAGCCTTGCTGATTCTGCTGGAACATAGCTGCCAGACTGAGCTAAAATCGAAATTAATGCTGCGGTTCTCAGATACGTCGATTTTCCACCCATGTTTGGTCCGGTAATCAACAAGAATCGGTTTTTTTTGTCCATAACAATGTCGTTGGCAACAAAACCATGATTTTGTTCTAGGACGGGGTGTCTTGATTGTTTTATGTTGATTGTTGAATCATCAACCATTTTTGGCTTATTCCAATTTCTCTTGCGGGCAACTGTTGCAAAACATTGCAGAACATCTATGGCCGCAATTTTGCCAGCAATTTCAGCCAATGTCGATGAATTCTTTCGACATTCGTCTCTTAGATTTTGGAACAGTGAATATTCTATTTGTTTTATTTTTGAGTCCGCAGACATCAATAAGTCATCCCTTTCCATTAATTCCTCGGTAGTAAATCTCGAACCATTGGTCATCTGTTGTTTTCGAATCCAATTTTCTGGAACTTTTTCTAAATGAGAATTTGTCACTTCAATAAACCAGCCTATTTGGCGATTGGACTTGACCTTGAGAGAGGGTATTTCTAACTCCTTTCGCAGCTGTGTTTCCAAATTTTTGAACCATTGATAACCATCCATTGATATCTCACGTAATTCGTCTAATTCAATATTAACGCCCTTCCTAATGATTCCTCCGTCCCTTAATCCTAGTGGGAGTTCATCATTCAGCGTCCTAATTATGTGTTCTGCCATATCTGACAGAGCCGTCAAATTTTCGCTAAGATGAGTCAACAGAACATCACTAGCATCAAGACATATTTGAGAAATTGCTGGCATCCTTTCTAATGCTAATGCAGTTGCAAGCAGGTCTCTCGCATTACTTCGATTGTATGCTAACTGTGTTGAGAGTCTTTCAATATCCCTCAAACCTGCTAAATTCTTTCTTAGCATATCTAATCGTTTAGATGATGATTTCAGAATCTTAACTGCATTGTGTCTTAGTTCTATTGCTTCAACTTGATGTAGCGGCCTCAATAACCATGTCTTCAATAGTCTTCGACCCATCGCGGTGCGACAGAAATTCATACTTGATACCAAACTACCTTCATACTCGCCTGAAAGGGTACTGGTAATCTCCAAGTTCCTCAAAGTTGTTTGGTCAACGATCAAATGTCCGGTTTCCTCGACGATATGCAAATCGCGCAACGGGATATCATCTTTGAAATGAACCTCGGCGAGATAATCTGCCGCAAAACCGGCTGCTTCGATGGAAAGTGGCGAATTATCTAGATCCAAATGGCCTAGATCAGATACTTCCAGGAGTGATTCAAGTCGTTCAAGCCGTCTTTTTTTGTTCACGCTGTGTTGTGATATAACGCAATTATCCAAGTTTGCAAAAATGGCACAAAGCTCTGAATTTTCAGCATCTTTAGGCGAAATTACGATTTCTGCGGGATTCCACCTTAGTAACTCATCCTCTAAACTGCTGAACCGTTCATTATCCATCCAAGTCGAGGCCCATGACTCTCCAGTGGAAGAATCAATAACAGCCATGCTCAATGAGGATTTAGACAGAACCACTGAACTCAGTACAGAGCGCTCATCAGTCGCCAGCAAAGACTCTTCATACAGGCTACCAGGGGTGTAAATTCTCGTAACGACTCTTTCGAGCAATTTCGCTCCTTCACGCAACTCTTGCTCTTGTTCAGCAACGGTTACCTTGAAGCCGGACTTTAGCATAATCTTGAGATTATCTTCCAAAGCATGCCACGGGAAGCCAGCCATTGGTATTGGCTGTGCAGCATTTTTATCGCGTGAGGTAAGAGCAAGGCCTAGAACAGGCGCGGCTACTTCAGCATCTTCGTGAAATAACTCGTAAAAGTCACCCATTCGGAAAAAGAGAATGGTTCCGGGATGTTCATGTTTTATTTCCATGAATTGGTCCATCATTGTTCTCTTCGACAATATAGTCACCACACATCGCAGGGTTTGACTCTCATAGACCGTAGCAAATGAAGGTTGTCAAAACATTTGGTGTTGTGTGTTGATTTTGCTGAAGATTATTGTTTAAATTTATCATATATATTAACTGCCATAACTGCAAACATTATCAGTGAAATTACAATGAATGATAAATTGATGAAGCCACTACCAGATTCTATAGAACCTAAGGCTGATGTGTCAAATGTAAGTACCTTTGGTGAACCATTTTCATCAATGCCATGTAGATGTACAATAGTTCCGTCGAATCCAGCAGCCTCGACATTAATTGGTATGTCATGTGGCAGGTTCTCTACACTCCACGAATCCCCCGAGAATCTCAATACTGAACTGGAATCTTGGCCATTAAACAACCAAGCGCTGTCACATTTGTCAGATGCTGCAGCAACACTCGAATAATCCATGGTCTCGAAATCTCCAGTTTGATAGTTTAGGATTATGGTCTCATGACTTCCAGCGATGACAAACTGTTCGTTATTTAGCTTGAGTGCAGTGTGATACTCACCGTATTCTCCAATATGTAAGTCATCTATCATTGGTGCTGTGTAACCACCATTCCAAAGCACCTTAGCCCATACTGGTTTGAGATTTGGTGCAGCAGGACTCTCTCCACCAGAAGTGGCTGGGGCGTTATAGATGCCAGTTGCAATCCACTGTTGGTCCGAAACGTGTGCCAAATTATCCCATATGACATTCTCATTATTTGGGGTGATAGAACTGGTTATACCAGTCGTATTTAGCCCTCTAATACTATTGACGCTATCGGTTTCTTGGGTAATCATAAGGAATCTCTGTGGGTCAGTTTTTGATTGTGTAATATCAATAACGCCAAAATTATCAACTCCGAAATTAGTTTCATACTCATATGTCTGTAAATTTTCGATCAAAATTACTTTCTCTAAACCGTTTGTGACTAGAACGCTTGAGTTTTCTATGGTTGTGATTTGAGAAATTCTGCTAACATCAAATTGTGAATCTTTATCCATTATGACATTAATTGAACCGGATTCTATCGCAATCAATTGATAGTTGCCATCTGAATATGTTGAAGCAACTGCGGACGTATCGTCGGAATAAGTGATTTCCATCACTCGGTGTTCTGCTCCAAATTCATTTTCAGTGAGATCAACGCCTGGTAAGTGAGTAGTTCCTTTGATTAATACCGCTCCTAAAATTACAAAAATAAAGAATCCTGAAATAGCCAGCCACTGATGCTCTGATTCCTGTTGGAGAATCTTACGCCACACCATAACCGTCGCCCGCAAACATAGGTTGCAATATCTAGCATTTTATTGTTGCAGGCTACGTCGCCGATTTTTTCTGTTTAGTCTTTGTTGGCCATGCGGAGAAGTCATAAAGGGAACATGATTCGCAGGAATGCTTGGAGGACTAACATGGCACGTAAACCAGCATCAATGTATCGAAGACTGAAGGGTCCTGCATATACTCGACGTAAGTATATTGGCGGTGTTCCAAATAACAGAATTCACCAATTTCACGTTGGAAACCGCCGTGCTGCAGAGACAGGACAGTTTTCAGTAATAGTTGAACTAATTGCAGATACTGACTGCCAAATTAGGCATACTGCACTCGAGGCAGCTCGTGTTATCTCAAATTCAACAATCAGGAAACAAGCAGGTGCTCAAGGATATGCACTAAGAGTCCACACATACCCACACCACGTCCTAAGAGAAAACAAGCAAGCAACAGGTGCTGGTGCTGACCGTGTCTCGCAGGGAATGCGCTGTGCATTTGGAAAGAATGTCGGAACTGCTGCCCGAGTAAAGCGAGGACAAAGAGTAATTTCGATTCAAGTAGACCCTGAGTTCTACCTAACTGCTAGAGATGCTCTTAGAAAGGCGAGCATGAAGTTCCCAACTCCATGTACAATCAAACTCATCAAAGGCCACGAACATCTCAAAGGTCTCATTTGATTATTGTAACAGAATGATTACACTCTTTTTTGGAGTGTAATTGAAAAACAACGTATGTTTAGATTAGTTTGAGGGAAGAATATGCGCATTGCAGTCTTGATAGAAGACCGTTGTAAGCCAAATAGCAACGCATATGATTACTTGAAAAAATGGGCAGGATCCTGTGGCGGCGAGTGCATACAAGTTATTGGTGACAAATGCAAGATTTTGGAAAGTGCTTGTCCCCCCTGTATCGTGCGAGCAAAACACTGCCCTGATGACGCCGTGGTAATAATAAATCTACCAGCTGAGTTAGAGACAGATATGGTGCATCGATATTCACTAAATGGGTTTAGGCTGTTTAAACTTCCAACACCGTCGAAAGACAGCGTAGTAGGGATACTTGGTCCAAATGGTATGGGTAAATCAACCGCAATCAATGCATTATCGGGACGAATGGTGCCAAATTTAGGAGACTGGGCAAATAAATCTCCGGATTGGGAAAGCATAATTGAAACCTTACCTAGGGGTGAATTACGGGATTTTTTAATTGCCGTTAAAGAGCAGAAGATTACTATTGCAGTAAAACCGCAAAATGTCGATAAAATCCCCAAAAAGATAGACGGAACTGTTGGTGACTTGCTGTCTAAGGTTGACGAGCGAGGTATATTTGAGGAGATCACAAACGAGCTTGGACTGAATCATTTGTTGGATCGTAAAGTAAAACAATTGTCCGGAGGAGAACTTCAGAGAATGGCAATATGTGCGACTTTAATGAAGGATGCAGATGTTTACTTCTTTGATGAGCCTTCGTCTTACCTTGACATCCACCAAAGGATGAAAATCGTCAAGATAATACAAAAACTTGCTACGACAAAACGAGTAATAGTCATCGAACACGATTTAGCGGTACTCGATGTTTTGGCAGACTTGGTCCACATAGTCTACGGGAAGAAAGGGGCATTTGGGGTATTTACCCCTGCTCGAACAACCAGACAAGCAATAAATTCCTATCTCGATGGCTACCTCACAGAACAAAATGTGAGAATACGAAGTAAGCCAATCAAATTTTTACTTCACAGGGACCGAAATACCTCTGTTGGAAATCAAATTGTGTCATGGGCAGGGTTGAAGAAAAGCCTTGGAGATTTCAACTTCAGTGCTGAAGAGGGTGCACTACACAGAGGGGAAGTAGTTGGTGTAGTTGGTCCAAACGGTACGGGTAAATCTACTATGATGAAGATACTTGCAGGGCTTATTGAGTACGATGATGGATGGGTTGAAAACACACCAACTGTTTCTTACAAGCCACAGCATATTGATGTAGATATGGATTGCAGTGTCCAGCTCTGGCTTGATAGTGAAATCGGCGCTAAGTGGCGTAGCGGAGAATTTAATGTCAATGTAATCAAAGCCTTAGGGGTTGATCAATTATTGCCTAAACGAGTAAAGAAACTGTCCGGTGGAGAGCGTCAAGCTGTATCAATTGCCATTTGTCTTGGACGTGATGCAGACTTGTACTTGTTAGATGAGCCATCAGCTCACCTTGATGCGAATGCTAGAATGGAAGCAGCCAAAGCGATTCGAAGAACCATGGAATCAAACGAAAAGTCAGCATTTGTCATCGATCACGATGTTTATTTCATAGACATACTAAGTGACTCTTTGTTGGTTTTTGAAGGGGATGGTGGACAATATGGTAAGGCCACTGGACCATTCAGCCTAAGAGACGGTATGAACCGATTTTTGAAGGGAGTCAATATCACCTTTAGGCGAGATCATGATTCTAAACGCCCGAGGATAAACAAGTTGGAAAGCCGCAAAGACCGTGAGCAACAATCTTCAGGAGATTACTACTCATTTGAATCGAAATAGGTGAGATTATGCCGTTTGGAACACCGCCATCAGGAGGGCCACTAAGCAGAAGCCGAACTAGAATTTCTGCGTCATCACTCACGAAGTACCTGAGATGCCCTCAGCAGTTTTTCCTAACCAATAAATTAGGTCTATCGAGTCCGAAATCGATTTCGCAAATACTAGGAATAGTTTTGGAAGATTCACTATGTTCAATCCTAATGAGGAGGCCAGTAAGTATTAACTCACTCGAAGAATTAGAATCATGGTGCTATGAATTAGCCGAACATGAAGCAGTTAACTGCTACGAATTGGGTAAGCAAAGGTGGGACTCAACAATGTGGCAAAATTCTACGCAAAGTTGGAATGATGTAACTGTTGAGGAGTTGTCGAGAAAAATAAAAAATGGCTTGAAATTATTCCTAAAAGAGGTAAAAAATTGCTTTAATTCAAATGGTGGACCATATTTAGCGGATTTTAGATCGGGTACTACGCCCTTCAAAATCCCAAGTCCGTCATGGGGCGATGAACCGATTTTTCCTATTCCGGACAAGGTTAGAAATTTTGGCATGAGGACTTGGGCTAAAGATGAACCAATGACTTGGCAGGCTGCAGGTGAGCCAATTACTTGGGTAGAAGCTTGGGAAATTGCAAGGCCATGGGTAAAAGATCCTAGAGTTCACCAACCTCAAAGACTGTTTCATCCTGATGGATGGGCAGCAGGTGAATTAGATTTAGTTTTGAGATGGGATGGTAAAATTAGATTGATCGACATAAAGTCGGGAAGTCCATCTTCAAAGTTCGCCGAATCTCTGATTCACCAACTGAATTTCTATGCGTGGTTGTGGCATGAAACGCATGACAATGAGCCTGTTGAAAAAATTGAAGGTTGGTATTTAGACGGGCCTGAAATCGTAGAATTCGCAGTCCCCTCGCTTGATGAGTTCCAGGACCTCGGTGCGAAATATCGCAATATTCACCGAGAGATGCTTGATTTGGGTGAAGGACCGGTTAAATTCCCGGACAGTTACCCATCTCCTTGTACTCAATCTGCTGGATGCTTTTGGTGTTCATTCGGTAACAAAGACTATGATTATGAATCAGATTATTTGAGTGAATTAGAAAATACCAAGATAGCAATCACATCTCCAAGCCAGAACATTGGAGATATCCAGTCTAGAGTCAACATCAAAGGAAAATTCACGGGCCAGTGGGGTCCTCTGCCTAATCATTATGCTGAACCGGTTTTAGGTGCAATGGTGAGCGTCTCTGGAACTCAAATCACCATTGAAGAAAGTGAGCCTAATGGCTTTCCATCTCTGCATGATTTCTCAGACGGAGAGGTGCTAATAATCGATGCATTACCTGGTGTTTGGCGTGGTAACCCAAGACTCTATCTTGACAACAAAAGTAAGATTGTTCCGATTAAATCGAGTAACATTGAGGATTTAGAGGCTTATGAGATCACTAGAGTTGGTTTGATGAGAACTAGGGCAAATATTGAAGGAGTTATTGTTTCTATAGACAAAAGAACCGGCGTTAGGTTAGATGAAAAGCCTTGGTCAATGCTAAATTTACATTTATGGGATGGAAATCATGTCGTCGAAGTAGTTGCTTTTGGTTCGAGCATAACTAGTCAAATGTTATCGCTAAGGCCCGGTGAAAAAATTAAGATCATTTCAGCAGAGTTAGGTTGGAGGTCGGGATTGCCACAATTAAGAATCGATCAACGCTCAACCAGAATTATCAATCTAGATTAAGGTAGATTTGAAATGGGTTAACCATAAACCCCGAAGCATGCCGGTTTCTGAAGTGGATGCTGAGTTAGACTCAGTGGGACCATATAACCGATTATCGGCAAGTCAAGTAAACTCCTACAGAGCATGCAAGAGAATGTGGTTTTATGAGAAAGTTTTGAAATTTAAAATTCGGCAAATTCCGGTACTATACGTTGGTAGGGCCGTGGAAGACGCCATTTGCAAAACCCTCAAAGAATCTCCGCTGTTGTTATTGTCAAATGCCTCAGAACATACTTTAGCAAAAATTCCATTGAATGATGACGGAAAACCATCAAGAAATGAAGGTAATACTTGGCCAGCAAATAGGATAATCCCCTTGGAAGAATCACAAGTACCAAAATCATTTGAAGCGATTCATAAATGGGCTAAACAACGGGTTGAAGCACATTTGAAAACCTCATTATCAGTTGTTAGGAAAGACTGGGAAAGACAGGAAAGGAAGTCTGGAGACTGGTCCGAAGTTGATTTTGACTATTGTTTGCAAATGTGTATCAATGCTCTGAATTTTCATATGGCAGAGGTTGAACGATGCTACGCAAATATAGACCAACAGACCTTGACGAATTGGCGTAACGGTAAGCGCGAATATTGGCCTTCACCCGATGGTTTTGGATTTCAATTACCCGGTAAACACCCTTTGGCTGCTCGAGGAGAAATAACTGTATGCGAAGCTTGGGAAATTGCTCGTCCGTGGTTTGTCGAGCCGGAGGCGGGCCAATTTAGCATGAATGCAATACATCCTGATTACTGGTTCCAAGGCGAATATGATCTAGTTTATCGGTGGGATGGTAATATCAAAATCGTTGATATTAAAGCAAGTAAAGGAATTGGCGACCGGTCTGGTGACTATATCGAACAGCTTAGAATGTATGCTATGTTATGGTGGGTTACACATGACAAGACACAGTTAGTATCCGACTTAGAAATTTGGTACCTGGGGGCGAATGTGGTTAAACCAATCCCAATTCCAACTGAATCTGAAATGTCTGTTTTAGAGGAAGAATTAGGTGCCTTGTGGAATGAGATAAAGAATCAAAAAATCTCTATAGAAAACTGTCCTGCACAACCTTCTGCAGTAAGGGGTTTTACTGAGGGAGGTGTTGCAGTAAATCCTCCAAAAGATCAAGTCCGCTGTGATAGATGTGACTGGACCAAATTCTGTGCTGGAGGCCAAGGTGATGAGTATCGTGAAGCAATGGAAGAGTATTCCTTACCAGGGCTACTAACTCCGATAAGACCTGTTTCATTCCAGGATTTAAATGTCAGATTCAGTTTGGCGGCCACCGTAGATTCGGTGAATTACCGAGAAGATAACTTCCCCGAAATTAAAATCATTCAAAATGGGTATCGTGCAAGCATCGACATAAAGGTGGGGAAGAATCAAGATGGTTCCCAAACTTATCCTGAAGGGTTGACAAAAAATGACACAATATATCTTCATAATGTGATAATTAACTCCAACTTTCGCGGTGAATTAGTCGCCAAAGTAGACCCGTTGGCAAAAATAACCAATTCAGCGAAAGGCTCTGACTGCTCGGATAAATTGCTTGATTTTAGAGCTAGGTGGGATATTGTTGGAAAACTAGCGTACAAGTTTAATCGTTCAGGAATTGGTAGAAATGGGCGAGAATGGCATCGTAAAGGCATGGTAATTTTCGACAAGAATCGTTCAATAAAAATTTCAGGGTGGTCAAATGATTGGGGGCATCAGTATGATATGGCAGATGAGGGAGATTACGTACTGTTATCTAACATTGAACTTGATGCATGGGCTGACCAGTTGCGTGGGCAGATAGGGAGGAATTCTCGAATGGATGTGGTAAACTAATCATCCACCAGATGAGACCGTTGTAACCAATAATTCAATGTCATTTTTGATTATCGTTGATAGTGGTATGATTTGATCTTCAAAACTTACCACAACAGTAGATGGCATAATGTCACATTTTACTAATGCGTCGCGTAATTTTATTTGGTCCTTAAACTCAAGATTCTTCTCATGATCACGGCCATGGAATCGAATCAGCATATTTCTCCGTACAGCACCATGCTTATGACTGTGGCGCTAAAGGGAGATTTAGGCCGAGATCGCATAGCCCGGTATTGCGGTGGATTCGAAATCCACTGTCGTAAGACGCGGGGGTTCAAATCCCTCTCTCGGCGCCTCACATGTAGAATGCGTCATGTGTTTGAGTTAATTCTGCAACGAGGTCATCTTGATTGCTTGGTGATATTTCTTTCAATTTCTCAATTAATTTTTTATTAGCATCTTTAGGTATCACTAGATTAAGCCCGAACCAGTGGTCAATAGAAGTGAGTAGATTTTGTGAAGCAATAATGTCGCCACTAGAACCAATTGTAGTCGCAATTGCACATGCTGAATTGATTCCATATACCGGGCCGAGTGATGAAAGTAATGCTGCCATTCCAATCGCTCCAGAACTGGGCTCATCTCTTCGGACATTTGCTCCACGAGATTCTAAATCTACTCGGTAGGCACTACTGCTTGGAACAATGAAGATCTCTTTCCTTGCTGCATCATCAACCATTCCAGCTAAAACCACCAATTCGGTTAATTGATTATGCTTCAGCAAATCAAGTATCTCTCTAGCCATTAGTCCCTGATTATTTGGCTCGAGCGGTTGAGAGGTTCCAGTAATTGTGATTAAGCAATCGCTATCGGAGTATTGGATCATTTTTACTGATAAATGGGGTGGAGATAACAAGCCGTCTTCGTCTAAAGTTGCCAGTGGTGGCAGTGCGGTATGATGCAATCTAGCAACTTCTTGTGCTTCATTAGTTGAATTGAGTGCATCGATTGCTGCTTTGCCAATATTACCGACTCCAGGTAGAGAGAATAGACATAGGTTGGCATTATTCAGGTTATCATACCCGTTACGCCACTCAATAATCAAACTCATACTAACTTAATCATTCAATCAGCAGTATAATGTTTGACATAAATCATAAACAAATCTTACGATTTCGCCACCAATGAGTGGATACCGTCACTCTTCTTCTTGATTGACATCTCGAAGTTCGTCAATATTGGCCAACTTAGGTAAAGATTCTAGCCACTCCTCGGACTCGACATTATACATTTTACGACGTATGTTTGCTCTTTGGTCTTCAGGCGACCATTTCATCGGTGCTGCTGCATTTGCAGTTCCGTCACAATGGGGACAATCGCGTTGCAAAGTCCATGCACTACATTGAGTGCAATACTGCAACAACTGCCTTGCCATGACTTTGCCTGTAGGTTATTGTTTATGATAAAGTCGGTATTAATCGCGATAACTAGCCGCTTGTCCACCATTATCTTCCATTGTGGTAACAATTGTGTTGCTCACTTCTACCCACAGATCTTCAGCGGTTTTGAAATCTGGTGCTTTCAATACAATTCTGTACTCTGGCGCACCATCATAAAAGCACATGACTGAAATTTCATCTTCTTCGGAGGTGTAATTTTCCGCAGACTGTAAAGCATCTCTAATAACTTCAACACCATTCTCAATATTGATAGATAGATTTAGGCTGCCTTTTATTTCGACAAATGGTGGAATAATATTTTCTATTGCGATTTCAATGAATTCTTTTATCCATTCACCCTCAAAACCTGCATCAATAATTGAAGACTCATTCATTGCTGCTTCTTCAAAGGATGCGTATAGTGTCCCGAATGCTGAGATTAAATCTTCACTCATAGTGTTTCTCGTAGATTCGTCCCAGCCGACTTTATCACCTAATACTTTCAGAAGTTGAAATGACCTTTGTTCGTTTTTCCATTCCTGTAGCCTGTCCCTTCGACGCTCCTCGGATACAGATTTTAGTGATAGTTCTAAGGAAGAACCATCTTTTTTTGTGCGCATCACTTTACAGATTAATCGTTGTCCATCACGCACAAAGGTTCTGATGTTTTTTACCCAACCGCTGGCGATTTCTCCGATAAAAATGAAACCCTCTAAACCGGGATATTCGTCAAAATCGACGTAAACTCCGTTTTGTTTAACATTCTTTACTGTTACAACAACAAGTTCTCCTTCTTCAGGAGTATTGACTTGGTCACTCATGGAGGCTCAGCCTCCTCATTCCATAGCTTCGAGCATCTTGCAGCCGACGAGTTTGGCTTTTCCACCGGATGGAGCAGTTAGTGTTGCTCCACAAACCGAGCATGAAATTACAGTGGTTGCTCTTGAGTAAATGACTGACTCAGATCCACAATCTTTGCATGTTACTTTGATAAATTTTCCAGACATTTAATCACCTCATTTGTCAACTAATTCGAATTTCTTTGCTCTTTGACAGGAGGCGTAGTGAGCCTTACCAGTCTCAGTGCATCTATACAAGATATTTACTCGTTTGGTGGGTTTCTCTCTGCCGTCCGGTTTTGGCCTTGGGAAACCACGGTAACCAGCCATAACCTTTCGGAATCTTCTCTGACCCCACTTAAGTTCAGAAGCACGCTTTTTCTTGACGCGCTCGACTGTATGCATCGTGTGCTTACCAGCCGATGGACTGTAGCGCTTGATTTGACGAGGCATCTTGACCATGGTACCACCTTGAGCATTCGACCCACTAAGGTCGGGTATTTAGAAACTCCGTATGATTTTCATTTAGAAAACAGACGACTGAACCAATAATTAGGGGATGAAATAATTAATCCGTTGGCATACCAAGGCTCATGGATGAGGTGCTGAAGGCTGCCGTCTTCTTTTGGCTGCCTTTCGCCCTGGTTCCCTTTGGCGTTTGGGTAGCACAAATAAAATCGGCAAAAATCACTGATAAACTCGGCTACCTGGTAGCTGTTGTTGGAGGTATTTTAGTGCTGGCTAGTCCTTGGACTGTGCCCGAATCACCATCAAGTGCGGTAGGGCAATTAATCGGTTTCATAGTTGGCCCGGTAATATTGATTCTTTTCGGCTTGTTCAATATTGCATATTCGGGTAATGTCCCCGTGGGGCGACTTTCAACTCGAGACAGATATTTCGGTTTGTTGTCGTTCATACTTGGAATAATCTGGCTATCACTTATGCATTGGTGGGAACTTACTCCAGTTGTTGATGGTGGTGAAATAAACCCATATTGGTTGGTATTCTTACCAAACTTACTGTTATCTCTGACTTGTCTTGCCATGGCGGGTGGCCTTGCGATGATCGCATTCGGTGATTCAAGAACTAACGAATCAAAATATCTTTTTTCGGCCTCTGCTCTTTCGTTCACTTTCATAATTTGTGCAATGAATTTTGATTCACCAAAACTCGAAGCAATATCATTTAGGGAGTATGTGTGGTTATCTATTGCGGACCTAATCGGCATTCTAATCGGCGCCTTACTAGCCATACTATCGTTTGCTCTAGTTATTTTCATCTACGAAAAAAGCATACCCTCTCCAGAATCTATTGATGCGCCAAATGCTGAAGAATTGGCCCATGTGTCCGAGGTTATAACCCAAAATATTGGAGGTGATGAGTGATGGAAAATCAGACAAAACCTTCAGCAAAGGTAGTTCTTGTTGGTCTACTATTTCCGGTAATATTCATCGTTGCTTTGGATTATTCATTAAACGGTAGCATACCAAATTTCGGTATTGAGGAACTAAATCCAAGAATAGCTAATTCAGCCTTGACTGCATTTATTCTATTCTCGACTTTTTTATTGGGCAATATGTTCTTCTATGGCGAGTCTAGAAATCGGCCACTAGCACCAATTTTTAGTATGGGTATAGCTGTAATGGTTGGAATCCTTGCAACAATATTCTTCATTAATCAAGGTCCAATGTTGTTAGAAGGTAATGGTTCTGTACGTGCTCAGTTAGTGTACAATATAGCTCACACTATTGTTTCAATTATCGCCCTGTCTGTATCAGGATTAGTGACTCTTGGTATGATGTTTTCAGCGATAACAAACTCCCCTTCCAAAATTGATAATTTCAATTTTGCCGCTGAAGAGGAGTGAATTCTTCTCCGTTTATTTCATAAAGTATTGGTAGGTGGCCGAAACGCTGAGGTGAGATTATGTCAAAAGGTACACCATCTATGGGCCGTCGTCAAAAGACTACACACATTAGATGTAGAAGATGCGGCAGAAACGCTTACCACAAGCAAAAAGGCGTATGCGCAGCATGCGGATATGGAGCAACTGCTAAGATGCGCAAGTACAGTTGGTCAAAGAAATCTCATCGCCCCAAGGCCTAATTATTCACCATGTTGGAATGAAGAAATCCTTCCAAACAATCATTTGCTAATTGACTTGTGGTGATACTGTGTGCGGTATAATTGGTGTAGTCGGTCGACAAGGTTACCATGTCAACCAACTAATTTACGACGGTTTGACCGTGTTGCAGCATCGTGGCCAAGATGCGGCAGGAATAATGACCGAGTATGATGGACAGTTTAGACTAAGGAAGTCCAATGGATTGGTTTCAAACATATTTTACACAAGACACATGCAAAGACTCCAAGGCCATATCGGAATTGGTCATGTCCGTTATCCAACTGCAGGTACCTCTTCAAAAGCAGAATCTCAACCGCTTTACGTTAATTCACCGTATGGCTTGTCCATTGCTCACAATGGTAACTTAACCAATGCAGCTGAATTGAAGAAAATTCTACAAGACAAGTATTTTCGACACATGAATACCCGTAGCGATTCAGAAATCCTGTTGAACATTCTCGCGGTTGAACTTAACAAATATTCGTCTGACTTATCGATTGAAGGCGCCCCACATTTGGATATTGAAACTGTATTTAATGCAATCAATGCCTTGAATTCATATGTCAAAGGCGGTTATGCCTGTGTTTCTATGATTTCTGGTTATGGATTGTTGGCTTTTAGAGATCCAAATGGCATAAGACCTCTTATCTTCGGAAAACGAGAATCAGATGATGGTACTGAGTGGATTGTAGGTAGCGAATCGGTTGCGATTACTGCCTTAGGCTTCGAAGTTGTTAGGGATGTTAAACCAGGTGAGGCGATTTTCATTTCATCATCTGGTCACTTATTCAATAGAATGTGTGCAGAAGAAACAAGTCACAACCCATGTGTGTTTGAATATGTTTATTTTGCAAGACCTGATTCTGTTATTGATGGAATCTCGGTTTACGAAGCAAGATTGAATCAAGGTAAAGTGTTAGCAGAGCGTATCATCTCTGAATGGCCGGAAAATGATATTGATGCGGTTATTCCAGTTCCTGACTCAGGCCGGGTAGCAGCTCTCCAAATGGCCAGCACTCTCGGTGTCCCTTATCGTGAAGGGTTCGTAAAGAACCGTTATGTTGGTCGTACTTTCATTATGCCAGGACAAGCACTTAGAGAAAAATCCGTGCGAAGAAAACTGAACACTATTGATAATGAATTCAAGAATAAAAACGTACTTTTAGTTGACGATTCAATAGTCCGTGGTACCACCAGTAAACAAATTGTTGAAATGGCTAGAGAAGCGGGCGCGACTAAGGTTTACTTTGCTTCGGCAGCACCACCAGTGAGATTTCCAAACGTCTACGGAATAGATATGCCCGCAACATCTGAATTTGTAGCCAATGGCAGAACGGTTGAAGAAGTAAATCAGCACATAAAATCTGACAGGCTGTTCTATCAAACAATAGAGGACTTAGAAAGATCTACTCACAATAAAGATTCCTCACACATCTCATTTGATTCAAGTTGCTTCACTGGTGTTTACGTAACAGGAGACATCTCTGATGAATATTTGGCGCAATTACACGAACAACGTAATGATGGCGCAAAAAATGTTGATGATGAGGATGACGAAATACTCGACATTCACAATGATACCAACTAAAACTTGTAAAAGTGAAGTTAATGATGTCCAGTATCGAGGGTTCATCATGCTGACACGTGAGGTTCGAGTTGCTTCTCGTCCCCAAGCAACGGTAGTTGCTCTTGCTGTATCAGCTGACGGTCAATCAATGGCTTGGGGTGAAAATGATGGTACTATTATGGTTGTTAGCAGCGATAAAACCTCAACATCATGCTCTATAGAAGGAAGCATAAGAGGTCTAATTATCATAGATAAATTAGTGATTATAGCAGATGACGCGTTCGGTTTGACAGCCGTTGACTTGGGCTGTCAAACCGTGTGGGATTGTGCGATTCCAGCGGGCTTATCATTGATTGAGGAATGTGGCGAATTCATCGCAGCAGTTGACAATTTGGGAAGATTAACAACTATCAGTTATGATGGAAAAGTGATCAAATCGGACTTAGAGTTCACCTCAGTCATAAAATTACTGAGGTTTAATTTAGGCGTCGTAATTGTTCAAGAAGACGGTTCAGTGTTCTTTTTTGACGGCGAAGATGTAGTTTGGAAAAGGCCCTCACGTGGTGAAGTGGGGGAAGCGATAACAGCTATTGGCACCACGGCAAGGAACCACCTTGTCATCGGCAGAGAAGGATACGCCTTGGTCCCGGGTGAGGAAGAAGCATTAGAAATTGAGGTTTGGGACCTGTCTAACAGTGATTTGCTTATTCGTCAAGAAATAAAAAATCGTCTGTTGTGTATTGATTCAAATAACTCACAAACATATCTAGGATTAGACAGCGGGGCAATTCACCAAATCGGGCTAACAAATGGTGCGGAGTACAAATTATCAGAGGTAATATTTGATTGTAAATTTCCAATCAAAACCATTGATGTGTTGGATGATGTCGTCCTCGCAGGTTCATGGTTCTATGTTCACGGAGTTAATCTGGCAGGGGAAAATTGGATGGTAGAACATCAGGGGATTATTCAATACACTGCTTACTGTAAGTCTGCGAATATTTTCTACTTTGCTGGAGACGATCAAAATGATTACACAAATCCCGAGCCAATCGGGGTCATCGACTTAGCTTCCCAATTAATCGATATGGACAAATCTGAGTTAACCTCATGGTTTGATTTGGAACCTCAACCAGATGTTTTGAGTTCTGAAGAAATCTACTCTGATGACGAAAAACTTGCATCTCTAATCATGGATGATGAAGATAACAAAAAGTTGGTTGGTAAGCAAGAATTTGCTTCACTACTGTCGGCCTTGGAAGAAGATAGCGATACAGAATCTCATGAAGTAGATGAGTCTAATGATAACTCTCTAGATTTGTTAAATGAATTATTGGATGATGTTCAAACAGCGGCTATGCCTATTGCTAATGCGGGAGATGACACCGTATATCATGCCGGGGAAGATGGCAGCTGCATTGTATTATTGGACAGCAGTAAGACTACTGGCGACCGAGCAAGAGTTTCGAGTTATTCTTGGATTGATGAAGCAGGGAAAGAAGTTTCAAATCTGCCTAAATTCCGCGCTAAACTAAATACCGGAATTTATCGTTTTGAGTTGAGAATCTTAGATGATGAAGGGAATTCAACATCAGACTCAGTAAGCATAGAGGTGGTTTGAAATGGAGTCGAGTAATTTGTGGATAGAGTCATTTGTTGTTGGGGCTTTAGCCATGAGGTGTTCAGTGATTACAGATTTGTCTACCGGTGACACTGTAATAATCGATGGCGGAGCAGAGGCATCAAGATTAATTTCATGGATCAATGAATTTTCTGGGCAAGGTCCAGATTGGTCTAACGGTCCTTCATCATTTGAACAACTAGGAGAATATGGTTTGAATTCAAGGACAGTAGTTGCATTGGTTAACACCCATGCACATTTTGACCATTCCGGAGAGATTCCAATATTGCTTGAAGAGTACAAAGTTAGTTGGTACTTACATAAGGATGACTTTTACTTACAGACCTTAGCACAAGCGTCTGGTAGACGGTGGGGATTTGAATTGCCAGAACCAGCAATTGCTGATGAGTTATTGCATGATGGAATGGAACTAAATTTAGGCTCTTTATGGTTCAAGATTCTCCACACGCCTGGGCACACATTAGGTGGTTGCTGCATATTAGTTGATGTTGATGATGGACCGGATCAATTGTTCGCTGGAGACACCCTGTTTGCGGGTTCTGTAGGGAGAACAGATTTGCCCAATAGTGGAGGTGATTTCAATCTACTATCCAACTCGATAGTGACAAAGTTGTGGCCTCTAGACCCGGCAACCATTGTTCACCCAGGTCACGGTCCAACCACGACAATCGGTGTTGAAAAGGCAACAAACCCGTATGTGGGCATAAATAGCCCGGCGCTAGGCAAGTATCACTAATCAGCCAAGTAGTCCGGATAGTGAACTGCTTAGAACGGGCAGGGCATCTTCCCATGTAGCAACTATACCGTAATCGGCATGCTGGAATATAGGCGCATCTGCATCTTTATTTATCGCTACAATATACTTGGATGAGCGCATACCTGCTAAGTGTTGTATAGCGCCTGAAATTCCAACCGCAATGTAGAGGTTTGGATTGACAGTTTTGCCGGTTTGACCAACCTGCATCGAATGTGGGATTTCGTCCCAAGTATCTACTGCCGCTCTCGAAGCACCTACTGCAGCACCAAGTTTGTCTGCAATCTCTTCGAGGTGACTGAAGTTTGCTGGTGTTCCCATACCACGGCCACCAGAGATGATAATGTTAGCTTCTGAAACATCTAGCCTTTGTGAAGCCCTTTGGACCATTTCTTTCAATGCAGTTGCAACATTACCAGTAGTATCGATTACTTGGACTTCGCAATTTCCGGTATTATCAGCAGGGGCAAATACGTTGGCTCTTACACTGATCGCAGTATTCCCGCTGACGCTGACATTTTGTATTGCTTTCCCTGAATAAATTGGTGTAGATAGAGTAGTTCCTTCAATTTCAATTACATCCTGTATAACCGATATAGAACGTCGTGCTGCAAGTCTAGCCGCCAAATCCTTTGATTGTGCTGATGCGGCTGTTATGATTATGCCACTGGGTGCTACAGCATCAATTGCCTCTGCCCACGCTGATGCGTCGTAATTAGCAAAGACATCGGACTTTGCGGCGATTACTTTTGATGCTCCGGCTATGTTAGAGGCTTCATTTGCTACCGATGATTCGGTGCATGGGACTACAATTGTACAGTTTGAACCAAGTTTGCTGGCTGCTGTGACAAGTTCGTTGGTTGTGCTACTTATTTTTCCTTTTGATAGTTCTGCGATTACTACTGTTTCTGTCATTATATCACCTCAAATTATGTTTGCCTCATCCCTCAATAGTTGAGCCACAGTTTGGGCGGCATCTCCGCCTTCGAATTTCTTACCAGCGGGTTTTGCTGGTGGCATTACCTGTGATACGATAGTAACGCTTGATGCTGGTGGACTGACCGCTTTGACATCAACTTGAGCACGCTTTGCCATCATTATACCTTTGACATTTGATTTACGTACTTTGATAGAGCCCTTATCGCAACTTACCACGGCAGGTAGGCTGACGTCAATGATAGCGTTACCACCCTCTGCAGGACTGGTCACCGTCAAACCGCCATCAAAACTGATTTCGGTAACGTTGGAAACAGAACTCCATCCCAATCTTTCTGCAATACCTGGCCCGGTAGAGCCTGCGCCAGTGTCGGCCGCAGATTTGCCGCAGTAAACAACATCATAACCACCAGAGGAGATCTCTTCTGCAAGTACCGATTGTAAACTGTTCGAGTCCATGTAGCCATCGGCATCTAGTCGGACGATGTTGTCTACGCCTAGTGCTTTGACACCCTTGAGAACTTTGTCGGCACCCGCACCGCCTAGTGTGATTGCCGTAACTGTGCCACCACCAGATTCTTTGTGCTGAAGAGCGTTTTCGACTGCGAATTCATCATAAGGACTTATATCCATTTTAACAGTTGATAGGTCGACCATATCCCCTGCAATTTGTATTTTTGAATTTGTATCAGGGACTTGTTTAACGAGTACAGCAATATTTACCATGGTAACACCAATGTGTTCTCCTGTGGAACTCGATTGATGAACATTTGTATTCAAAGAGAAGTGCAAAAAGTTCTGTTTTGGTTTGTCATTTCTTGTTTATGATTTCCGTCACTTTATCCAGTAGTTCGGGATTTGATTCAAAGTGCTTGTCTATTACTTCTAAGCCTCTTGATATGCCATCTGCGACTCCGAGCTTTGCATCAAGCGGATGGAGTGTTCCATCCATGACCGCTGTTCGGAATTCCTCTAAGTTGGTCCATGTACTGGGCTCACCGAATTTGGGGTTTGGTGTAACTACTAATTCCCCGAATTCTGGGAAAATAACGTGTTCAGCAAGTTCGTAAATTGGTGAATTTTCGTCTTCTGGATTTAGATAAGCATGCTTTTGCATTTTTTTCCTAAGTTGCTTGGGCTTGTCATGGATTAGTATTGCTCCACCGGGATCAGATTTACTCATCTTGTGGTCAAAACTCTCCATTCGTGAGCCGCTCGACTTCAAAGAGGATATTATTGGGGTATGAAGACAAGTTGCTTTCTTCCAACCATACTTGCTTGCTACATCTCGCATGAACATGTGTGCCTTCCTTTGGTCCATGCCGCCGATAGCAATATCAATGCCTAATTCAAAGATGTCGCTTGCCTGCATTGCAGGGTAGAAGAATTTAGACAAATCGTGGTCTGAGGATGCTTCATCCCTACCCATTATTGTGAATGTTTTTCTAACCATAGCCAAAGTCGCACCTTTTGAACAACGAAGTACTCTAGCCCAGTAGTCCCCATTATCCATCAATTCAGATGCATAAGAAAATCTCAATTCACCAGGGCCTTCTCCCTCTGGTGGATAGTCGAGTAATGCTCTGAATGTTTCTTCCATGTACCGGGCAGTGAGTTGAATATTCTCCATGCTGCCGTTGAACTTATCGTTAATCCAAGCGTGCCAGTCCGCTAAGAAAATTAAGACATTAACATCCGCTTCTAACATTCTTTTGAGCTGTAATGACAAAACTTTCCATCCAATATGCGCTTTGCCGGATGGTTCAAAGCCAACATAACACCGTAGAACTCCGTCACCTCCGGCGCTCACTCCGTCTGCGATGCAATCTACCAGATAATCTAAACCGACGGTTTCTTCAACGCAACTAATAATTTTGTGAACCCTTTGAATTTGAGATTGATTCAACTCCCCAAGTCTCGGGCACCGCTCTTGATATTGAAGCATCATCTGTTCAATATCCATGTGCAACACCTCAAAATAAATCATTGAGTTTCTTTACTTTCCCTTCAGAAGGAGCCTCTCCGTTCTCAATCATAGTTTCCAATTCGGCTATCATTGCGAATGCTTTTTCTTTTACTTCTTCGGTTAATTTTGTGCTCATTTCCATTGATTTATGTGCCATCTTAATTGCTGACTTCGCCTTGGAAAACTTCTTTGCTTCTTCCTTTGCTTTGTCACCTCTTTGCTTAGCATTGTATCCAGTGGCTTGGTCTAAGAATCCTGACCAGCGCTTGCGTGACTCCATGGCTTGTTCTCTACCGCCGTCACTGCCGAGAAAATCTCCGAGAGCCTCTCCTTTCAACTGTTCAACATCAACGACTAATTTTCCGTCTTTATCAAAATGTCCGCTGACACGAGTCAAAATACCGAATGACGCCGTGAATTCTCCATCGGAGTTAGCATTGACGCCATCAAAATATTCCGTTGCTAATTTAGCAAGTCCTGCATTTCCACCAATCTGTTTTACCAGCCCACGCTTTACTGAGAATTTCTCCATGAGCATGGCCAAACCACCATTGAACATAAGGCTCACCGTCAAAAATGGTAGAAGAGAAAAGTTTTGATTGAGCACTTTGTGGACAACTTATGCGAGTCAACTTTGTTTTGCCAGTATCCTTGATACTGATTCTTCTGCTTCCAATTGTGCTTGCAGAGAGCAAACAAGTCGAGTTATCTATAGAAACTTCGATTGCAGATTACGATGTTGGTATAAATACGGCTGCGATATCGCCTGATAGAAATACAGTGCTATTAATCGGTTCTGAAGGATATGTACACTTGATTTCGGCTAGAAATGCCGGAGACCGCTCAATGGATGTCGAACTCAACAGCGCAAGAAATGATGACTTCAATGATGTTGCTTGGCATCCTAGAGGGGAAGCAGCACTAATCGCTGGAGATTTTGGTACTGCGATGAGGTATGAGAAGATAGATCACAGCATTACCATCGTAAACGGTACAGGCGCAATTTTGGGTAGAGATATGAGTGCAGTAGAGTGGCGAACTAGTGGTGATTATGCGTATTTCGGTGGAAAAGATGGCTCTGTTTGGCGGTTTTCTGAGGGTACAGGGTTCCTAAATTTAGGTAATGATGCCAACTCAGCAATTACCGGAATATCTTGCCATGGGAATTATGATTTATGCGTTGTATCCTCAATTTCTAACGGATTAGGCGTGATAGGGCCGACTCACAATGTCACGTGGATAAGTGGAACCAAAACCGATACTTGGATTGATGTTGATTGTCCAGATGTTCAATTAAACGAATGTGTTGCATTTGGTAGTGGGTTGCGAATGATTTTGATAGAACTCAACACCGTTGACCATTCAAAATCGACAGTTGGAGATATGGTTGAATATCGAACCCTTGAAGGGGATTTTATTGCCGCATCAAATGGCTACGGAAGTACTTCAATCATCTACCTAGCGCCGTCCGGCACCGTTAGGTATGACCCGCTGAATGATGAAGCTAAGATTCAAATTTCATCGACTCAACTTGCGGAATGGGATTCAGTGGTTGCAGGTCGCCAGATTTCATATGTCTGGGAGACGGGTTTTAACACCGGTTTCGTTATCACATCAAACGGCAACTTAGTATCGTTCGAACCGTACCAAATCAAGATAGAAAATACCATGTTAACAACAATTATTCTTGTCGCGGTTTCTGTTTCCGTGCCTGGTGTGATATTGGGATTAATTTACATGAACAGTCCTTTCCTGCAACGAAAATATAAGCAATTGAGGAGAAAAACCAGGAAAAAAGAAACCTCCAAACGTAGTTAGGTTATTGAAGCGCCTATGTTCCCGTAGAACTGGGGAGAACGAATGGAGCAATTTGAAGGGCTCGACTTTTACGACATTGAAAGCCTATTGACAGAAGAAGAAATTATGATTAGAGACATGGTACGGGATTGGGTAGACGAAGAAGTCCTACCCAAGATTGAACATGCCTGTGAGGAGGGTGTTTTCCCTGACGAGTGGCGAGTTGCTTTAGGCGAGATGGGTGTTTTAGGTGCCCCGCTCAAGGGCTACGGTTGTCCAGGTTTGTCGTATGTTGCATACGGGCTTATCTGTCAGGAATTAGAAAGAGGGGACTCAGGGCTACGCTCGTTTGCCTCAGTTCAAGGCTCCTTGGCTATGTACCCAATTTGGGACTTTGGTACAGAGGAACAAAAGAATCATTATTTACCAAAATTAGCTTCAGGCGAAATGGTTGGATGCTTTGGACTAACCGAACCGGATTATGGTTCTAATCCAGGTGACATGATAACCAAGGCTGAAGATATGGGTGACCACTATTTGCTAAACGGTGCGAAGATGTGGATTACCAATGGTACAATTGCTGATGTTGCTGTAGTTTGGGCCAAACTTGATGGTGTAATCAAAGGCTTCATTGTTGAGAAGGGCGATGAGGGCTTCAGCGCACCAGAGATGAAAGGCAAGCACTCACTAAAAGCATCAGTAACCAGTGAGTTAGTATTCCAAGATTGTAAGATTCCAAAGGATCGTATTTTACCCGGGGTCAAGGGGCTCAAAGGACCATTCTCGTGTCTAAATAACGCTCGATATGGTATCTCTTGGGGTGCTTTGGGTGCTGCTATGGCATGTTTCCACAGCGCTAAAACCTACTCGCTATCGAGAATCCAATTCGGTGTGCCAATTGCTTCATTCCAACTGATACAGAATAAATTGGCTTGGATGTTGAGAGAAATCACCAAAGGTCAATTGCTAGCGTATCATCTGGGCAAGAAGAAAGATGATGGCACGTGGTTCAATGAACAGATATCTCTCGCAAAGATGAACAATGTAGACATAGCTCTTGAAATTGCTAGAACTGCAAGAGATATTCACGGTGCCAACGGTATCTTGGACGAGTATCCTGTCATGCGACACATGGCAAATCTAGAATCGGTAAAAACCTATGAAGGAACTCATGACATTCACAACTTGATACTGGGACGCTACATCACTGGAATTCAGTCATTTACCCGAACTCAGTAGAATCATACTGACGGTAATAGACCAAGTCTTGCAAGACCATTCCACAGCGGGTCTAGTATTCGGGGTAACATTCTGTGCCTAACATAGACTGCAGCAGCCAAACTCATCTTCTGTAATTTGTTTAATTTGACGCGCTTGGTGAATACATCACCCTGTTCCTTCTCTATTTGGCGCAGGATTTTATCGTAAAATGCTATCATTGCAGCGGGTGAATATCTAGTTCGTCTTGGTAGGAGAGGTAGGAGTTGTCTTGCTTCCTCAAGATAGGTTCTAGCCCGTCTTGCGTAGTGATAGCAATATGGCTCCCAGGTTTTATTCAAGACGACTTTACCATCAAGTTCCGATTCTTGAATGCCATTTTTCTCCAATTCGTCTAGCGGGAGATAGACTCTATCCCTTTCAATGTCTTCACCAACATCTCTCAAGACATTGGTGAGTTGCATAAAAATACCCCATGATTCGGCATACTTTTTGGCCATCGGATCATTGTAGCCATATATCTCGATGCACATTAAACCAACAACAGACGCAACGCGATAGCAGTAGTCATATAATTCATCGAAGGTCCGGTAACGATTATTGTAAAGATCATCTTCCATCCCGGAGATTAAGTCATCGAATACATTTCTTGGTATGCCATATCTATCGACGGTATCCTTTAGGGCGAGGAAAACCGGGTCAGTTGAGTATACATCCGTGTAGCATGTTGACAGTTTTTTTCGGAAGAAAAACAACTGAGTAATCTTGTTCAGGTAGGAGTCTTGGTCGAGTATAGTTCCACGGTTTTGTAGCGCTTCTAATTGTTCGCGATAAGCGACTGCTTCAGGATCGGTTTGACCAACACTACCGGGAAATCTGTCGGCCCAGTCACCATCAGCTATGTCATCTGCCCTGCGGCAAAATGCATAGACAGCACACATTGCGAGTCTTTGTTCATCAGGCAAATACTTGAATGAGTGATAGAAATTTCCGGCCTCTTGAATAGTTAGTTTCTCACAGTACTGATACGCTAGTTTCAGTAATTCTTGTGGTGGTTGTTCTGACCAAATTGGAGCATCTAGATTTCGAAACGGGTCGACCAATTCGTTTTTCTCTGTAATGCCGATGAATGCGACACCTTCTCTGAGTGCTTCCATGGCGGTAACGCTAACTGCTTTGACAGCATCTCTCGCTAAAACAACACCAGCACGTAGTCGGTCCAAGGTCGTTATTTTTTCTGATTCGGCATCGGTTTCTCTTGACTTTGCATTTCCTTGGAGGGGAAATAACAAATCCAAAGGTTTCCGGCGCTCTAGCATCGCTATCGAATTGCTGTAGTAGTTCTTCTTTTTTATTGCTTTGCAAAAAAGCATCAGTCTCGTTAGACAAAATAACCGTCTATTAATATCTCAATAGTGTAATAATAATTTATGTAAGTAATTAATTACATGCATTACTAATCTTTTAATGGAACATCTTTATTCTTTTCCAGCAACCTCTTAACCCCGCCTGGGATAAGCAGCGCACGTAATAATTTTCTTGCGTAGGATTTTATTTCATCACGAGTGACTTTTATTCTATCTGATGAATCAAGGATATTTCCATCCCTCAGTAGGGTGACAGTTCTTTGTCCAATTAACACTGGAAGCATACAGGAGGCTTTGAGCCTAAACTGGGTTTCAGGAATCATTTTGATATATTCTACCGCTTCATCTAAATGTTCATTTGTCAAGTCTAAGTATTCGTCATATAGTGGTCTAAATCGATCAATGTTGCTAGCATCCATTAAGTCTTCAGGTGTTAAGCCGTGCTTTGATAATTCATCTCTAGGGATGTAACAACGGCCAAATCGAAGGTCTTCTGGTATGTCTCTCAAGATATTAATCATCTGTAATGCTTTTCCGAATCTAGTTCCTTTTTCGAAAAACAAATCCTGCCTCTCGTTCGGCATTGTAATTAAATGTGCTAATGACATTTTAGTCCAGAATACCCCAACGCAGCCAGCAACCCTGTAGGTGTAATCGTCCAACTGCTGATTATTTTCTAACGCAGAAATTTCTCCACCTTCTTTTGCTGTACCAAATCGTTCTAAATCTAGTACTTGTCCACCGATTATAATCTCTAGACATTCAAGCATTCTTGCTTGGTCCCCCTCATCATAAACCTGCAATCCTTTGACAACATCTTCAACATTTTTGAGTAATTCAGCTTCATGAGGATTATCTTGAATTTGGGCAAGGTGAGTAAAGTCAGGAAGTTTTTTTGAGCGAGCCTGAGCAAAATCATTGTAGCCATTGATAATTTTGAGAAGGTCTTGAGTATCACCTTGCTTAGAGTCTGCAATAGTATCTGCAACTCTAGCAAGAAGATACAGGAGGCCGATTTGTCCTCTTACTTTTTTTGGTAGATATTTTAGTGTTGGGTAAAAAGAACGCGAAGTGGTTTTCAGCAACTCATCAATTTTTTCGTTGATTAGTACCGACACATTATCCCTCCAGATTACGCCAAGAACACATTGTTATTGATGCTATGGTAGGCTATGATTGAGAATTTTTATGCTTATCTACTGGTCTAAATAAATCAATATTCTCAGGCGAAAACTAACTAATATTGTGGGGTAAATCATAGTAAGACTTTATTGGGAATCAACTCACCGTTAGGTTGAGGGGATTAAATGCAGTGCGACTCTTGTGGCGAAGAGATACCAGCAGACAGCATATTTTGCCCGGAATGTGGTGCTAGACAAGACCTATCGAGAGCTGGTGGTTTTACAGCATCCAACTCAATAGGTCTATCAGGACAAGAAATCACTGGAGGTCGGAATTTTGGAGTAGTCTCGGGTGAGGCAATTCGACAGCAAAGAGAAATGTCTGTTTCAGATCCAAACGCCGTCTCGCCCGAATTGATGAGGCAAATTGCCCAAAGCATGCAAAATCAGCAAAATATTCCACCAGCGGGTAATTTCCCACCACAGGGCTATCAAAATAATATGAATCAACAACCAAATGTGAATCAACAGATGCCTCTCAACAATTTGGGCAATATGCCGCCCTCTAATGTGCAAAATGTGACGGGTAACAACCAATTATCTTCTCCAACAGATGAGATGGTTAATCGTTTGGCTGAGGCTGAAAAAGCCATGAAGAGCGAAAGGCGCAATCAGTGGCTAAACATGAATCAAGCGTCGGCATCAAACGTATTGTCCAATTTAGGAGCTGACCTCCCGGCCCACCTGCGTAACGAAACTAATGCTGCGCAAGAGATACTGACTGGAGCTCTTGGTGGTCAGAAAGATGCTCCTAATGATGCATTTTTGCGAAGAATGTGCGAAGTTGCCGTTAGAAGGGTAGCGAGAAAACGTGGTGTGGCTGTTGAAACCCCTCAGGCAAAACTCGAAGACGGAATCCTGCTGGTAAATATCACCTACATAGATGACGGACGAGTTTTGGATACTCCCGACGAACTAAGCCATGCATTTGAGCATGCAATTCAAACTGAAATCGCATTGAAAGGTTTTGACTATGTTGCAGAGATAAATCTCTATCGCTCCAAAGACGGAGAAATTGAAAATTTATCGGAAGAAGAGGAAGAAGAGGAGATGTTCGCATGCGAAATATGCGACGGATTGGTCAAGGAAAGCGACACAGAATGTCCTCATTGCGGTGCTATTTTCGAAGATGATGAAGAAGAAGAACCACAACCAACCAG
>CEUM01045368.1_pt1 | contig 27940 bp, 25 predicted proteins | sample 356421 | NCBI WGS metagenome assembly CEUM01 (sample SAMEA2622716, study PRJEB7988) | marine metagenome | biome: marine biome (ENVO:00000447); feature: surface water layer (ENVO:00002042); material: "saline water (ENVO:00002010), including plankton (ENVO:xxxxxxxx)" | depth 5 m
CAGACGTCTGGATCACCTGCGACAACTGCGAAGGCAAGCGGTACACCAGGGAATGCCTCGAAGTCACGTGGAAAGGCAAGACCATTCACGACGTGCTGCAGATGCCTGTCGGTGAAGCAGTGGAGTTCTTCGCCAACCACCGCAAGATCCATCGGACCCTCGCGACGCTCTCGGCCGTCGGTTTGGATTACATTCGCCTCGGCCAACCCGCCACGACCCTCTCGGGCGGCGAAGCGCAGCGGGTGAAGCTGGCCAGCGAATTGCGCCGTCCACCCAATCGGCACACCGTCTACATCCTTGACGAGCCGACCACCGGCCTCTCGTTCAGTGACGTGCAGAAACTCGTGGACGTGCTGCTTGAATTGCGTGGGAAAGGCCACACCGTGGTCGTCATCGAACACCATCTCGACGTGGTGAAGTGCGCCGACCACGTCATCGATCTCGGACCAGAAGGGGGGGGAAGGGGAGGAACCGTGGTCGCCACGGGCACGCCCGAAGACATCGCAGCGACCCCGTCCAGCTACACCGGCCAATTCCTTGCCGGGCTGCTGTCCTGAGCGAACATTTAGGCCGGTGCGGTTGACGTGGCAGACCACCGTTGACGGCGCCGAGGAAAGGTGGAACCGCACCATCCAACCCGGAGTGGAGTGGACCATCTGGGAAGCCAATCCCGCCTTCATCCAGTACAACGAAGCCCACCGATCTACGGTGGCGTGGAACGTGTCGTGGAGCATGACCGCATCCCATGAACTGGGCCCTGTCACCGTCCTCCACGAAGGAACGTTCGCATTCACTCCGCCTGTCGTGGACGACGAAAGGCAATCCTCCGCAGACGACGCACCCGAGGGCACGTTCCGCGACGCACTCGACTTCGTCCTCATTGTGGGACTGGTGGTGTTCTTGGGCATCGGCTCGCTCATGTTGACCCTGCGCGTGGCGGCACGACAAGCCGAGGAACGGGGGGATGACGATGAGCCCGAGCAACCCACTCTCGTTTCTGAGCCGATGGAAACCCCTTCTGCACAAGACCCCGAAGCCCTCGCGTACCATGCAAACCTCATCGAGCAGGGTTACAGCGACGAAGACGCCGCGACGTACACGCGGAAGTATTTCCCAGAATTTTGAGCCATACGCGACCGCTGGTTTTGATCCGAGGACAAGGTCGTCCAACAACGGAGGCCACTGGAAGGTTCAGCAACAGCCTTCTTCACGGGTCGGCGCGGCCACAAAGGCCACGCGGTCCACACCTTCGAGGCGGCGCAACCCTTCCACGGCATCCCGAATGGTTCCAACTTTCCCTGACAAATGGAGGGTGTCCACGCACGTGTGGCTGTCGGTCATGCACGCGTGTGTCGAGGAGATGAGGCTGATGTCCGAATGGTGGCGAAAATCAGGGAGCTTTTCGGCGACGGTGTGTTGGTAGTACAACACCAACGTCCCTTCCACCGACTCTTCCGCTGGGCGATCGACAAGATCTCCGCTCGACAAAACCTCAGCATAGTGCGTGGCGGCGTCCCTCAAGAAGCGGCTGCGGTTCCGATAACCTGCCTTTTGGACCAACCCTTCCATGTCCAAATCATCGTCGACGCTGAAGGAGAGGACCTTCGCCATGACCCGCGGACGGGCTTCTGATTAATAGGCGAATGTCCGAACAGCGAGAGCCCACTGGACAGATTCGGCCCACATAACCACCCCGGGCCTGGCCGCTGAGCGAACGCCAGAATCAAACGGAGCCTCAAGACGCCCGTTGTTTAATAACAATCCACTTAAGCATAATTACGGCGCTTGCACCATGTTTGGTGCGGCGCTGCTGTTTGCAGTGCTCACCCTCATCGTCGGCCTTCTTGGCGGACTTCTTCCAAGTTCGCTGAACTTGGCCAGCCACCAACCCCGCCTCCGTGCTGCGACCGCGGTAGCGGCCGGCCTCTTGCTCGCCTCAGCCTTGCTTGTCGTCATCCCCGAAGGCTTCCACTCCGCAAGCGGCGGACACGCCCACGGGAGTGGGGACGACCTCGCCGGTCCAGTGGCGTTGGTCATGCTCGAGTACAACGACGGAGCCATCACGGCGGGAACGGCGATGAGCGAGATTCGCTCCATCGTTCACGGCGACGGCCACGGGGAGCACAGCGACCACGAGCACGGGGAAGAGGCCACCTTTGAGGACCGTCTCAAACACATCATTGCGCAATACGACGGAGGAAGGGTCAACGCCACCACGGCGATCAACGACATCCGCGCTTTGTTGGACGACGTGGACCATCACCACCACGACGACGAGGACAATGAGTTGAGCGCCGTGGTGATGGGCGGTGCACTGGCGCTTGGTTTTGTGTCCATGCTCCTCTTCCAGACCTTTGGTCCCGGCCATGAGCATCACGGCCATGGCCATGCGCACGGAACAGGTTCGTCCCGGTCTGCCGTGATTGGAATTACGATTCACGCGGCCACGGACGGACTGGCCATCGGTGCCGCGACGGCGACCGGAGATCTGGCGGCCGGTTTGCTGATCGTGTTCGCCGTGGTCATCCACAAGTTCCCCGAGGCCTTCACCCTGGGTGTGTTCAGCCTCAACGACCACGCCGACGAACGGAAAGTGTTCAGAGACGTCGGTATTTTTGCAGCATCAACACCCGTGATGATCGTCTTGGCCTACTTCCTGCTTTCCGGCCTTCCCAGCGCATGGATTGGTTTGGCCATGCTCTTTGCCGGAGGAACCTTGCTTTCCGTCGCTGCATTGGACACCCTCCCCGACGTCCATGATGCCGAAACCGGTTCCACCGACTTGCTGTTGGTGCTGGCTGGCGTCGGAGGCATGGTGGTGCTCCTTCTCTTGGCCGAGGTGTTGGGAATCGGCCACGCCCACTGATCAGTGCGTTCGCTTTGGTTGCCACGGAACAAAAGCGGTGTACAGCAAACCATCGCAGGCACCACACCAGACTTGTTTGATGGCGTCCGCACCTTTGTTGAGCGGATCTGCAGGGTTTCGGATGCTGGCCAAGGTCCACCGCGGCCAATCGGCGGTGTGCTCAGGCACCACCTCTCGTTTCCCCCGAGGCTCGGCTTCTCGCCCGGTCATGACATGGAGGCAATGCGGGCAAACGATGCCGCCGTCTTCGGGACGCTTTGGGTGCATGATTCAGGGCGCTTTTTCTCCATCTTTGAACGCCTGTCGCGAGCCAGCCGGTTCACGTGCCCGGTCAAAGTGTTCAAGGAGCGTGCTCAGCGCCTGAGGATTGCACCGAGGGAACATCATGCACGACGTCCGCGTTGAGGTGACTCCGAGGCTTGACGGCCAAGCCGTTGACGTGCGCGGGAACGTGGTCAAGGCGCGTCTTTTGCAAGACTTGAACCTCGACGTGGCGCGGGTGCGCTCCATTTGCGGATTTGTGGTCCGCAGCCCGATGGACGCCGCCGCGCTCGGCGAGCGCGTTGACGACCTGTTTGTGGACCCGATAATCGAGCTCGGGCGACTGGGTTCGGCCTGGTTGGCCGACGCCGCCCTGTTTCCTGACGCCCCCGACCTCGTGATCACGATCGGCTTCAAGCCCGGTGTGACGGACAACGCAGGAAGCGCAGCACTCGACGGATTGCGCACGCTCTTCCCCGAGGCCCGCGTTGAGGGCGCAGGCGTAGCTACCGACTTGACGTACGCCTTCTACGGCCTCCCTGCTGGCGCGGACGGCGCCGACATCGCAGCCTCCCTCCACAACCCACTCATCGAACGGGCTCTGATTCAGACGGGGCCAGGTTCCGACGGATGGACCCTGTTGGGCTATCCTGAGCGTCCGGCCGTGGAAGCACAACCGCCGGCGACCGTCGACCTCGAAGTTGACGATGAAACCCTCATCCGGCTTTCCGAGGATGGCTTGCTCGCCCTCAACTTGGAAGAGATGCAAACCATCCGTGACCACTACAGGGATCCTGCCGTGCAAGCGTCACGCACCGCCCTCGGGTTGCCTCCACACGCTCCGACGGACGTGGAATTGGAGTGTTTGGCACAAACGTGGAGCGAGCATTGCAAGCACAAGATCTTCGCCGCGCACATCCACCATCGGGACGAGGTGACCGGTGAGGACTCTGAGATCGATTCGCTGTTCAAGACCCACATCATGCGCCCCACCCTTGACATGCAGGAGGAGATGCCGTGGCTGCTGTCGGTCTTCCACGACAATTCAGGGGTGATTGCTTGGGACGACGCGTGGAGCGTCTGCATGAAGGCAGAGACCCACAATTCCCCCTCTGCGCTTGACCCCTACGGCGGAGCAATGACGGGCATCGTGGGCGTCAACCGCGATATCCTCGGGACCGGTTTGGGCGCTCGCCCCATCGCGAACACCGATGTGTTCTGCTTCGGCCCACCCGATTGGGAGGGTGACCTCCCCTCCAACCTCTTCCACCCGAGCCGCGTGTTGCGTGGCGTCCATGCCGGCGTGCGTGTGGGCGGCAACGAATCGGGCATCCCGACGGTCAACGGGGCCATCGTGTTCGACGACCGCTACATCGGCAAGCCGCTGGTGTACTGCGGCACGGTTGGTTTGATGCCTGCGACGCTTCCCGACGGCCGCCCGGGTCACGCAAAAACCGCTGAACCCGGTGACTTGGTGTACATGGTCGGCGGGCGAATTGGCGCCGACGGCATCCACGGAGCGACCTTTTCCTCGCTGGAGTTGACCGAAGACTCCCCATCGAGCGCCGTGCAGATCGGCGACCCTATCACGCAGAAGAAGATGCTCGACATGCTGCTGGAAGCACGTGACGCCGGCTTGATTGCCAGCATCACCGACAACGGCGCAGGCGGGATTTCGTCCTCCATCGGCGAAATGGCGGAGCAAACCGGAGGCGTTGAGATCGACCTCGCGGCCGCGCCGCTCAAGCAGGTCGGGCTTTCCCCATGGGAGATCCTCGTCTCAGAATCCCAAGAGCGGATGACGGTGGCCGTGCATCCTCACCATGCCGAGGCTTTCGAAGCGATGGCAACAGTTCACGAGGTCGAGGCCACCGTGGTGGCGACGTTCACCGACGACGGGCGCTTCTTGGTGCGCCACGGCGAGGAGGTTGTGGCCCTCCTCCCGCTCGAATTCCTGCACGACGGCGTACCCCAATTACGCCTGGAGAGCGTATGGTCGCCGCCTGAGCACCCTGCCTTTGTTCCCCCAGAAGATGCGGACCACAACGCGTTGCTGCTGCGCCTTCTCGCACGGCCGAACGTGGCCAGCAAGGAGGATTGGGTGCGGCAATACGACCACGAAGTGATCGCCCAAACCGCAGTCAAGCCCTTCGTTGGCGTTGAGCGCGACGGGCCTGCTGATGCCGCCGTGATCGCTCCACTGCACGGCTCCAGCCGCGGACTGGTGATCAGCAACGGGATTGTGCCACGTTATGCGGACATCGATGCGGGCGCCATGGTTGTCGCTGCTGTGGACGAAGCGGTTCGAAACGCGGTCTGCGTGGGCGTTGACGTCGACAGGATGGCGGGGCTCGACAACTTCTGCTGGCCCGATCCAATCGTGTCCGAAAAGACCCCCGACGGGCGGTTCAAACTCGCCCAACTCGTTCGCGCCAACCGTGAACTGGAGCGCATGTGCCGAGCTTACCGCGTGCCGTGCGTGTCGGGCAAGGATTCGATGAAGAACGACTACGGGACGGGGCCGGACAAGATTTCCATCCCCCCAACCATGCTGTTCTCGCTCTTTGGCGACCATCCCGACGTGCGCATGACGGCCACTTCGGATCTCAAACGAGAAGGCGAACGCCTCTACCTCTTCGGCCGCTGCCGCCAGGAGCTGGGGGCCTCGGAAGTCGCCAGCATGCTCAGCGAAGCGGGCGAAGCAGCGGGCATCGGCGGCACCGTGCCGTCCATGGACGACCCTGTGGCGCAGCGCGAAGCCTACGCCGCCCTTTCCGCTGAGATCGCCGCTGGGCGCATCCGAACCGCGCACGACTGTTCCGAAGGCGGCCTTGGCGTGGCCTTGGCCGAGATGTGCATTGGCGGCCGCCGTGGCGCGATGATTGACCTTGACGGCCTCGGCCTCGATGGCGCGGACACCTTCGGCCAGCTGTGGGGCGAGTCCCTTGGTCGCATTGTCATCGGGGTGGAAGCCCTTCACGAAGCCGAGGTGTGTCAAGCCCTCGAACAGCACGGGCTGACCCTCATCGGACTCGTGGTCAGCGGAGGTCGCCTCGTGGTGGAAGACGGCTTTGACGTGCTCATCGACCTTGAGGTCGAGGAGATGGTTGAGGCGTGGAAGGCGCCATTGGCCCTCCCCGTTGGAGGTGGCCGCTGATGTCTGATGTGCGCGTGGCCGTGCTGTTTGGCTTTGGCATCAATTGCGATCATGAAACGGCCGCCGTGTTCCGGCTTGTCGGAGCAGAAGCAGACCGGCTTCACGTCAACCGCCTCATCGAATCTCCAGAGGTGCTTGCGACCTACGACATTCTGGCCATTCCTGGCGGATTTTCCTTTGGCGACCATCTTGGTAGCGGACGCTTGCTTGGCAACCGCCTCAGGTTTGCCCTTCGAGATCCGCTGCGTGATTTCGTGGCCAATGGCGGCCCTGTGATTGGCATCTGCAACGGCTTCCAAGTGCTGGTGAAGACAGGCCTCCTCCCCGGCCCGCCCGCCGGCGGAGACGTGACGCCAGATTTCGAGCAGCGCGCCTCCCTTGCCCTGAACGAAAGCGGGCGCTACGAGGACAGATGGGTGACCCTCGAGTTTGATCCTGAGAGCCCGTGCGTGTGGACCAAGGGGCTGACGCGCATCGACTGTCCCGTACGCCACGGCGAGGGGCGCTTCGTGGTCGAAGACGAGAGCGTCCTTGACCGGATGGACGAGACCCACCAATTGACGGTGCGTTACGTGGATCCCGCAAGCCCGAAGGGCGAAGGGCGAACCGACGCACTCCTCCCTTACCCGATTTCGCCGAATGGATCGGCGCGCAACATCGCGGGCGTATGCGACGCCACCGGCCTGGTGTTCGGCCTCATGCCCCACCCCGAAGCCATCTACGCGAAGTGGCTTCACCCAGACCACACCCGTTACACCGCTCCAGAGGCCGAAGCCAGCGTGCCGGTGGAGGAGCGCAGTCTCGGCGAATGGGAGGGCGAAGGACTGCAGATCTTCCGCAACGCGGTGGAGCACGTCCGAGCTCGTTCAGGTTGAGGTGGTGCCCTGTCCTCGGCGCCCGACACCGCCCGTCGCGACGACATTGACGCCCTCCGCGGCCTTGCCGTGTTGCTGATGGTCATGGTGCACGTGGCGGCAACGGCACCGCCGCCATCGATCGGTTCCACCTCAGCCCTCGGCTACGTCGTGGCTGGCCTCGGCGGTTTGGCCGCCCCACTCTTCGTCGTGCTGGCCGGTTGGGGGGCCGCGGGGAAACCCCGGCCGTGGCGTTCCCGGTGTGCGCGAGCAGGCCTGCTCCTTGCAGCCCAAGTGTTGGTGAACCTCTGTGCGCCCCACCTGTATGGCCCGTTTACGCCTGGCGTGTTGTCCTTGTTTGCGCTCTTGGCGCTCATACCGTGGACGCACCCCTCCCAAGCGGTCCAGCGCGGGGTTCGGGCGACAGCAGCGATGTTGCCCGCAGTGGTGCTGCTGGCCCCCACACTTCAGGGCCCCTCAGCGTGGGATGAACGCGTGCTGGTGAGGGGAGTTCAGGACCTGGTGTCGCATCTGATGCTGACAGGACTCTACCCCCTCATCCCTTGGTGTGGATTGGCGTGGCTCGGTGTCATGCTGCGCACGCATGGGGATGCCATGCGCCGGCCGAGCATCGCTTGGTGCTTGTGCGGCGTGATGGTCTGTGGCCTCTTGTTGTACCGTGCCGGCCAAACCGGAGTGCCGTGGGCCGCTCCCACCAGCCCCGACGGACGCGCACTCCTCACCTTCTTCCCAGCCAATGCCCCCTTCCTCCTCGCGGCCAGCACGGGCGTGTTGATCCTCTGGGCCACTGGCGCATCGCTGGCTCGAGCGCCTGGCCTTCCTGCCCTTGGGCGCCTCAGCCTCACCGTGTACGTGGCACATACACCCATGCTGTGGCTCCTCCATCGGGCCGTCGAAGCACCGAGCGCTACCCTTTCCGCCGGCCTGGTCATCGTGCTGACCTTGATGTGGTGGCCAATCGCAGCACTATGGCCGGAATCTGGGCGCAGATGGACCTTTGAAGGGGCGCTCACCAAGGTTTGAGACGCCTCATCGCGATCCGGTTTGCACCGACCAAAGCCGGTGGTAGAGCCCTTCTGCAGCGAGCAATTCCTCGTGCGAACCTGCCTCGACCACATCTCCGCCCTCGAGGACCAAAATGCGGTCGGCGTGTCGTACTGTTGACAGGCGATGGGCGATGATGACCGTGGTTCGCCCCTCGGCGATGCGGTGCAAGGAGCGTTGGATGGCCGCTTCGGTTTCGTTGTCAACCGCTGAGGTTGCTTCGTCGAGGATGAGCACGGGGGCGTCTTTCAGCACAGCCCGGGCCAGGGCCAAGCGTTGCCGCTGGCCGCCGGACAAGCGGTGCCCTCCTTCGCCCACCAGCGTGGCATAGCCGTCGGGGAAGGACCGGATGAAGGCGTCAGCCTCGGCCGCCTTTGCGGCCGCCTCAACCTCGTCATCGTTCGCATCCGGTCGACCGTATCGGATGTTCTCCATCACGCTGGTGGGAAACAGGGTCACGTGTTGGTCCACCAAGGCCATGTTTGAGCGGAGGGAGGTCGTGGACCACTCACGAAGGTCGTGCCCACACCAGGTGACGGCCCCCTCGCTCGGGTCGATGAACCGCATCAACAGACGGATGAGCGTGGTCTTCCCAGATCCGGTCGAGCCTACGATGCCCACGGTGGTTTGCGCTTCGATGTCGACGCTGATGCCGTCGAGGACGGTCTCCCGGCCCGGGTGAGCAAAGGTCACGTTCTCCAGGCGCAGCGTGGACGCACTCGCCTCCTCGCGGGTGGGGGCCACGTCACCGTCCACCAAACTGTCTGGTGCTTCGATGAGGTCGAGGATTCGAGCGGTTGAGGCCATGGCCCGCTGGTACAGGTCGAAGGTTTCCCCGAGGCGAGTGAGCGGCCACAGCAAGCGTTGCGTCATGAACACCAGCACCGAATACGCCCCGACTTCAAGGGCCCCTTCGAGGGTGAACCAGCCACCGAGCAGCAAGGTGCCGGTGAACCCGACAAGGATGGCCATGCGGATCAGCGGGACGAAGCCCGCCGACAACCGGATCGCCTCACGGTTTCGTGCCCGGTAGGCCTCGCTGAGATCGGTCAACCGGCCGGCTTCGATGCGTTCCGCGGTGAAGGATTGGATGGTGGTCATGCCGCCAATGTCGTTTTCGAGCAACGCGTTCAGGTCACCTGCCGCGTCACGGACGCTCAGGTACTTCGGTTCCAACGCGCGCTGGTACCGGAAGGAACCCCACAGGATGAGCGGGACAGGCATGAAGGCCAGCAAGGCCACTTCCCAAGCGATGGCAAAGAAAATCGCGCCAACGACGATGACGGTGGTTCCCACCTGCAACAGGTCGTTTGCACCCTTGTCGAGGAAGCGTTCGAGCTGATTGACGTCGTCGTTGAGGACCGCCAACAGGTCGCCCTTTCGCCGTTCATCAAACCACGATGGGGCGTGACCCAGCACGCGTTCGAAGGTCGCCATGCGCACGTCGTGCTGGACGCTCTGGGCGAGGTTTCGCCACAAGACGCCGTACCAGTATTCGAACAGGGATTCGAGCGCCCAGATGGCGACGGTGACCGCTGCGAGCACCAGCAGCTGATGCCAAGGGTCAATGATGCCGAAGGAAGCGAGCAAGGAGTCCTCTTGCGTCACCACCACGTCAACGGCGACACCGATCAGCAACGGCGGCGCAAGGTCCCAGATTTTGTTGAGGATGGAACATAAGACGGCCAAACGGATGGTGGCGGCCCGGTGCGCCACGTGGCCCATGAGGCGCCGCAGCGGACCCCGTTCGTCCATGATGGTCGCTGGTGCCATCCGGTTTCATGGTGGTGGTTGGCTCGGCAACGGCTATCGTCCTCTGTCCCGTGGTCAAACCGGTCGAGATGCGTTCAGAGCACGGCGATGTGTTGGCTCACGTGACGGCAAAGGTCGGTCCACGCCATGCGCTGCTGATCGATCCCGGCAAGCAAGAGGTGGAGCTGGCCGCTCGCCGGGCCTTGGTGGCCGTCGAGCGCGGCACGCGCCTCATCCTCGTCGGTGGGTCCACAGACACCCCTGACGACGTGGTCCACGCCACGTGCACGGCGATTCAAGACGCGCTCGATCTCGCGGCCATGGCCGCGTCCCAGAATCCCGAAGGCGACGAAGACCAATGGCATGTCCCTGTGGTGCTCTTCCCCGGTGGCGCGCACGCGCTTTCCCCCGCCGCCGACGGCATCCTGTTCATGATGCTCATGAACAGCACCGACCCGCGTTTCCTCATCTCGGAGCAGGTCCGGGGCGCTCCTTACATTGACCAATTTGACATCGATACGGTGCCAACAGGATACCTCGTCATCGCTCCTGGTGGGGAAGTCGGTCGCGTTGGCAAAGCCGATCTGGTCCAGCCCGATGACATCGGACGCGTCAGGGCCAATGCCTTGACCGCCTCGATGTACGGCTTCCGTTTGCTGTACCTTGAAGCAGGGTCAGGTGCTGATGCGCCGGTCACTTCTGAGCTGATCCGCGCAGCGCGGGACGTACCCGGTCTGACCCTCATGGTGGGCGGCGGGTTGCGCGACGGCACGTCTGTAGGGCGGGCGGTCGAGGCAGGAGCCGACTGGGTGGTGACCGGGACGCTGATCGAAGAAACGGCCGACACCGAGGCCTTGGTGCATGCTTTGGACGACGTGTTGAGCGGGTTGTCCGCTCAGTCTTCGTCGTAGACGACCGGGTCGCCTTTCCCGCCCGGTGTCGGCGGTCGGTCCTCTTCGACCTCCTCGCCCACGGGAACGGGCGTCACGTCCACGGCAAGATCGATTTCCTCACCCTCAGCCAAGCGCTCGATGTCCTCAACGGTCGGCGCACTGATGCGGCGTTCAACGTCTGGTGCGTCCGCGTACGCAGCACGCGCCGCCTCACGCTGGTCGTGACCTCGAACCAAACCGAGCGTGTCGGAGAAGGCTTTGCCGACCACTTCACGGGTACGCTCGCCGCGGCGCTGACGCTCGACTTCGCCCTCTGCATCCGCCGCACGGGTCTCGAGGTCGCGCAACTCGGCGGTCCGGTCCTGCAGGGCCGCCTCAAGATCGGTCATCGTCAGCGTCATCTGAGCAAGGCGCTCATCACGCTCGAAGACGTCGTTGTGCAGACGGCGTTCTCGCCTCCGTAGAGATTCATACTCGCGGTTTCGCTCAAGGAGCCGGCGCTTGAGGTCCTCGATTTGCTCGACGAGGTAATCGTGTTCAGCCGAGATGGACTTGGGGCCGCTCATGACGCGCTCCACTTGATCCTCGAGTTCGGCAAGGCGCTGATCGCGGACGTCGATGAGGCCACGAAGTCGGTCGGCGATGTCGCGCAAACGCTGACGCTCTTCCTCGAGGCTCTTGACGCTGGCCTGTTCGCCGGCCAACGCGCTTTGCGCTTCGTCGTTGAGTTGCTTGAGGCGACGGACCTCGTCCGCCGTGACCGAGGTCAGGCCCGCATCAGCAGCGCGTTCCAGCGCCACGACCATACGCTCCACGCGTTCTTCCATTTCGCCAATGACTTCGTCTTGGCTTTCACAGAGCGCACCGAGCCGTTCCACTTCGCTGGACAAACGCTTGCGCTCCTCAGCAGAGGCGGACGCTGCGTGCATGGCCGCTTCTTCTCGCGCGTCTTCCAGCAAACGCTCGAGGTGAACGATGCGGGCTTGTGCATCGCTTGCGACCTGCTCGATTTCCTTGAGCCGCTTGACTTCAGGAGCGACTTCGTCAGCACGTTCTGCGAGGTCCAGTTCCATGACGCGGAGCCGCTGTTTGGCTTCCACGACCTCGTCGTTGCGCTCTGCGAGCTCTTCCCACGCCGTCATGACCTCCTCGACCAACTGTTCCACGGGATACCCGCGGAGCATACCTTCGAGGGCGGCCCGTTCCTCACGAGCATTGGAGGTCCCACGAGTCGAAGCGGCTTCGCTGGACGACATGTGAGCGTGAAGCCCGTCGAACCGCACTTGAACCTTCCTTCAATCGAGCCCCTGAGGGCCTGCGTTGTCGGAGCAAAACGGCCGCGCCGTCACTCGATGGAGGTGAACATGTCTTCAGGCATGTCTTGGGCGAGGGCGACGGCACCGACGGCCACCTTGTCGATGGGGTCTTCGACGCAGCGCACGGCCACGTTTCCGATGTCGGCGATCTCCGCCGCCAAGCGCTCGGCGATGCCCTCGATCAGCGAGCCGCCGCCGGAGAGGATGATGTTCTGGCGGAAGGTTTCCTGGTACTCCGGGTCAGCCCCAGCCACGGTCTTCTTGATGCCGTTGCCGAGGAGGGGCACGAGCGCATCGCAGGCTTCACCGATGAGGTCGCCAATGTCCACGCGCTGCTGCTTTCCTTCGACAGAGAGGTCGACGAGCACTTCACGCACGTCGCCGCCGACGTAGGACGAGGCTTCCTTCCAGCGGCGGACCATGTCCTTGGTCACCTGAGCGCCGGTGTACTTCTTGCGGATGAGGTCCATCAGGTGGAGGTCAAGCCAGTCACCGGCTTCGGCGATGCTGAGCTGGTCGTCATCGCTTGGGAAGGTGCCGTAGAGGCGGGCGATGTCGGTGGTTCCCGCACCGATGTCGACGACGATGGTGCCGTGGAATTCGCCGATGCCATAGGCGGTAGCGAACGGTTCGCTGACGACCATGATGGCGTTGACCTGACCGCGAAGGGTGGCCACGAGGTTGGACTTGTCCGTGAAGGAGACGTGGGAGGGCGAGCAGACCACGCCAACCACTTCGTCGTACTCTTCGGGATCCATGGTCTCGATGAGGTGGCCCATGAAGGCCTTGGCCGCCGCGAGGTTGGCTTCATCGTCTTGCGTGACCCCTTTCGCCATGGGGCGGTACAGGTCACAGGACATCTTGTGCTTCAGCGCTTCAGCGCCAAACAAGACGTCGCGCTTGAGCATGTTTCGGGCCACGGGGTCCTTGGGACGACCGACGACGGTTTCCACGGTGTGGATGGTGCCGGAGCTCGAGGCGATGGTCGATTGGTACGTGCCGAGGTCAATGCCGATGTACAGTCGTTCGCTCATTGGGTCCAACGTCCTATGACCCCTCGACTGCGCGTCCGGACTTCAAGGTTCACCCTGACGAATGGGGGCCTCATCACCCTCAAAATCCCGCCGAGACGTGTCCACAAAGGGATCACGAAGCGCCGCAGCCCCCCGTTCAGGAGGGCCACGCGCTCGGAGAAGGAGACCGATGAGCAACAGGAGGAGCAGCGCGTTGGCCACCGGCCGGAGCGAGAGGCTTGATTCAACGCCTGTGTCCGTGACAGGAGGGTCGAGCACAAGCGAGCGAACGGGCGACCCTGGCATCACGATTTCAGCGGTGGCTTCCGGCGAGGCGTTGGACGTTTCAAAGGTCAAGATGACGTCCACAGCGGAGCCGTTGCTCACCCAGGGCGTGGCCCACACCGATGCATTCCACGTCACTTGGAACGGCCCAGTTCCGTTTTGGCTGGAGCGGCTGACCGGCAGAGGGATGCCGTCAACCACCAAGGATGCGGTGAGGCGACCTCCGTCTCCGTCCTCGTCCATGACGGTGACCACGACCACAATGTCCTCGTGTGGAAGCACTTCAGGCCGAAGAAGAACGACCTCCAGAGCGGGCACGGCGTCAACCGGCCGACATCCGTCGACCTTCACAGGCCATGCGGGATCAAAGGAGGTGTCTGGACATGCGTCGAGGTGGTCGGACACGCCGTCTCCGTCAAGATCGTCCAAACATCCGTCTTGATTGCCATCGGCGGGCCGAGCATCTTCGTCTGGACACGCGTCAACGGCATCGTCAACACCGTCGCCATCCCGATCGTCCGGGCAGCCGTCGCGGTCCGTGTCGAAGGAACCCCCCGCCTCATCCACACATGCGTCCACGTCATCCATGATGCCGTCCTCGTCCTGGTCTTGAGGGCCCGGTGCGGCCCGTTGAACACCCATCACGGCGAGGGCGAAACCGATGCGGTCTCCATCCGCGCCCAAGTGGCCTTGGAGGTTGCCGGGCACCACGTGGCGCGCGACCACTTCAACGGTGATCGACGAGACGTTGTCCAACGCGCTGCTGTCGATGCGGATGCCACGGAGGGTCTCGTTCGACCGTTCAGGCGAAGCAACCGTTGTGCTCAACACCGACGAGCCAGCAAAGTCAACGCCAGAGGTGGCCGAGCGACCGTCGTCGAGATGAACACGCACCACAAGGTCGTCAACGGCCTGCCCTCCAATGGAAGGATAGGCCAATCGCACCTCAAGGTCGCTTCCGGGCTGCACCTCAAAGGTCTGCACGAAACGCTCTCCTTCAGCGAGGAAAGGCCCCACGGCCCCGGTGCCGTTCCAAGGCGCCTCACTGAGGCGCGAGGTCGCCCCGGCCTCAGTCAGCCGTGTGTGGAGGAGGTCCACCGGCGTCGTGTCCACCAGCCTGTAGGCGTCATGGAGGACAACGTGCGGCGCCATATCCCATGCACCTTCAACGAGCGCCGGTGCCAACAGACGCTCGAGCCGTGGCTGACCCCAACCGTCGTGCGGGTTGCTCAATCCAGCGGGACCCGCGCCGTCGTTGGCGTGTGCGGCAGGCAGCGGTTCTGCGCTCAGGGCCAACGTTGCTCGGAGCATCGGGCCTGAGGGCGTCCACCCTTCGGCCACCCACGCCATGCCCGCTTGCGCAGGGTTGGCCCACAGCGGCGCGGTCGCACTCAAATTCAGGCTTGCTTCGCTCGTTGAACCGCCGTGGAGCCACCCTTGCTCGATCATCTGTTGGACCACGCCTGCGGCCGCGGCAGCCATGGGCGTGGCCATGCTCGTCCCGCTTGACCCCCGCCAATCGCCGTTCATGCTGGTGGCCTCGCCATCGGCCTTTGCGGAGACGATGTGTGCGCCAGGTGCCAACAACCCGATGCCGTCGTTCTCGAACACGGTGGGCCCATCGGGTGAGCCGACCCACCGCTGGCCGGGTGTGGCCACGGTCGTGGCCCCGACAGCAACCGCGTTGAGGGCGTTGGCGGGCTCAAGCACTTGCCCACCGTTGCCCGGCGCGATGAAGGCTAAGGTCCAGGGATGCTCCAAAGACCAGCGGTCAAGGGTTTCACTGCGCGCCGTGTAGTCCGTGGTGGCGTCACCCCACGAATGCGCATGCACCACAGCGCCGTGCAAGGCTGCCTCAGAAAGGAGGGCGTCGAAGGAGGGAGGCACCCAGCCCGTTTCGTCCACGATGTCCGCAACCACCAACGATGAGCCATGCGCCAGCGAGACCCCTTGTCCGGGAGCCTCTGAACGGTTCCAATCCACAGGCTCGCAACCGAGCGTACCCGCGGTGTGCGTGCCGTGACGGTAATCGGAATGCCCCGGCGTGTCCCCGTCGTGGAGGGTGGTGTTGAGCAGGCGAATTTTCCGATGGTCTGGGCCCGGGACGCCGATGTCGTTCAGACCTGCACGGAAGCACGCGTGATCGAGGTCCAATCCACTGTCGGCGGTCGCCAACACCACGCCGCTTCCGTTGAGCCCAATCTCCCACAACGGCATGTGGTTCTGGTCGCCGGATTGCAGCAAGCCAGCACCCCGGTCGTTTCGTGCTTCCGTGACGAGCACGGGCTCAATCCGTTGCACGCCAGGCCAGTGCTGTTGGTCTGGATGAAAGGTCGTGGCAATGGTCTGCGTCGAGCGCAGATTCGGCACGACCTCAGGCGGTCCGCCCACCTCAACCAACCGAGCGACCGCATCCGCTGGAAGGCGGGGTTCGAAGATCAGCCGAACGTCTTGACCCAAACGAAGATCGCTCACGTCCGGTCGGGCAGCGTCGAGAAGGTGGAACCCATGGGGCGCCTCCATGTGTCCGTCGTGCCAAATCACGGCTTGCGTCCATGACGACAGCCGAAGCAAGCTCCACCCGTCCGCTGAGAGTTCCGTCCAAGCGGCTTGGGTCCACACCCCTTCCTCGATTTCGAGCACCGCTAGCCCGGACGCGTCTTCTGGCGCGGCCATCGGGCCAAGTCCTGCTCCGAGGAGCAGCATGAGCATCAGGGCGGTGCGCACGTCTTCTGCACGGGCATGGCCCCTATCAACCCCCGGCGGACCTGCGCCGCCGCGTTTAAGACGGAACGGCCGGTCGGCGGGCTCATGAAGGCCTTTCGCGTGACCGGCACCGCGCCTTTCGGACAGCAGCGCCAAGCGTTTTCCATGGACCTCCCCGCCGCTGACGCGGCCGATGCGGAACACCGCGTCTATTCGATCATGGGATCCCGGCACAACGTCACCCGTCGCTCCATGGACCTCCAATCCGTGACGGAGATTGACCCCCGCACGTCCCAAGAGCCCGCCGTGCTCCACCATTTCCGCGAGGACATCGCCGCTGCTGGCGGCCCCATCGCTCTCGCGGAAGAAGAATGACCGTCGCGGCATTCATCAAGGGCGGCCGACCACGCTCGGTCGGTGTCATCTGAACCACGTGCTGAGTTGCAGCGGCTTGCCCGCATCGTGGAGCGCAGCCGCCAGCGTTTGGAGGAGCTTGACCGCCGCAAACAAAGCGTCCTGGAGGTCGTGGAAGATCATCGACGCACGGGGGCGGTTTTGACCTCCCTCATCGAATCCGCTGAGGCCGGAACCGCCAGCGGCCACGTGGGCATCGGAGCCGGCGTCAGCCTGCCCTTGGCTCCGTCTGACGCCGAGGGCCGCTCCATCGTCGATTTAGGAAGCGGCGTGTACGGCGAACGAACCTGGAGCGGCGCCCTCGAGGTGACCCTCCAACGGCAGAAAGACCTGCAGAGCATCGTCGATGAATTGGAGGGCCGCATGAGCGAGCTCGAGGAAGAGATTGCTCAAAACGCGGTGGCCTTCAACACCATGGCCGAACGCATCGAGGCGGACGCCAAGGCCGAGACGCCACCGGCTTCACCTGTCGAGGATGCCCCGGAGCAGCCAGAACCAACCGCTCCACGGCCCGCGCCCCGCCGCCGCCGATTCGGGTCCGAATTGACCCTCGACGACTGAGGTGACATCATGGGGCTGTTCAACCGATTTCGCCGCCGTGTCAAGGAAACGGTGGACGCTTCTGACGCTGAGGGCATGCTGGCTGACGAGGGTTCAGACGAAGCCAACGCTGCCCTGCAAGCACGCGAAGCGGCACAGGAACAATCTGCAACCCCACCACCGACCCCCTCTTCTGACGACGATTGGGACGACCCAGAGGACGACCTTGAGCCTGCGGCTGAGGACGACTGGGACGAGCCAGAAGACGACTGGGAATTACCCGAGGAAGAGGAGACACCTGCCCCTGCACCGGTGCCCAAACCCCGTCGGAAAGCACCGGTGGCGTCGAAGGTTGAACTTCGCATGATGCGCTCGACCACCGGTCGACAATTGGTAGAGGTCGCTCAAGCGCCTCGCGGCTCGACTGTTGAGGCGAACCTCACCACAGAATCCGGTAGCGACATTCGCATCGACCTTGGTGGCGGTGTCGTCAGCGAGGGCGGGCGCGTCATCAAAGCCAGCAAGGCGCTCGACGACCTTCTCGAAGAACTCGAGTGGGCTTTGCTCGAGTCCGACGTGTCTTCCGATGCCGTCAGTGGCGTGGTTGACGCGCTACGCGACCAGCTGATCGGCGCCCGTCTGCGACGTGGCGCCGACCTTTCGAAAGTGCTCGAGGCCAGCCTGAAGCGTGCACTTCGCTCACTGCTTGAGGCCGGCTACTGGGACTTCGACGCGACGGTGTCCAAAGCGCTCGAGGCCGGGGATACACCGGTCGTCATCATGCTCGTGGGCGTCAATGGAACAGGAAAGACGACGACGACGGCGAAGCTGGCGCACCGGTTGTTGTCACAGGGCCACTCGGTCATCGCTGCGGCTGGCGACACCTTCCGAGCCGGCGCCATCCAGCAGTTGGAACAGCACTGCGACAACCTCGGCGTGCGGTGCATCTCGAGCCAACGCGGCGGTGACAGCGCAGCCATTGCTCGGGACGCCATCGCTTCAGCGAAGGCCAAGAACATCGACGTCGTGTTGGTCGACACCGCTGGAAGAATGCAGAACAAAACGAACCTCATGAACGAGCTGGCCAAGGTCCGACGCGTTGCAGACCCTCACCTGACGCTTTTTGTCGGCGACAGCCTGGCGGGCAACGATGCCGTTGAACAAGCACGCATGTTCCAGTCCATGCTCCAGTTCGACGGAGCGGTGTTGACCAAGCTTGACACCGACGCCAAAGGTGGTGCTGGACTTTCCATTGCGTTCGCCACGGGACGGCCGATCGTCTTCGCCGGCATGGGCCAGGGTTACGAAGACCTCACGCCCTTCGATCCAGATTGGCTGATTGAGGAAATTTTCGAGTGAGGTGCTGGCCATGGACACCGTCTTCCCCGACGAAGCCACGGAACGGCTCTTTCAGTTGATTCACATGCTTCAGCGGACCGCGCTGTTGAACCTCGGCCACCTTCCGCACCCCGAGGGCGGATTCCAGTTCAATCTGCCCGAGGCCAAGGAGGCCATCGACCTGATTGGGGCGTTGCAGACCACGACGAAGGGCAATCTGGACGCAAAATCTCAGGCCCTGCTCGATGGACTGCTCTCCGAATTACGCCTCCAATTTGTCAAAGCACCCGGCCGGAAGCGGCAACTCGAGGAAGAGGAGCAGGACGCTGAGACCGTGAAGCAGACCTTCGCCTCACCGAGGGACGGTCCGTCTGAGGCACTTTGAGTCCGAACCGGCGCATCCTTCATGTCCGGCGATGCGGTGGAGCGAGCCATGACCGCCCCGGACGTCGTCCCGACCGTCCTGGTGGTTGACTCGAATCCGATGAACGTCCTTCGCTTGACGGAACTCTTGCAGGGGCGCGGTTTCGAGGTCAGCGTCTGCGAGGACGGGGACCTTGCCGTTGACGAATACATCCGGCTGGATCCCGAACTGGTCGTGCTCGCCCTCGATTTGCCCTCGTTGGACGGGCACCTCGCTGCTTTGGAAATGCGTGAGCACGGCGGTGACGAACGGATCATGTTCGTCGCACCCCGCAGAATGTTGGCCCTTGCGAAGGACGCGGGATTCAGCGCCGGGGCCGTGGCGGTGTTGGAGAAGCCCGTGACCCGCAGCGCGCTTGACGCCGTTTGGGCGGCCGTTGAGGGGCCGGTCCCTGCTGCCCCCGGACTCGATGACCTCGAAGAGCTCTACCCGGATCGGACGCCTCCGCCCCTCGACCTCCCCCTTCCAGACCTTCCACTACCGCCCTTGCCCGCCGTGGTCGTTGATGCGGAATTGCCACCGCTCCCTGCGGTTGCAAACGCAAAGCCGCAGGTGTACACCGAGGATGAATTGCGTGCGGTCTTCACGGAAATTGACACGGACAACTCGGGCGACATCGACTTCGAGGAACTCAAGGTGGCGCTCAACGGCATGAGCGCGGTCGGATCAGCGATGTCGGATGCCGAGGTGAAGAAGATGCTCAACCTTGGCGACACCGATGGAGATTCCCGGGTGTCGTTTGAAGAGTTCAAGAAAATCGTGAACGGAGAGGTCACGCCACCGAAGAAAAAGCGTCGCTGGGGCCGGCGCCTGTTCGCACTCGTGGTGCTTGCAGCCCTTGGTGGCGCAGGATATGCCTACCAAACCGGCATGATCGTCATTTGAAGGGCGGCTGTGGCCCGAGTTCCATCAGGCGCCCGGGTTGAATCGTGGAGCCCGCCGGTGCCCGAACGACCTCCTCAATGTCCAGGTTGGCGTCGTCGAACAGCGACATGTCTCCCGCGGCCAACCGAGCATCGAGCGCACGGTCCCGTCGCGCGGCCGCTCGAACCATCCACACGATGGCCGCAATGGACAGCGCCGCCAACATCCAACCGATGAGGTCCACGGCGTCCATCAGACTCCGCTCCGCTCGAGCAAGGCGTGCCAAGAGGCGTCAGCGTAGGCCTTTGCGGCCGCGACGGGATCCTCGGCCTTGTGGATGCCAGAACCGACGATGATGGCGTCCGATCCTGCCAAGACAGCGTCACGGGGATGCCCGTACCGCTGCCCCATCAAGCCGTCACCAACGGCAAGGTTCACCCCGGGAGTCCAAATCATGCGTCCTTCACCAACACGTCCGCGCAAGTCGCGCAACTCTTCCGGGCGACTCCCGTTGCCGATGAAGCCCATGACCCCATCGTGCTCGCGCCCGTGAGCGACGACAGCGTCGGAATATGCGCCTGCGAGGAGGTTGCCGCGGCTGGACATCTGGGCCAGCAGGAGCACACCACCGCTTCGCCCGACGTCGGCCCACGCGGCCATGCACCCGTCCACAATATCGGGTCCAGAAATGAGGTGCGCGGTCACGAGATCGGCCCAGCTCGCGATGCCGTACATGCCATGCATCTGCTTCTGCGTGATGCCACCGATGTCCGCGAACTTCCGGTCTTCGAAGAGCAGCAAGTCCACGTCATCCGCCGCCGCACGGACCTCCTTCCATCCTTCATCGGTCCAGTCCTCGACCACGTCGACGTGGGTCTTCAGGGCCGCCAAGAAGGGGCCAACGCTACGAACGAGCGTGAGAAGGTCGCTCATGCGGGATTTGTCCGCAGCAAGGCACACCAGGCTGTTGGAGCGCGCCGCCGTGGTCATGTATTGACGCGCGATGGGCGTGGCCATGGCGCGCCAACGCTCACCCCAGACCGTCTCCGGCTCCATGATTGGTGTGCCGTGGTGAACCCCTCAAGGGTTCCGGCTCAGAGGTCGTCCAACAACCCCTCAATTCCGCTTCGGAAAGCGGCCACTGACCGACGGTGGTCGACCATTTTCGTGTGCTGGTGCGCCAGATCGCCGTAGCGCTCGCGGTCGACATAGACCGCTTGTAGGGCGTCGATCACCGCTTCGGCATCGTGTCCGTCCGGGACCAAAATGCCCCCCTCGCCTAAGGCCTCCCGCTGTGAGCCAACGTCGGAGGTCACGCTCGGCACCCCGAACAAACCGGCTTCCCCGATGACGCGGCCCCACGAACCCGTCGTTTCGAAGAGGATGAGGTGCACATCGATGCCGGCAAAGAAGGACGCAGCATCCACGTGACCCAGGATTCGGGCGTTTGGGTGGTGGGCCAGTTCCTGCGGGTAGACGCTTCCCCCCGCGATGTGCACTTCGGCTTCAGGCCAGCGTTTCAGGAGCCTTGGGAGCAGGTGCTGATACATCCGAAGGCCCTTTTCGGGTGTGACGACCATGATTCCGATGACGGGAGGGGCGTTCTTTCCGCGCTTTGATTGAACTTCGGCGCGCAACGCACGCACCTTGTCCATGCTCCCGAAGCGCCCTCCAAAGTCAACGGGAAGGGGCACGCTGTGCGCGCGTTGAACGGTGAAGCGCGATTGGATGTCGCCGAGCAACCCTTCTCCGGCCGCACAGATCAGCGCAGCGCCCTCCATGACCGGGCGAAACCGTTCTTCCAAACGGAACACGGTATCGTCTCGGACGAACATGATGTAAGGCACGCTGCGCGAACGGAAGGCTTGCGCTGCCCCCGGGGCCCACTCGAGCTGCGTCAAGCCAATCCCGCCGGCATGATCCATGCCGTCCAGCCAGGCACCGACGTGTTTCGCGAATTGAGCGCTTCGACGCGCAATGTGCCGGTCGTGCGCCCACTTCCTTCTGCGACGCTCGCCTCCGCGCTCCCGAAGCCCCCACGCGACCTTCGACCAGAATCCTTCGATGGAGAGATCTGTGCTGCTGATGCTGACCCCTGAATCGAGCAAGCCGATTGGCTCACCCCGGTCTTGGCTCGCAAAGGCGTGCACCGACCATGCCGGGTGGGTTTGAGCCTCCTCTGCAGGCATCATCGGGGTGTATGGTGGAGCCGTTTCAAGCGTCGGACCCGGCGCGGCAAGCCCGTTGAGCAGGGCCGCAAGTGAACGCTCTGCGCCCCCGCCCGGGGGGTCGAGGTCACGCACTGCGGCAAAGAGGCGGCGGGTGCTCACGCCCTTGCCTTCGCTTCGACCCCTTTGAGCGTGGTGGGGCTCGACGTCAGAAATCCACCATCATGCCGCCTTCGGAAGGAAGGCGTGGTCGACGTGCTCGAGGACAGGAACCTCAGCTTCAGGCCACAACCCTTCCGACTGCAGGCGTTCGCGCAAGGCCTCGGGCACGCTCGGATAGTGCAGGTCTGATCGGAGGTCTCGGTAGTAGGACCAATGGCGGTTGAAATGATCGTTCTGAATCCCTGCACCCAGGTAGATGGAATACTTTGGACCCCGCGTTCGTCCTCCACAATGCAGCACACGGTGGTCAAAGATGACCACATCACCGGGCTCTGTGGCGATCCAACGGGCACGGGCGAAGGCCAGCCCTTGCCCCATCACCATCCGACGAACGGTCGAGAACCGAGGTGCTCGGCGCTCCCAGCGAACCAGGCGAGACTCGCGACGATGCGAGCCGGGGATCAACCCGAATTTGAACCCAGATTCAGCGTGGGTTTGGAGGTACAACGCGATGCGTGCACATCGGTACGGCGTGGTCGACTCGTCCCAGTCTTCACCTTGACCGAAGGTGCGGTGGACGTTGTCGCGATGCCATCCCGGCGAGGAGTAGCCTGCATGCAAATCGTTGTGATGCAAATACACGGCCTCGGGTCCGAGCACCTCACGCGCGAGGCCAACGAGGCGCTCATCGATGAGCAAATGCTGGAAGGCCGGCACCTGAGCCACGCCGGCAGGCGAGGTCCACTTCCGAGGAACGCCGTCCTCCACATCGTCGAAATCAGCGTCCGTCACCCCAGAGTGTTCAACGAGCCGCTGACGCAACGCCATGGCCTCCTCGACCTCGAGCAGACCACGAACCACGACGAAACCATCGCGACGGTAGGCTTCCCGTAGGCCTTCGAACATGCCTGACATGCAACCGAAGACCCCCTCAACGCGTTCATCAAGGCTTGGGTCGCTATAAGCAGAAAGCGTCTCGTGACGTTGGGGAGACGATGCGCGTACTCGTGGTCGCCGGGGAAGCCCCAACCAACCGCCAACACGTCACCACCGTGCTCGACGCCCTGAACGAAGCCGGCGACGACGCCCTGCTGGTCATCGGCGCCTCGATGCCCGGCCCCTATGCCTACGAGGCGCGAACGAAACTTGGCCGGATGATCAACGGCTTTCTGTGGGCGCGCCTCGGTTGGGCGAGAAACCGCTACAGCGCCAGCGCCTGGCGCTGGGAAGGGCCATCAGGTGACGAGTTGGACCCGAGCAACGCGGCGTGGACCACGCCATTCCCGCCAAGCCGAGGGCGCTTGCCGTGGCGCCCAGACGTCATCATCGTCGTGACGCCAAACCAAGGGTGGACCAAGCACCAGGTCGTGCCTTGGGCGCGGCGTGAATCGATTCCCGTGTTGTCCATCGATCACGGCTCACCGACGCTGACGTGGCCTTGGCTTGGGTACCGAGGCAGCATGATGGGATGCGACGCCAATGCGGTGTGGTCGGAGGTATGCCGGGACATCAACGTCGGCGTCGGCGCTCCGGCTGAACGTCAAATCATCACGGGCTCGCCCTCGCTGGACGGTTTGGAGGCGGCCAGCAACGTCGACGTCCACGCGGCCTTAGGCCTAGATCCAAACCGAAAAATCGTGTTGATGCTCGGCTCGCACCGGGGCCCCGTCAAAGGTCCGGCTGACGCGCTCTTTCAGCACGCGATGAACCAACACGGCGGGCGTGATGACGTGGTGTTCGTTCACAAGCCACACCCGGTCGAGGTCAGCCAAGGCACGGCTCTCGCCATGCCGGGGGGCGTCGTGACCACCATGGATCAGGACCTCTACCTCCCGCTGGTGCGCCATGCGACCGTCGTGATTTCACCCGCGACCTCGGTCGTGATTCCCGCGCTCGCCTTCCGGACACCGTTCATCAACACCATCCAACCCTCGGATGGAGGCGCACCCTCTGACGAGGTGACGGCGCTCCTGAGCCTGCTTGAGGGGGCGGTGTTCACCGAAAACGACCTCGACGCCATCCTGGACGGCGAACTTCGTCCAGAGGAAGCCGCCTGCGAACGGGCTTTTGCTCGCCTCGGTTACCGTGCCGACGGCAAAAATGGGGCCCGCGTGGCTGCCTTGGCGCGGTGGTTGGCGGAAGGGCGAGCACCTCACGCATGGACCGACGCTGAGTGAGTGACCTCCGGTCCACAGGCTGATAACCTCGGGTCCGGTGCCGTGGTGCATGGCCATCAGCGACATCGCCGAAGCCGTCGCCGCAGGGCAGACCTACATCATCGCAGAGATTGGTCAAAACCATCAGGGCGACATGGAGATTGCAAAGCAGTTGATCGATACCGCCGCAGACGCAGGCGTGAACGCCATCAAGAGCCAGAAGCGCCACACGCGGACCCTCCTGACGCCGGATCAGTACGACCGACCCTACGATTCACCCAACGCCTTCGCAGACACCTACGGTGCCCACCGTGATGCCCTCGAACTTTCGGTCGAGCAGCACATGGAATTGAAGGCTCACGCCGAAGACCGTGGCGTGGCTTACTTCGTCTCCGCGTGGGATCCGGTGAGCGCCGCGCAGATGGCTGAAGCCGGCATTCCGATGTTCAAGATCGCCAGCGCCAGCATCACCGACGAAGAAACGGTTCGCGCCATGCTCGCGGCTGACGTGCCGATGATGATGTCCACCGGTATGAGCACCGAGGAGGAGATCCACGTCTGCGCCGAGTGGCTTCGCACCTCGTCGCAACCAAAGGTGATGTTCCACTGCACGTCCACCTATCCTGCGAAGTTCGAGCAGCTCAACCTCGCCTACATGGCCACCCTGCAGGAGCGCTATCCCGACTTCATTCTCGGCTTCTCAGGGCACCATCAAGGCATCGCCATGGACGTCGCGGCCGTGGCGATGGGCGCCAAAGTGCTCGAGCGCCACTTCACCCTTGACCGTGCCATGCGCGGCAGCGACCACGCGGCCAGCCTCGAAGTCCCCGGCCTCCAGAAGTTGGTGCGCGACGTTCGCGCCTTCGAAGTGGCCCTCGGTGACGGCATCAAGCGGGTCTACGAAGAAGAAGTGCCCATGCGGGCGAAACTCCGCCGCGTCCAGTGAGGGTTCTCCGTGTCCGTCGTGGCCATCATTTGTGCACGCGGCGGTTCCAAGGGCATCCCGCGAAAGAACATCCGCGCTTTTGCGGGCCACCCCCTCATCGCTTGGACCATCCGTGCTGCGATTGCGGCCGATGGCATCGAGCACGTCGTGCTGTCCAGCGACGACGACGACATTCTCGCCGTCGCCGAAGCTCACGGTGCGCTCCCGCACCGCCGCCCCGATGCGTTGGCGACCGACGAAGCAGCGACCGAGCCGGTGGTTCTCGACGTGCTACAGCAGCATCCAATCGGGCAACAGGCCACAACCGTGGTGCTCATGCAGGCCACGTCTCCGTTGACCCGGCCCGCCGACCTCGACGCGGCCCTGCACCAGATGGAAGCGGGGCATCTTGACAGCCTGCTCTCTGTGGTTGAGAGTCACGTGTTCCAATGGTCCCTCGGACAAGACGGAACGGCCACGCCGCTGAATTACGACCCCCAACACCGCCCCCGCCGGCAAGACATACCGGATCGTGTTGCTGAAAACGGCGCCTTCTACATCGCCTCTCGTGAGGTGTGGGATGCAGAGGCCTGCCGCCTCGGTGGGCGAACGGGCGCCTACGTCATGCAGCCGTGGCAGGCCTGGGAAATCGACACCGAAGACGACTGGTTCCGCCTTGAACAGGTCGTGGCCGAGCGCAACCTCTCCCCGGCGTAATCAGGACAAGAGGCCGGCCATGGGCCCTCGTCCCTTGGCTGCACGGATGATTTCGGCCAATTCCCGCACGGCTTCTTGGCCGCCGCGACGGCACAGCACCAGGTCCGCGGCCGCCTTGACGGCAGGATGAGCGTTGGCTGGAGCGATGCACAGGTCCGCTTCTTGGAAGGCGGCAAGGTCTGGGAGATCGTCGCCGACGAAGGCGATGGTCCCTTCGCCCAATCCGTGCCTGACGCGGATGTCGGCCACGACCACGGCCTTGTCGTTGGCTCCCACGTGAATTTCGGGCATGCGCAGCTTTTCCATGCGCGCACGGGTGATGGCTGAGTCTTCGCGGCTGACGACGCCGACAATCATTCCGTCGTCACGAAGCATGCCAAGTCCGTGCCCGTCAATGACCGAGAAGCGGCGCGCTTCCGTGCCGTCCGCCCCGCGCAACACCGTCCCGTCGGTGAGGACACCGTCAACGTCGAGGAGCAGCATGTCCAAACGGGACAAACGAGCGACAAGTTCCGCCGAGGGGCGAACCCAATCGCTCGGCCACATCATCTCAGGCACCTTCTTCGCCGTTGCTTCGTGACGCTGCAGATTGACGGGCTGCTTCCACTGCCCCGTCTGGGAGGAAGGTGAATTCGGGCACGGGCATGCCGAGGCGGTCGTCAAGTTCGGTCACCATCCGCTCAAACACCTCCAATTCCGGCATGGAGGCCAGCCACCGTTCCATCCACTCCGCTTGCACTTGGACGCGCTCGTCATCGGGGTGCATGGTCCTCATCATCTCCGACAATTGACCGATGATGATCGCGTCACGGGGGGTCAGAAGATAGGTGGCAAACGGGTTTCGTTCGATGATGACGTTTTGGTGCTCCTTCCACAAGGAGAGGAATTGATCGTAGATGTAGCCGATGAGCAGCACCGTCACCAACACCATCAGCGCAATGGAGGCCAGTCCGATGTAGGTCGCGGGGATGCCCAACCACGCGGTGTTGGCGTCAAAACGCCACGACACGTACGGCCAAATGAGCAGGGTCAGGGTGACGCACCAGAACCCCATCGAAATGAGGCTCTGCGACTGCTGCAAGCGCCAATACTGGCGCATGAACCACTTCTTCCCGACCTCGGCAGGACCAGCGCCCATGCCACAGGGTCGAGCGGGTGTGGCTTGACGTTTCCCGTCTTGCGCATGCTCTTGGCGCCGGATAGGTGAGGGCGTCAGCGTGATGAAGGGCGACGTGGAGGCCACACCATGCGGGGGCATGCCATGGTGTTGGCACTGCTCATGCTTTGCGTGCCGCTATCGGGCTGTTTGAGCGACCCCGCAGGCGACAACCCGAGCGTCGTCGACGACCGGCTTCGGCTGGAGGATCGCCACCTCGTCGAATGGAACTGGACCGGCTCCTACAGCCGGGTGCTGGAGGACGGACCGTACACCGCACTCCCGGTGCAGGAAGCGCTGATCGAGGTGGACACCTCTGACATTTGGGAAACCGGACCGCCGACCTCCGAAGTGCACCTCTCCTACTGGCTGCCGTCCAACGTTGAGGCCGGTGAGCAGGTGCCGGTGATCGCCGTGATTTCGCCCTACTATTCCTACGGGCCGCAAGGCTCGGAATCCTCGGCCACCAATGTCGTCAGCCCTGGGCGTGGCGAATTCATCTTCGACAATTACGTGCCCCACGGCTATGCCTTGGCGCAAGTCGCCGTGTTCGGCACCGAGGAAAGCAGCGGATGTTTCGACTACCGAGGGGCCGGCGAGGGCCTTGGCATCCACGCGGCCGTGGAGTGGCTTGGCCAGCAGGAGTGGTCCAACGGCCACGTCGGCCTGTACGGAAAGTCCTACGAAGGCGCCACGCAATGGGAAGCGGCCGCCATGGGCAGCGAGTACCTCAAGACCATCGTGCCGATTTCCGGCACGACCGCCCTCCATCCGCTGTTGTACAAGAACGGGAGTGCCGAGGCGCGTTCCCAAGTCATGCACATGAACTACTTCTCCAGCACCGTCGACTACAACGGTGATGACCTCGACAACATCTGTCCGGACATTGTCGAGGGCCTCTTCGCGGG
>CEUM01137963.1_pt1 | contig 27883 bp, 21 predicted proteins | sample 356421 | NCBI WGS metagenome assembly CEUM01 (sample SAMEA2622716, study PRJEB7988) | marine metagenome | biome: marine biome (ENVO:00000447); feature: surface water layer (ENVO:00002042); material: "saline water (ENVO:00002010), including plankton (ENVO:xxxxxxxx)" | depth 5 m
TTTGAGTGTTTCATTGTGAATGCTCAGACGCAATCGATGGTCGCATCTCGATCAGGTCCAACACCTACGCTTGAACATGGAATACCAAGGATGGATTCGAGTTGTCGAACGTAGTCTTGTGCAGCCTGTGGTAATGTTGAGATTCCTAGACCGTTCTCGTTGGCGTGCTTAGCAACAACAAGCCATTCTTCAAGTGACTTTGATTCAAATCCAGGAACGGTCACATAGATTGGTTTGCATCGAGCAAGTGCTGATGCACTGCTTGGCATTTCGGTAATCTCTGCACCGTCCAATTCGTAAGCGACACAGATTTTTAGTTCGTCCAGACCTCCAAGCACATCGAGTTTTGTCAATGCGAGCGAAGTGAATCCATTGATACGATGTGCATGACGCATGACCACAGCATCAAACCAACCACATCGTCGCTTACGACCAGTTGTTGTTCCGAATTCATGACCAACCGTTCCGAGATGTTCACCGACGTCATCTTCCAATTCGGTCGGCATTGCACCGTTTCCAACACGAGTGATGTAGGCTTTGGTAATACCAATGACATCGTCGACATGACCAGGATGAATACCTGCGCCATGTGTTGCGTTCCCACGGGATGTGACGGATGAAGTAACGAATGGGAAGGTGCCTTGATCGATGTCTAAGAGACAGCCTTGTGCACCCTCGAGAATCACATGCTCATTGAGTTTGAGTGCGTTATCAAGCATCAGTCCAGTGTTCGCAATGCTCGTTGCATAGGTGGAATGAATCCATTCCACTTCGCTTGCAAGCGCTGATGCATCAATGCGTACATCGGAACCTGCTGCTTCGAGCGACTTGTTCATGCGATGGGCGGTTGTTTTTGCCCACGTGCTGTCTTGGACAACTTCAGAAATGTCGCCAAAGCGTAAACCGATTCGATTGATCTTATCCGAATACGTTGGACCAATTCCACGACCAGTGGTTCCAATTGTTTTGTCGAGACTGTCCATGGCTCGGTGGTATGGAAGAATGATGTGGGCTCGTTCTGAGACAAACAATCGGTTACCTCTTGGATCATCTCCTCCAGTCTTAATCCAATTCTCCACCTCGGTGTTGAGGACCCATGGATCGATGACCATGCCGTCACCAAGAACGAGCGAGCACTCTTGGCGAGTAATTCCTGATGGGAGGAGATGGAATTTGAGGACACGGTCGCCGATAACCACCGTATGTCCAGCGTTGTTTCCACCTTGGAAGCGAGCAACCCAAGTCGCTTGTTCAGCAAGTCGATCAACGAGTTTGCCTTTTCCTTCATCGCCCCATTGTGCACCTAGAATGACCGTTGCTGGCATAATCTTCAACCCGGACTGATGAACGAATGTCCTTGAACTATCCCATGCTTCTGCGTCAGATTGTTTGGGGCTTATTGGGTAAATTGAACACACCTTCATATACTGTTGCTCAATCTTCCTCCTGTAAGAAAGATTCCAGTCCAACCCAATAACAAATGATGTCTTGCGGATTGGTTTAGATGATGCATATAATACGAACATTTATATAATGTAGAAAGAGATTACTATACTCGGAGTTGAGAAGATGAGTGCGAGTTTTGATACGGGAAACGAACGAAGCCAGAACGAGACCAATGTGTCCAGTGAACGCAGAGTTATCGAGGGCCACACACGTCCATGCGAAGAGTGTGGAGCTGTCGATTGGAGCTTAGACACCACTCGTGGAGAAGTCACATGCAACAGTTGTGGATTGGTCGTCGAAGAAAACGTTCTCGATCCAGGCGCAGAATGGACTCAGCGAGATCGTGGCGAGGACCGCTCTCGCGTCGGTGCCCCAATGACCTACACGCTTGCGGACCGTGGCCTCAACACAACCATCGATGTACGTGACCTGAACACTGGAGCCGCCAGTCGACACGGCATTTCCAACCAAAGCCGTCGTGAATGGCGTCGTCGACGAATCATTGACGAGCGGTCGAAAACTCGTAAGAGTCGAGAGCGCAACCTTGTCAAGGCTAACCAATTCATTCGTGACCGTTCCCAGTTACCAGTCGCATTGCAAGAAGAGGTCGCTCGATTGTATCGTCGTCTCTCCGACAAAGGCTATGTCACAGGCCGTTCGATTGCTGGTGTTGCAGCAGCATGTACCTATCTCGTCGCTCGTGAGGAAAATGTGCCTCGTCAGATTCCAGACATTGCAGAACAGTTTTCCATCGAAGAAAAAGAACTCTCTCGATTGATTCGCCAAGTATCTCGAATGCTCAACATGCATTCCATCAGTTCACCTGACCAATACATTGAGCCGTTTATGTCCAAGCTTGAACTTCCTCCCTCCATGCGAAGTCAAGTCCTCCATCTGTGGTCCGTCATCAAGCCACATGAAGATGTATGGCAAGGCAAGAAGCCAATGGGTGTTGCAGCTGCACTGATCTACAAAGCATCCAATGAATCTGGCTCACCACGCACACAATCCGAAATCTGTTCGATTGCAAACGTCTCAGAGGTCACGCTTCGTGGCCTTTTGCGATTGATTGAAGGCTTGCTGGCGAAACTTGGTGAAGGTTCACAACAGTAGAACCCTAAGTTTCTTGAAGAAGGTCACGCTGGGTAAAGTATGGGATTCAAAGCCAAGGCTCGAAAGAACAAACCTCAGAACTCCGACAAGGGTGCTGAGAAGAAGAAATCGAGTGCTGGTGAAGTCCCTTGTGCAATCAAATCGTGTAATCGCTTTGCAGACAAGAAACTCGGGGGACGCTCGTTGTCTTTTGATGATGCTACGGAGATGTGGGGCTCAGGCAACTTTGTCTCGACAAAGGGTCGAGTTCGTGTGTGCAAATCCTGCTACCGTTCTTGGAAGAAAGAAAACAAGAACGACGAAATGTACTGAATTCACTTTCACTTTCACTTTCGTGTCCTGGTAAATCAGGTATACCGACTGCACTCAGCAACAAGGTATGCGTAACAACCGAACGACTGTCCGAAGTCTTGTCACAACCCAAGGAACATTCCTCGCAATGAGCGATGGAATGGTCGTCTGGGAGGCAACAGCCACCCGAAGAACATTGCATCTTCGTACTGCTGCAACAGCACTGTTGGGTGTCAAAGAAGACAACAAATCGCTATCCAAACTCTTTGTCGGCGATCGATTAGGACAATTGCATGTCATTCAACTCCCCACATTTGTGTTGCAATATACATCGACCGTCAGCGATGCTGCAATTCGGGCGATGTGCATCGATGAAGACGGAACCTTGGTGGTTGCGGATGCAAAAGGGAACATCTGGACGGTTGCTTCAAATGGTGATTCAAAATTGTTGTTCGAAACGAATCGTTCGATTTCTTCCATACGTATAGAGGGTCAAACAATCCGTATACAATCAGGATGGGAACAATGTGTGTACAATCTTGATGGTGGTCTCGCAACGACAAAAGATGCATCGCACTCGTTCGGAGAGAACTTGATGCTTCGTCGAATGCGAGAGCGGAAGAAACTCGAGACACAACGGCGTGAGGCTGAAGCTCAGTTCCGGCTGTTACCATCGGCTTGATTGGTCTCTTGCTCAAGACGTGGCCATGCGGGAACGGGTTCATGCCAAAGAGAGGTATGTGCTGGTTTGGGCCAACTTCTTGGTAGCGTCCCTTTCGAATCGATGATTTGTTTGAGTGCACTGATATGTTGTTCAAGGGTTTCACTGATGTGATCACGGCCCTGTAGACTCGGCCCATGCATGGGAATCAACTTCTCACATTGCAAGGTTCGTAATACCTCCAAACTCTCCACGCCTTGAACGAGGTTGCCTGTTGGAACATCCCAGCGCATTGGGCGGTCTGCTCTTGGTAGCAAAGCCCCCGCAATTGCAGTACGTTGTGAAGGTATGTGAATCAGAAGATTGCAACTGCTCGGACCTGGTGCTTCGAGAATCTCAATCGAGTTGTCATCGAGTATCTTCACCGTATTCTCTTCGATACCCTGTACGTCAAAACGGGGCATGTCTGAATCGAATCTGTTGGCCCAAGTTGTGAAGAAATCTCCTGTTGAGAGCGATGAGATCGCTGAATGGTGTGCAGAAATTGGAATGTTATCGAAATGTTGTGAAATCGAAAGGCTTCCACCACTGAAGGGATAACGCCGAGAGGTGAGAACAATCTCCCGCAGTTTGCATGCATCACCGCACTGTCCAATGATTCGTTCCTGTTGTAGAAGTTGATACCAAGCAGTACCAGAATCAACCAGGATTGCTTCTTCTAAACCAATTAGTAAAACCGCATTCGCATCGTGATGAATCCCCGGTAGACGGACGATGCGCATGGTGAGTGGTAGGCTCTCAAGTGTTTGAATTCTGGCATCCATGTATCTCTTTGACCGTGGTTGTGGTTAAATAGACGAAGTGGGTCGCCATGTCATGGCACGATTCCCTGAAGCTGAAGCTCGTATGCTTCACCGCAAAATCTGCATGAAGTGCAACGCTCGAAACGCTGCCCGTGCTACACGTTGCCGAAAGTGTGGCTACAAAGGTCTTCGCTGGAAGAACATCGAGCGTAAGGGCAACTGATCTCAAGGTAGCAACAACGGCAACAGCGTTGCCATTGGATCTCCAATCATCACCAATGGCAGAATTGCTGGGAACAAAAACAACAGAAGTGGAAGTTTCAAACTCACCCATATTCGTTCGGTCCCAAGTTCCTCAAGGCGTCTAATCTGTTCCATTAATTCTTCTTCACTTGGCGTTCGACGTGGGGCTCGTCTCTGGTGATGAACTACGGTTTCACCACTTGGCAATGCCATCGTATCCGAGAGTATCCAGACATGTCGCCCATGAACTGAAGCAAGCGGTATTGAGAGTGCCATCCACGCCATCGACAGATCTGAGAACGAACGGATTGAGCCTGTGAAGATGTTTCGAATGAGGAGAATCAATGGAATCAGGATGAATAAGAAGCCACCCCAAATCAGCAAACTGAGTGAGGGTGGAAGATGCAAGACGATCTCATCCATCGATTCGGTTGATAGAAGTGGAACTTCTGCCCAGGAAGGGAACAGTAGTGTGACCCACATGAGTGCTTTCGCATCTGCTCCACCATGGATGAATCGCAACCGCCATGCCAAATCGATGACAAAGAGTGTGAATAGGGCCCCAATGTACGACCACCACAGGGTCGCTTCTGAAGAGGCATCACCGACCAAGACATCGAGTGGATGTACGGTTGAGAAACGCAGAGCGGCGACAAGAAGACCGACGATGGAAACGAAATACCAAACAAAGACCACTTGGTCCATACGGTTTCCTTGCTGCGCATCGCGAATCGTCGGTCGACCCAATACTGAACCACTCGCATAAGCAACCAGTGCTGAAGCGGTTAGCCATACCGACCAATGAGGGTTTTGAATCAGTAGATCGAGCGTCCAGATGAAGAGAATTGGCTTTGACCATACAACCCAGTGCTCGTTTGCAACTCGGCGTTCTTTGTGGTCAAACCATGCGGCCCAACCCATGCAAAGGACAAGGACAGCCACTCGAGTCCATCCAAGTATTGCCTCGGAATCAACATCCATTGAAGAGCCCATGTCGCCAATGACCTTAAAGACGGCCCACGATAAGGGAATGCTGGTGCGGATTCCGAGGAGTTGGAAAGATGGACGTCGAAACAAGGTTGCAACAAGTTGCTACAGTAATTAATCAGATTGATGATCCGAAGGTACCACGAAACATTCGCAAACAAGCCAAAGAGACGTGCGAAAACTGGCTTCTCAACAAAGGAAAGAAAATCGACGTTCGTATTGCTATGTCTCAGTCAAAGCTTGAGGAACTCTACGAAGACCCAAACATTCCACCGGAGTTTGGTACATTGATCTTGATGATCAATACTGAACTTGAGAAGATTCTCACAGACATTCTGTGATTATTCTTCTTCCTCAAGATAGTTGTAGATTGATTGCAACACCAATCTGTTGTCTTTCTTCAAGCGACCTGATTCAAGATTGATGTTGTTCAATCGGAAAAGGTACGCCTCATTGTCATACATTGAGGCTGCTTCCTTGATGTATTCGAATTGTTCAGGAGTGATCCGATTTCGCTTAAGTGAACGTTCAATTGCATGCTTTGCTGCAACCTTGGTCATTTGGCGATCAGTTAGCCCAAGTATGCGTTGTAATTCTTCGAGTGAACGACTCTCATGGCTAGAGATACGGCCATCCTTCATCGCTTCTTTCCACGCCTCATCAATCGATGGGGCTCGCTCAGCGAGAAGAATTGCAATTGGACGTGTAGCTTCGATGTTTTCGAGAACAATCTTGAAAATGACCGTGAACGGTACGACAAGAACCATGCCCAAAATGCCCCATACCCAATAGGAGTAGGCTGTTGTGAGAAGGAGAAGAACGGGTGAAATGTCCAGTGCTCGACCAGCCCACTTCGTCTCGATGATGCTTCCCCAGAGTTGTTGATTGGAAACGAGAAGGATCAACATGATGAACCAAGCACCAGGCGAGAGCGTCACAAACCCAAGAAGCAATGGAGGCACTGTCGCAATCAACGATCCAATGTAAGGAACATAGTTGAGAATGAATGTAAGTAACGCCCATGTGAACCACAAATCGATTCCAAAGATGAACAGAATGATCCCAGTAATTCCAGCCGTACCCAATCCGACACCGGTTTTGACAACGACGTAGGTGTTGATACTCTCCTGAATTTGAATCTGCATATCTTGAACTCGACCTGAGACGCCACCAGGCCATGCACGCTCAATACGTCCAGGGAGGAAATTTGCTTCAAAGATGATGAAGATGAGGAAAAAGGTCACCGTCATACCCATACCCAGTAAACTTCCAACGCTGGCAACAACGCCACCTACAGCATCACCAATACCTGAATCGTTTGAAAGCAGGCCCATTTCGGATAAATCTTCAGTCAAGGTCCCATTGGTTGAATTCAATGATTCTGTAATCGATGAGCCTATGATTGGCGAATTTTTCACCTGATTCCAACGTTTGTCCAATTTGTTGTTGTACTCCTTGATACGGTCTTCATCATCTGCAAGATCACTTACTTGATCGAAGGCCAGATAGCCTGCAGCGATAATGATGAGGAAGGCAGAAAGGAGCATCGTCAGATAAGATAAGCCAATTGGGAAACCATTCTTGGAGAGATAGTCAGCACCTGGTTTGAGTACAAAATAGATACCTAATGCAATGAAAAATGGCTGGAAGATGCCCTTGAGTTCAATCAACCAAACCGTGAGTAGGGTCAAGAGGATGGCTGCGAATGCCAGCGCACCTAACCGCTTGTGGAAGGTTTCGTTATCGAACACGGATTCTTGGCCGTCCATGCGTTGCTCTCTTCGGCTTCACGTTTGAATTTATTGTGGCGTATGCTCAGCAGGTTGAGCGTCCACTTTGAACGATAGCAGGAATGCGCATACCATCAAGAATCCACAAATATGGAACGCTGTATGATAATCGAAAAAGCCACTTCGCTCGACGGTAATGGTCCAAACATAACCCCCAGTCAGTGGGCCAAGAATACGAGCAAAGGAAGAAAGGGATTCTTGAGATCCCATGACAGATCCCAATTCGTAATCATCTCGACGAGCAAGCGTTGTAAGAACTGTGCTCGATGATGGTTGGAATAAGCCATTTCCTATTGCAATGCATCCCGTAATCACAAACATCCAAGCCCAAACAAAATCGATGCTTGAATATGGAATCATGGTTAATCCAATCCCAGCAAGAACAGAACCGAGCCGAAGAATGAACAGCGATCCAAATCGTCGCGTCAATGGACCGATGAGAGCGCCTTGGGTAATGATACCGATAATACCAATGAGTGCGAAGATACGCCCATTATCTGCTTCACTAAACCCTAATCCTCCTTGAGAAGGATCCATCTGCGTATAGAGGATGAAGACGGCATGCATGACGGTAAATCCAAACATGTAGAGGAAGGTTACCCACATCAATGAACCAATGTTCTTGGTTGCAAGCATTCGCTTTACATTTGAAGCAGTACGCTTCATTGTTGCACCCCAAGATTGAGATGCTCGCTTCGAGCGAGATTCAGGAGCCAACGATTCAGGAAGATAACGGAAGGCTAAGAGAAGGGAGAAGATTGAGAGAACACTTGCAAGAACGCACGGCAAGAGATATGGGTGAGTCTCAAAGATCGTACCAACAAAGAGATCCCATCGACTAGCAGGTGATGACAATTCACCTCCCAAAAACGGACCAATTGTAAATCCAAGACCAAATGCAGCTCCGATGAGTCCCATTCGAGTAGCGAGTTGTTGCGGTGAGCTCACATCACCTATGTAGGCACGTGCGACAGCAATGTTTCCATTGAAAACCCCTGCAAGGAATCTGGCTGCAAGTGCCATCAAAAGTGTATTTGCCAGCCCAAACATTGTGAAAAAGACCGTATTTCCCACCAGACCAATCATTAGGACTGGGCGACGCCCAATACGATCGCTCAATCCACCCCAAATGGGAGAAAACAGGAATTGAGCAGCAGAATACGATGTCATCAACAAACCGACCCAAATTCCGATCGAGGTAATGTTTTGATCGATGGCCAAATCTTCGACAAGATAGGTGAGGAATGGAATCACGATACCAAATCCAATCATATCGATCATGGTGACGAGAAAGAGGACAAGGAGCGCTCCTTTTCCAGCATCCATACCCGATGACTGTTGGACCTCCCCATCCATAACTCGGTGGAGGACATCCTCCCTTTGAAGTCATGCTTCAATTCGCCCATCAAATGGAGGTTGTTGGACCTGATAGGTCAGGTGTCAAACGGTCGATAACCGACCCAAGACGCTCAACAAGACTCTGCTTTTGCTCGTGTGTGATGAGTGCATGTTCCATGACCTCGTCAAGTGTGTCAACAGCGAGGACTTCGATGTGACCCTCAAATTGTTCATCCAACAAGACATCTTGCATGTTCGAGCGAGGAATCACGACCGTCTTTACACCTGCACGGGCAGCTGCCTCAATCTTTGCTGTTACACCACCAATAGGGAGAACTTCTCCTCGAACAGAGAGCGAACCAGTCATCGCCAAATCTTGACGGATTGGAATGTTCTCCAAGGCAGAAATGATCGCAGTAGCGATGGTGATCGACGCTGAGTCACCATCAACACCATGCGTATCGACGAATTGAATGTGAATGTCGTAATCGGAAACATCCTTTCCAGTCAATTTCTTGATGACTGCACTCACGTTGGTAACGCTTTCCTTCGCGAGATCACTTAGTCCTCCCGTTGCGTGAATCTTGCCTCCTCCACCCTGTGATGGTGTGACAAGTGCCTCAACTGGGAGCATGATACCAGAGAAGTCGGAAAGACCTGAGTTCGCACCAAGAACCGCCAAGCCATTGACACGACCAACGCGGTTTCCACTGTTGACAATGAGTGCATAATCGAGTCGTCGCTCGATCATTCGATCGGCGACTTGCTGCTCAAGTGGCTTGGCAATTGAGCGTGCGGCCAATACGTGCGCATCCGTGACGTAAGGCGCCCCATCTTCAGCTGCCAAGTCACCTGCGATTCGAACCAAACCACCAAGTTCACGAAGACGCAGTGAGAGTTTACCGCGACGTCCAGCACGACGTTGTGCTTCACGTAGAATCAACGAGACACCCGATTTGTCGAAGTGAGGGATTTCACGGGTACTGCCCATATCACGACGTACTTCTTGAGCGATAAATCGAATCAGACGCTTACGATTTCTGTTGGTATCTGGCATTTCTGAATTGACATACACCTCGTAGCCATATCCACGAATACGGCTGCGGAGCGCTGGATGCATACCTTGGATTGCATCGAGATTACCAGCTGCGATGAGAATAAAGTCACATGGAACTGGTTCGGTTTTTGTTAGTGCACCCGAGGAGCGTTCAGAGCGTCCAGAGATGGGGAAAGCTCGCTCTTGCATAGCAGTGAGCAGTGCTTGTTGTTCCTCAAGGCGTAGAAGATTGATCTCATCGATGTACAGCACACCTTTGTTGGCTCGGTGAATTGCACCCGGTTCGACTCGGTCGTGTGCAGGGGTCTCCATACCACCGGATTGGAATGGATCGTGGCGAACATCACCAAGAAGTGAACCTGAGAGGGTCGCCGTTGCATCAACAAAGGGAGGACGATCGTCAAGTTCATGCTTGACAAGCACCTTCGGAATACGACCTTCATCACCCGAACCCAAGCGACTTCGGATGAACATGTATCCAAACATGAGCAAGAACATTCCAAAGAGGAGTGTGAGGATATCACCACTCGGAATAGCGACAATGACGAGGAGGAATGCAACAGCTCCAAACCCGATTAAGAGCATACGTTGCGCCTTTTCTTTTTGTTCTCGAATGGCCTCTTTCTGAATACGTACAATACGCTCAGCCCGACCTGCTGGTACGGAGCGGACACGTGGTTCATTCTCATCATCTTCATTCGGATAAACAAGAACATCCTCGAGTGCATCCTGCGGAAGCAAATCGGTCATCGAACGAGCAAGCATTGACTTTCCAGTACCAGGATCACCGATCATGAGCATGTGTCGACGTTGTTCAGCAGCCTTTCGGATAACAACGGAACCTGCTTCCTGACCAATGACCTGATCAACGAGACGGTCAGGAATCGGAACATCCTCGGTCGACTCAAATTTCACGTCCTCAATCCATTGATCAATGCTTGACGAAAGCAACTCGTCACCGTCCTTTGTAGGCTCTGGAGCCCACACGGTGACCATCTCGACATCATCTTCTGCGATGACATCTTCTGGCGTATCGCCCTCTGACATGTTGTTTCCTTGCCGTCCTCCCCTTTAGGACTTTAGCATAAGCCAAGGGTTGAGATTTCAGCGCTGTAGGGTGTCGAGGTACTGCTGGCCGTAATACTGCCATTGCTCCATGCTCCATCCTGCTGGCAATCCACCAGGTGGCAATGGAGGTCCGGCAACAACCGGCTGAATGACTGGCTGAGCGACTGGTTGTGGCTGAACAACTGGTTGCGGTTGAGCGACCGGTTGTGGCAGTGGCTGTTGGAAGATAGGCGCAGCGCCACCATACATCGAGTTCGCAACTGTATCGTGGATTGGCAAGGTGTTTTGCGTCCATGCAACTTCAGATTCGTAGAGCTTGGTATCCCCTCCACGACGGGTCATCATCAATCCGATTGCCAATGCTGCGAAGATAACGCCTCCTACAATCGCCAAGATGAGCATCCAGTTGGTATCATCGGATTCTTCCTCCGATGCGTCGCCAGATTGCATGTCCTCAACAGGGCAGTTTGCACGAGGATCGTCACAAGCAACATCGTACTGAGCTCGCTTGTCAAGGAGAATCTGAGCAATGTCCTCTTTGTACTGCTCATTCAAAATAGTCTCATCGGCTTGCTCGGCTTCGAGCTTTTCGATCTCTTCTGCCAAATAGTCGATGTATGATGAAAACACTTCATCGTCCATGTCTGCAGGCGCTGGAATTTCTTCGAGAATGTTCCATTTCACACCAGAGATTGTTTTGTAATCATCTCCATTTGTGTCAACTGCCTTGATGCTGAGTTGATAGTAGTCTTTGTACATTGAACCAGCAGGACGAGCGCTTTGGTCGGGCATGAAAATTGAATCAATGTTCAACTCTGTCGACCAGCCAACCAATGAACGGCTTACGTCGAGACTCTCTTCGAACAATCCATCACATGTACCGGTCTCATCGTTGCAGATGTTCCACGTCGTTTCAATCGAGGTAAAGGTCGGAGCCAAGTCGGTGAGGAAGATGTTTGCCGTAGGAACCTGGCCGATGTATGTATTCTCCATCTGCACGTAGAATTGGGCACTGCCATCATCGACCTTTGTGATGTACAATGGATAGGAATCATACACATCAATTGTGATTGTGTAACTGTTGTAATCCGAACGATCAACGGTGTTGAGCGTGACGACTTGTGTGCCTGTGGATTGGAAGTACAATGTCATGGTACCATCGATTGGGTTGTACATAGCAGCACCTTGTTCTTCTGAATTGACGCTGATGAATGTGTCACTCTTTGGGTTGTCAACGTCCGTGAGCAGTTCCATCAAGTTGATGGTACGCTCGACGCCGAGTTTCTGTGTCGAACCGTCAATGGACGACAAGTCGAGACGGGGCGCATCGTTGATTGGGTTGACCTTGAGAAGAATGGTTTGGTCCGCAACTTGCTCGCCATCGCTCGCTCGAAGGGTTACAAGCGTCTCACCGTTGACATCATCATCAACGGTGCTGAATGAGAGCGTTGTCCCGTCGAGTGCAACATTGAAGACATCATCTGTGGATTTTGAAATGATGCTGATTGACAACTGGTCCGCCGAAGCAGCGTTGCCTTGTGCGTCTGTATCGGAGAGGTATGGAAGGAGACTGAACGTCCCACTGGATGCTTCATCGACGATTTGTGTTGGCAACGCTTGCCAACGTGGCTGGCCGTTTTCAAGAACGTTGAACAACAATGTTCCGTAAGGCAACTGACCTTGGCCGGAATAATCGCCACCGTCATCCATGGTGATTTCCATGCCTTGTTGCCCCAGACGGCATCCTTGAACTGCATCCCAAGCGTACAAGACTTCAATCTCGGTGGTAGCAGCGTGCCATGCTACAAATGCAGAATCGCTGCTTGAGATAGCCAAATCCGAGAGCGGTGTTTCGGGATCGGAGACGATGCCGGTCAAATCAACCCGTGTTGACAAATCGCAAACGACTGGACTCACTTGATTCGGTGTGATCGAAGGCGGTGCGTTCATGAGATTGAACGCATTGATTGCAGTTGCCCAGTTGGAGGTTTGACCACGAGCATCCACAGTACGGGTACGAACATCATAGTATCCAGATGCCATGTCAACAGTTGGCAGTACCGAGTACTCTTTTCCTTCATTTGGTGAACCGAGATACAGGATGTTGAAGCCACCAGTTACGGCATCACTCGACCATTGATTTGCTCCTCGAGGCGAAATCTCCACATCGAAACTCATTGTATCAATGCTGTCGACGTTGTCATCAGCATCACCCTTGGCAAGGATTGAAACGTAGATGCCTCGGTTGATTTCAGTTGTTCCGATTATCTGTGGCGTCTTTGCCTTTGGAGGACGGTCGTGATCGAGTTCTGTTGTGGCTCGATTATTGGAAGTGATGCTCTCTCCAGTTGTTGAGAGTTCAACGCCGAAGACCGTCTTCCAACCATTTTCAGGCAGGACGCTGGTGTCAAAGGTTTGCTGTGAGGTCATGGTTTGGCTAGCGCCTGTTGTGGTCAACGTTCCGATTGAAGCCGACTGCCCGATGTAGTTCTTGTTACCGTTCAAGACATAATAGAAGTCAACTGAACCACCGCTGGTGTAATCCAAATCACCTGTATTTGCAACGGTTGCATCGAGCGTGAGGATGTCGCCACGCTTGTAGGAAGCACCCGCTGGGCTTGTCACCGTGAAACTAGGAATGGAAAGGTCCATCTTTGGCCCCATCGTTGAGTCGATGGCGTGGTATACGTGAGGGCTTGAACCACCGACAGATACGGTGTTACCGCTCATGAGAACGCCGATGACGATCGCTTTGCTAAGACCGCCAGGAACGACGGATGCAGGAACACTTGTCCAAGAGGATGTTTGGCTTGTTGATGTTAAGCTTACACTTTCGAAAGCAGACCCTGAACCTGAACTCTTCGACTTGTAGGTGTTACCAGCCGTGAGCCACGCCATCCAGCAGTTGTATCCGTGAGGAATACCCGAACTGTAGGAATATCCTGTGCAGTCTTTGTCGACCAACGCTGCATAGAGTTTCATGTTACCAGCTGGCGAACCCGATCCAGTGTATCGGTAGGAAATATCGATGTTGTAGCTGCTTCCCGATTGGCTAATTCCAGCACTCATACTGTAATCGTTGACGGAGCTGTGCATTCCGCCACCGCTTTGGAAAAGACTGTCATAGGTTGTACCTGCACTGTTTGCACCACCTTGATTTTTGTCGGTCCGGTCACCAAAGTATGCATCAGGCGCTCCACTTCGGGACCAAACCCAGTTGTACGGTGCAACGTTTCCTGCACGTGATGTATCGGTGTCACCGTAGGATGCAGACATGTAGGTAATGTAGACATAGTCATCAGGGTGATTCTGCTTAATGGAGTGATGTGCATCTGAACCTCCACCTGGCTTGGAACAGTGACCGCAATTGTCGGACGAGATGTATTGGCCAAAGACAACGTGCCCTGGACTGCTCGCTTGCGAGGGGTTCTGAATAACCGGTTCTTCGGCAAGAACTTCGTACTCTGGTGCGTCGAAATTGGAGACAAATCCGACCATTAAACTCCCAACAAAGAGGAAGACGATTGTAAAAGCGGCAAAACGCAGGTAATTTTGCATAGTCTTGCTACGTTCATTCAATATATAATTGTAGTCTGTTCTCGTCTTTTGTATTTTATATTGAAATATGCATATTTTTGCAAAAGTCTGATGTCCAAGACGCACTCGCAACGTCATGGCAGACGCAGATATTGCGGTCCTCATTGAGCCCAACGGCCGTGTTCATACTGTCGAGATGATCGACGAGAGTGTGAAGATCAAAGGCATCGGCGTGTTGAACCCGTATCAGCGACTCATCGATGTTGACATCGGTCACGAAATTCAAATCGGTTCCAAGACGTTTACTCGGCTACCTCCACGACTGCCTGAACTTGTCAAGGGGATGAAACGAAGAGCACAAACCATTGGGTCGAAGGATGCTGGTGTTCTTATCGCACGACTCGGGATTGGACCAGGTGATATCGTGCTTGAAGCGGGTCTTGGTTCAGCAGGACAGTCGATGCATCTTGCTCGAGTGATGGGTGCATCTGGCCATTTGATCACGGTTGAACCTCGGCAAGAACATTCAGATGTTGGTCTTGAGAATCTAGCAACGCTGGCTCGAGCCTTACCAGAGTTTCCAATGCATTCACATATTGATGGACGAGTTGAAGACTCTGTTTCTGATATCGAAAAAATTTCAACTGAAGTTGATGCGATTCTTCTCGACTTACCAGAACATTCTACAGCCATTCAAGCGGTTGCGCATCTGCTCAAGACTGGTGCTCGCTTGTCGTGCTACTGTCCCGTTTCAAGTCAACTTGAGCAAGCGTGGATTGCGTGTGAAGAAGAGGGTCTTGAAATCGAATGGGCTGGTGAAATCATCGAACGTGAATGGGGTAAAGCCAGCAAAGGTGGTGTTCGACCAGTCAATGGCCCGTTTGGCCATACTGCATTCCTTCTCATCGCTCAGAAGAAGTGATCAGAACTTCGGAGCTGTACCATACTCAACGACTCGGATGCTTGAATCGCACGTTGGACAAGTAAATCGGAATGGAGGCTCATTTCCTCCAGGAACGGCGAGTCGTGCTTCACAAGAAGGGCAAGAGATGCGTCGATTCGAATCCATGCGACATTCGTTCGGACCCAATGCATACTGCTTGGTTTCCTCTTCTTCCTCTTCCTCTTCTTCCTCAACTGGAACAACGCTACGTGGCTTTCGGAGTCGAATGACCATCACTGCGAGTGCAAAGAGCACATACCCTGCTGCCATTGCTTGGAGTGTGGTTTCTTTGCTCAATTCCGCCCCGAGCAAGGTTACACCTTGTGGTGGTTGTGGCTCACCTTTCAAGCGAATCTCCAGCGGGTTGGATTCAGCATTTCCACTGCTTCCATCGATCTGAATCAACGCACGTATGCGAATTTCTGCATCGACCGCATCGGTCGAAAGAGCATCGAATCGAACAACAAAGATTTCTGATGCACCAGGAGCAAGTGTAAACGAATCGCTGACTTCACCGAGCGAATTGTTGAACTTAATGCGGAACACACCGTCGCCAACACCAACATGCGTCAACTTTCCAGAGATACCTATATTCACAAGATTGGTAATGGTAATCGTTGTTGAAGATCCTCCAAGATATGGAATCGACAAATCACTGTCTGCGAGTGTGATTGAAGCCACAGCGTCTGGATCCCAAGTCGCATCGATGGCGTAGACAACCGCCTCGTTATGGATTGCGTCCGAACGGGCCGTTGAGACTGCTCTAAAGCTAAATGCATTGGTTCCAGCCAGTGCATCTTCTGGAAGAGCACATACATACGGCAGTTGGAGTGTCGAACCGCCCGGTTGGAGCGTAACTGAGGATTCCATCTGACAATCAAGTCCAACTGAAGAGAGCGAGAAGACATCAACGCTGTTGCCTGTATTGATGACAGTGAACGTACCTGAAATTGTGCCTCCTGCTTCTGCAGGTGTCTCATCTGCGAAGACATTGATGTCAGCACCTGCAGTCATTGGAATCAGTGTCAAAATGGATGTGTCAGATGAGGATGGGTCGAGTGTTGATGTAGCAACGATGTTGATTGGAAGGCCGCTTGGATTCGCCCCCACTGCAGTTTCACGTACGCTTAGTACGACCGATTCAGATTCACCAATACCGAGAACGACCGACGTCTTTGAGAGGGAGAGTTCGAAGTAATTCGAGGTTTCTCCAGCACCGATTGACAAGAGGAACGTATCCTGGAGGGTACCGATGTTTGTCACTTCAATCGTGACGTTTGTCAAAGCGGAAGGCCCGGCGATGATTTGGTTGGTATTTGGACTGAGTTGCGCCAAGGTTCGATCGATGACCTGCAATTCTATGGCAAGCAGGGCTTCAGTCGAATCGGCAATCAATCGAAGTGTGAGGGCATCGGTTCGTGCACTTGTTGCTGCCGAGGCAGTCACACTGAACGAAACATTGTAGACAGAACCTGCTTCGAGAACATAGCCATTCACATCTGGCAAGCCAGCATCCACACCACCCGGTAATCCTGCGATGGTGAAGGTATCGAGTGTGATGTTGGAAGTCCCTTCATTTTCAATGGCGATAATGACGGATGATTCTTCACCCGATTGAACAACAATTCGTCCATCAAGCGGACCTTGTAAACGAAGATCGGCGATCGGTTGTACGTCGAATTGGAGCGAGAGGTTTTGTTCAAGGAGTGAATCATGCGTGACGGTGATGAGTCGTTCATAGACACCGAGGGAGCCTTCTGCAGCCGTGGCTTTCAACGTCCAAATGGCGGACGCTTCGGCCGCTACAGTGACGGATGATGCGCCATCGAGTTCAACTGTGACTGGTGATGAAGCGTTGCTGTTGATTTGCAATGAGAACGTCTCGGATTCACTTCCCGTATTGAAGACACGGACTTCCAAGGTGGTTTCAACACCTGGATCAAGCAGTGTTGGCCCACTTGGCCCTTGCAGGACGAAGTCGATTTGACGATCGATTTCGAAAGAGAAATCTCGAAGGAAGGAAACGGTTGAATCGGATGCAAGCGTTGATGTGAGCCGAAGCGAGCATACATCGCCGACGTTTGCTACAGTACCGACATCAACCTGGAATGGCAGGTCCTGCGATACGCCCGCGTCGATTGTCGACGTGTATGTCAACAAGGATGCAGTGCATGGACCGGACAAGACCGTTAAGGCATAATCAAACGTTGCTGAAGTCGTTCCAATGTTGGATAAACGAAGCGTGGTATTGGTTTGTTGTGATGGAATGAAGGCATCGCTTGCATTCAAGAAATCAACTTGCAAATCATAATTCGCTTGAACATCCACCACCATCAGCGTTGAAGTTGTGAGGTTGCCGAACAGCGAACCAGCATAGAGGCGTACACCCGTAGCACCCGGGCTTGCATCCGATGGGATGGAGATTCGCAAGGTAGCAGTCTCCTGTCCATTCGCAGAGAGATTCTCAATCTGGTCGTCCAACCAACGAACTTCCCAGCCGGGCGGGAAGGTTGAATGTTGGCTCATGCCTTGGATTGCACCTGAAGATTCCCACGGATAGTTGTAGGTTGATGAGCCGTTGAACACAACCTCGGCAGCTGCTTGTTGAAGTGTGAGACGTAGGGTTGCATCCAGCGTTGTATTATCGGTCAAACCAACCGGTGAATCTCCTGTAAGCGCAGCAAAGAGAACACAAGCGGAGAGGTAAGAACCAGATGTGGACGGATGGCTTCCATCTGCTGTGTACAGACCATAGAAGGTTGATGTTGGCGATAATGGATTTCCTCCTGAAGCGACGATGGTATCATGAATGTGCTTGAAAGCCAATCCGACCGGAGCGATGTAAATCTCAGCAGAAGTGGAGAGCGAAATGTTGTCTCTGTAGTCGATGTAACCCTCTTCAAGACGATCTTGCATCACGGTGTAATTTGGATAGAGGGTTGGATTCATTGCATCCCCGCTTCGTCGACCCCAAGTCATGAACAACATCATTGCACCGCCTTCCGTATCGACTCTATCTGCCAGATGGATGCTTCCATTCTTGCTTGCAAGCCAATCCGAATTGGTGCGGATGAAACCTGGCACCTGCGATTGATCTTGAAGCACAACCGTGTCCCATACACCGGTTGCAAGGGAAAGGTTCTGAGCACTGCCTGATGTGTTCACATCATCCCAGTGGTTTGCAATGGTCCAACCACCGCTGGTGAAATCCGACGTGTTGCTCGGACTATGTGCACTTCGAAGCAATTCCTCAAGCATTGAGGAAAGACCGTTCGCAGACGTATAGGAATTGCCAAACATCAAAACATCGCTGACTGAAGCAGACCACGATGGTGTCGTGTTGGTAGTGTTCGATGAGTCACTTGACGAGTAGTTCGCCCACCAACCACTCAAATCGGGTTCTTCGCCAACACCGAGAAGATACGAGTCCATGACTGAACCGTAGTTGCTGACTGGAATGGGGAGATCGAGACTTTGCCCGGGTTGCATGGCCAAAAGCCCTTGGTCGCCGATGCCTGTTGCATCAACATATGGATTGTAAACAATGGCAACACTGACATACACATCAATGGATGTTGATGCGATTCCATCGCTCTCATTGACGAAGATTGTAAATTTCCCATTATCACTCGGCGTTGCTGTTTCTGCAAGATGAACGACGATGGTCGTCGTGGTGTTGTAGGTCGGCAACACGTTTGAAACAGAATTCGAGGTTGGCGTAGCACTCCAAAGTGAAGACAGACCATCGGTTGATGTTTCAACATCGTAGGTTTCGATCGATGAACCGTTGTTTTCGATGGTGAGTGTCAAATTCATCGATTCGCCAGCAATGAGAATCATGTGACTCATGTCCACTTGCAATTCGATTTCAGGATCTGCACGCGTGAATTGAGCGAGAGGCGATGCACTCGCAAGCAGCATCAATGCTACCAAAACGACTGCTCGGATGGAGAGTTGCGACATCGGACCAATACATGCGAGACGTTCTCAGCACTTGAGCGAATCGGCTTGAAGCGTGAAAAGTTCACGATTGAAGCAATGATTGAATTCGAGCCGAATCGATACGCTCCCAAGGGAAGTGCCCTTCATCCGTAGGAATTCTGCCGAAGTGCCCTCCAGAGGATGTTTCGAGATAGATCGGACGAAGCAAGTCAAGGTCGCGAGCGATTGCAGCAGGTCGGAAATCAAAGGTAGACTCAACTCGTTTGGCGAGTTCCTCATCGGATACAGTTCCTGTTCCAAAGGAATCGACCATCAAGCTCACAGGGTCTGCTACACCGATGACATACGCCAACTGAATTTCGAATTTCGTTGCCAAACCAGCGGCAACGACGTGCTTTGCAGCCCAACGAGCGGCATATGCGGCACTACGATCGACCTTGGAAGGGTCCTTTCCGCTGAAAGCGCCACCACCATGTCGACCCATGCCCCCATAGGTGTCGACGATGATCTTTCGACCTGTAAGCCCAGCATCTGCATATGGGCCACCAGGGTCAGCAAAGCGTCCTGTTCCATTGACGACGAGTTTGTATCCCGGCAGTAAGAGTTCTTGTGGAATGGTCGTTTCAACAACATGCTTTGTAATCGCTTCCCGAACATGTGCGAGTTCCTTTTCGACAGAACCATCGAATTGGTCCTTGAGATTCTTGTCGTGTTGAATGGCAATGATGACCGTATCGACACCGATGATGGAACCATCCTCATCGTAAGCAACTGTCACTTGTGTCTTACCATCTGGACGAGCCCAAGGCAGGATGTTGTCTTCACGGACGGTCTTTAATCGACGAGATAGGCGTTGTGAAAGGGCCGCAGCGAGCGGGAAGAATCGTCCTTGAAGATCAGCGTATGCTTCGGTTTCATCGCAAGCATATCCAAACATGAGTCCTTGGTCGCCAGCTCCTTGCGAATCGATGTTGTCTCGGTCAACACCTTGGTTGATGAAGGTCGATTGTGTGGTTACATAGACCAATACATCACAAAGGGATGCATCGGTTGCATCCATACCGATTTCATGCGACGTGTAACCAATATCAGCGGCGGCCTTGCGGGCAACGGCTTCGTAATCAGGTGTTTGACCTTCGAGTGAAACTTCACCAGCCAAGACGATGACGCTCTTATCGGCCATTCCCTTGATGCAGGTTTCGACCGCAACTCGGGCGTTTGCATCAACGGCTAGACAAGCATCAACAATCGCATCGGAGACTGCGTCACAGACCTTGTCAGGATGACCAGAAGTGACTGATTCGGAACTGAACATCCGTTGTGTCATACTCCGACCGCTTGGATTCACATTATCAAAGGTTTGGTTTTTTGAAGGAATTGTCTTTGGCGATTGCTATTTTAGGAACATCGGACAGGATTTGCCATGGCTGACTGGCATCCTACGGCATATCGAACGCATACCCTTGCTGAAATCCAAAACAAAGGCGAAGACCTCGTTGGGACAGAAGTCACGGTCTGTGGCTTTATGGAAGCCAATCGAGGGAAGGGTGCCATCTGTTTCGTTGATCTTCGCGATGGAACAGGTAAGCTCCAAGTGTTCCTTAAGGGCGATACTGTTGGTGAAGAGAATCTTGATCTTGTTCAACGGATGACTCGGGAGTCAACACTCCAATTCACTGGAATCGTTGCTCAGAAGCGCCCACCGAAACTCAAGGAAGGCGAGACGCCTCCACCTCCCGCTTACGAAGTTGTTGCCTCTGATGTAAACGTCCTCACTCGAGCAAATGTGCCATTACCACTTGGAATTACAGATACGGTTTCGATCGGTCTCGACACGCGTCTTGACAATCGTTTCCTCGATCTTCGACGTGCGCATGTCAATGCGATGTTCACGCTACGTGCGCGTGTTTTACAATACGGCCGAGAGCATTTGATTACGGAAGGATTCAAGGAAATCAACACACCGAAGATTATCGCTTCGGCATCTGAAGGTGGTACCAATCTTTTTCCAATGATGTACTTTGATACGCCTGCCTTCTTGTCGCAAAGTCCGCAATTGTACAAACAACTCGCCGTCCTTGGAGGCATGGAACGTGTCTTTGAAATTGGACCTGCATTCCGAGCTGAAAATCACGATACGTATCGCCATTTGAACGAATTTATTTCCTTCGATATTGAAGCGGCATGGATGACCGATGAAGACGTCATGGGTGTTCAAGAACGTATGATTCATCACATCTGGAAATGTGTTGCTGCCAACGATCAGGAACATATTGCTACCATCAATGCCTATCGAGAGACACAAGAGTTGGAACCGATTTCAGTTGATGTTCCAAGCCTTCCATTCCCACGAATTGATTATTGTGAAGCCATTCAAATGATTCAAGATGCTGGTGAAGAAATCCAATGGGGCGATGACATCGATTCATCACATTGTGATATCATCGCTGCAAAATATCCTGGATTCCACTTCCTTCCTCGATGGCCAATGGAGATGAAACCATTCTACATCCATCATGTCCCTGGTGAAAATGGTGTGACGGGCGAACAACTCAGTCGTGGATTCGATCTCAATTATGGTCGTGATGAAATGACCAGTGGTGGCCAACGTGAACACAACGTCGAAGTGCTTGAAGAGAACTTGCGAAGCAAGGGATTGAATCCTGAGGACTTTTCGTTCTATACCGATGGATTCCGATTTGGAGCACCACCACACGCAGGTTGGGGCCTTGGTGTTGCTCGACTGTTGATGGTCTTAACCGGTTCTCGCAACGTTCGTGAGACGGTGTTGTTCCCACGTGATCGCCATCGAGTTACGCCATGAGTTGGCCATTATGCCCATCGATCGAATGCAATGGGGCGCTGAGGAATGGCAGTATGCTGATTTGTACATGCCCGATGAGCCATCCCCGTTTCAGAACGATCACGGCGTTCCATGCATCATGTTGATTCATGGTGGATTTTGGAAAAAACAGTACACTTCTGAACTGATGCAGCCGATTGCAAACGCATTGAGCGATGCCGGTGTTGCAAGTTGGAACATCGAATTCCGACGATGGGAAGACGGTGATGAAGGCGTATGGATGGATACGCTTTCCGATGTTCTTCGCGCATGGGGGCAACTTGCACTCCTACCAGGTATTGACATTACCCGTAGCATGGTGATGGGACATTCTGCAGGTGGACACCTGGCACTACTGATGGCGAGTAAAGCAGAACGAAAGCCATGGCTTGCAATTGCACAAGCGCCAATTACCGATTTGTTTGGTGCTGACAATGCAAAACTCAGCGATGAAGGCGATGCGATTCGCAAATGGATGGGTTGTACGCCATACGATCATGAAGCATTATGGAAGAAAGTCAATCCAATTGATTTACCACCGCAGTCACCTGTCCTTCTGATTCATGGAGAACGAGATGTTGATGTTCCACTTGAACAAAGTGAAACGTATGCACGAGCGATGAAAGCCAAAGGTTGTGATGTGCAAAAAGTCTGGTTGCCCGGTGACCACTACAGTATCATCGATGCTGCAAGCGATGATTGGTTGGTTCAACAAGAGGCTATTTTGGATTGGTTGTAAGAGCGAACCACTAAGAGAGAGGAACCTGTCCACGTATCATGGACCTCCTTGGTGACCAAGCTGTTCTTGATTCGAATGCGCTCAAAGGAAAGACCGCACTCATCTGTGGTGCAAGTCGAGGCATTGGTGCTGCAACCGCTCGGATTATGGCAAAGGCAGGTGCAAACGTCATCATCGCCTCACGAAGTGAAGGACAACTCAAGTCATTGCTTGAAGAACTTCATGCGCTTGGCAATGGTCAACACCGAACATTGGTCATGGACTTGGAAGAAACAGATTCCATTGAGCATACATTGCAACCAATTCTTGATGATGGACCAATTCACATCCTTGTCAACAATGCGGGTGGACCCCCTGGAGGACCGCTTCTCAATGCAACCGTGGATGAGCTTGCCCAACCATTCACTCGGCATCTTCATGCAGCACACACTTTGGTGAAATTGCTCACACCAGGAATGATTCGGGCAAATTATGGACGGATTATTCAGATTATCTCGACAAGTGTTCGCGAACCCATTCCAAATCTGGGTGTTTCCAACACGCTTCGCGGGGCGATGGCGTCGTGGGCTAAATCGCTCTCTAGGGAACTCCATCCATCCATCACCATCAACAATGTTCTCCCAGGCTTTACAGATACGGAACGTTTGGGTAGTCTGGCGCAATCCATTCATGAGCGAACAGGACAATCCATCGAAGCGATCCATAACGGTTGGATGAGCCAAGTTCCAATCGAGCGATTGATCGATCCTTTGGAGACTGCTTCCGTTATTGCATTCCTCGCCTCACCCGCAGCTGGAGCAATACGCGGTGTTTCACTACCCGTCGATGGTGGGCGTCTTCGAAGCATCTAATGTACCTCAAAATTCAATGCTCTGCGCAACAATCTTGCCATAGAGTGAAAAATAATCGTTGAGTTCAAGCGATTATGGGCCATCTAAAGGATGTAGGCATGGGCTATTTTGAGCACCTTCTTGGAGCATACAAACTCGCATTTCGATTCCTACTCGGAACCGTACAATTGCTCATCCATGGATTGATTCCAGGTCTCTTTATTGATGCTGGAAAAAACACATCAGATGCTTACAAGCGGTGAATGTGATCATTCCACATGCTCGGTCATCGATTCACGGAATGATTGGAACGGTGTCTTCTTCACTTCTGCATGCTTTCGACCATAGAGGAAGTAAGTGACAAGGCCAGCTCCAATGGCTGCAGATGCACCGATGAATGCCTTATCACCGATGAAATAAATCAGGAACAGTCCTGCAAGGATACCCCAAAGTTGCATGAAGGGATACAATGCGCCCTTGTAGGAAGGATTCCAATCATGGCGCTTGCTCGTTTGTCGTAGAATGATGACACAAGTGTTGATCATAATGAAAATCATAATTTTGAAACCTGATGCCAATTTTACAACGTCCTTCAGAGGTACGAAAAAGATGGCAAGACCCATCGCTACACCGGTGACAATGATTGGCCAATGTGGCGTTTCATACTTCTCATGAACACGTTCGAGGGCAGGTGGTAACAACTTATCTTGGCCCATTGCAAACAGGAAGCGAGAAGATGCGAGAATGCCTGCTAATGCCATCGATATCATCGCCAATACCGATACGATGGCAGCAAAAATACCGAATTCGGTTCCTGCAACGACCTCAGCAAAGACAAAAATTGGATTTTCGACAACCTCTCCATCTTCACCAATCCACCATCCATCAGGCATCGAAGCCATCATCAAGTAGGCAATCATCGCATACAAAACGGTTGCAATAAGCAAGGAGAGTAGCATACCCGCTGGAAGATTCTTTTCAGGATCTTTGACTTCACCACCAATTGCAGCTACTTTTGTCACACCTGCATAGGCCACAAAAACAAACGCAGATGTTTCAGCAAGCGTCCAAAGATCGGTCGAAAAAGCTGCCTTAAAGGGGCCAGTTCCATCAAAGTCATCAGCAAAGAATGCGGCAACACAGGTAATGAGCAACATTGCCAATGTCACAAAGAGTACAGGTGTTTGAATCGCTTTGACCTTCTTGACCCCAAGAATGTTGACGATGGTAATGAGAACCAAGGCGCTCATTGAAAGAACCATCATCTCCATATCGATATCGAAATAGGTGGTTACTGCGATGAAGTACGCTGAGAAACCGATGAGGGCAAAACCTGACTTCAGCAAAAATGATGCCCAAAGGCCAAGACCGCTAATTGTCCCGATCATTGGACCGTAGGTTCGCTCAAGGTAGACATAGGATCCACCGCTTGAGGGCATCCCTGAAGATAATTCAGCCTTTGAAATCGCTGCCGGCAAAACGACCGCTGCTGCAACAATAAATGCAAGCCAAATACCTGCACCCATAATATCTGCAGCGAAGGTTGGTGTGACGAAAATACCGGGTAGCATTGCTGAAAGCGAAATGATGACGACACCAGCAAGACCAACGCTTCGCTTCAGCGTCTTTTTGATGGATTCAGTTCCCTTTTCTACAAGAGAATCGAGTTTTGAGATAGGCATGCAAAATCCCCGATTTCATGAAGCAACTAAGCCTTCAAACACCCTCAAGTAAACACGGGATATATTCTCTTGCATTTTTTGAGGATACATTCTGCCGAAATCCGGAAAATTAGATTTTAGCGATGACCTTCATTTCAACAGCAATCGGCGTTGGTAGGGCGCGAATGGCAAGCGTTGTTCGAGTTGGACCATAGTGACCAAGTGTTTCAGCCCAGACCTCATTGTAGCCTGCAAAATCTCGATCCATGTCAACAAGGAAGGAGGTCACATCGACCACTTTGTCCATTGAAGAACCAGCTTCCTCAAGGATTCGAGCAATGTTTTCAACAACTGCACGGGTTTGTGCCTTGATATCGTATTCGAGAGGTGTACCATCAGTGTCACGGATTGGCCCGCCTGGAATGGCATTTGTTCCCGGTTGACGAGGACCAACGCCCGAGAGATAGAGGAGGTCACCTACCCGTCGAGCATGTGGGTAAAGTCCAACAGGCTTCGGTGCCGATTCGGTATTGACGGCATCCTTGCCTTCAGCAGGATCCCAAAGTTCAGGGCCATGATTGGATGATGATTGAGGGAGTTCTTCTTCATCACCTTCTCCATCGAGGACATTCCGCTCTCCATGATAGACTTCAACATCATCCTCATCGTATTCCTTGTCACCCATGCCATTTGATGTGGGATCGAGATGGACGACCGCTCCACCTGCACCGTAGAGCGCCTCATACGCAAGGACGCGCCCGGTGAGATCGTTTCGATTATCGTTCATCGCCGAAAGCCACCACATCGGTTTGAAGGTCACGACTTTCTGGACGCGTATTTGTTGATGGATTGTACGCGAGAGTTGAGCAACATCCTCGAGACGACCTTCTTCAAGGAATTCGAGCACCTTTTGGTTCCATTCATCGTCTTTGAGCGAGTGGATTTTATCATCAGCAGCATCAATGAATTCAGTAAACATACGGTTCGACATCGACATCGCTGTTACTGCAACCGCTTTCTTTCCAGTCGTTCCGAGAACATCCAAACAGGCTTTTGCAAGGACCGTTGTTTCAGCACGATTGGCATAGACATTCGATGAAACAATAACAGCAGGAATGGCATTGTCTGGATTGAGCAACTTCAATGCAACAACCGAACCAACATCGATTGGAAAGCCATTGTATGCAACCGTTCTGCTTTGCAAACCACGAGCATGATTGGCCTTGCTCCAAGCTTCGGCAAATTCAGCATCAATATTGAAGGAATAATCCATTGAACCAAGATCGTGGAAGTCCTGATCGACAAGGGTCCACACTGGATTTGGATCCGCCTGAATTTGATGACCGATGATGCTTGGCCAGGTCGTTGAATAGATAATCATCAAGTCTGCACCGCTTGCAGCGATTTGATCTCGCGCTTCATCGAATGCATCGCGAAGACGTTGCCATCCTTCGTTCTGTTCTGGCACCAACAATGGATGTGGATGGACAGGGACAACGTATGAGGCGAGAATTGGATTTGTCAAACTCAAACCTCCTCGTGTAGATAACAGGGCCATTCGACAATTGCATTCCCTGTCCCAATAATGGTTCCATAGCCATGAAGGATCGCCGGATAGGTCGGAACGGTGAGTGTGCTCAAGAGCCACGTCAGTCCACCTCCATCCGATTCAGCTATCGCTTGTTCAGTAAACTCTGGCATCTCATCGATGATTCGTTGTGCTTGACCTGTACGCATGTAATCGATGATGCGCATGTCCCATAGATGCATTGCATGGCTGGTAATATGCTCCTTGCTCATGTCTTCAGGAACATCGGATTCGGTTGTGAAGTGGCGATGAGAAAGAGAGTTGGATGCTAGAACAACGGCTTTCTTGCCACTCTCAAGGATTGCATCTCGTGTGACACGACCCAGTTCCATCATCATCTCTTGCATGACCTCAACGGAATAATAGTGTCGTGAACGATTCGAGGAGATGACGACCAATGGTTTGTCAAAAGCCGGATTGACCATGTGGCCTGTGGTAATCGTTCCATAATCGACTCGGAAATCTGGATTTTCCATCATCTTGACCGCTAATCCAGCGTCCGCCGCTTTGTCATGAATGGCTCGACTGAGTTCAACATCGATATCGAGATTGTAGGAATATCGAAACAAGTTCGGGAAGATGGGGTCAACCGACAGACCTTCAAAGTGGGGAAGGCCAAGAAAATGTGTGCCAACATAGGTTTGCCAATGTGGTGATAAGATGACAAGTACGTCATGATCAATTTTTGAAAGCGATTCACGAAGACGCTCATAGCCCCACCGGAGTTGTTCCCAACCACCTTCAGATGTTGGCTCATTTTGAGGAGGATTTTCTGCATAGACAAGGTGTGGAGGATGAGGTGCAAGGCAACCAGCAACAATTGAACCTTTGGCCATGCTACGACCAAACGTAGGTCGCATATGGATGCATCGCAGATTTAGGCTAAAACTCAAACGAGAAGATATTGAGCACCAGGTATGTCGGAGGGAGATACGGAGGTATTTTCAGCCGATGCAACAGATGAAGCATCTGTTTCAGAAAGCGAAATCTTCTCGGATATGCTC
>CEUM01033724.1_pt1 | contig 27848 bp, 28 predicted proteins | sample 356421 | NCBI WGS metagenome assembly CEUM01 (sample SAMEA2622716, study PRJEB7988) | marine metagenome | biome: marine biome (ENVO:00000447); feature: surface water layer (ENVO:00002042); material: "saline water (ENVO:00002010), including plankton (ENVO:xxxxxxxx)" | depth 5 m
TCCAGGATGAAAACCTGGTGTCCTAACCGATAGACGAAGGGGACACACTTAGTGATATATAAGTAGTAATTAAAGTAGTCAATACTTTTTAATAAATTAAAAAACTAAATCATTAATTCACATTATCAATTAAAGTATGTATTACTTAAAAGTATTATTGTTATGTTATGGAGGAAAAAATGAATGCTAAAAATTTAGTTATTAAATTATCTTTAATTTTATTTTTTAATACTTTCAATTCATCTATATCTTTTTCAAAAGATACTATTAAAATTGGCACTTTGCTTCCATATTCAGGAGTTTATACTGTTCTTGGTGAAGAAATTACTAATGCTATGTCTTTGGCATTTGAAGAAGTAAATAATACAGTTAATGGAAAAAATATTGAAATTATTAGAGGTGATACAGAAGTTAAACCTAATATAGCACTTCAAAAAAGTAGAAAATTAATTTCTTCTGATAAAGTAGATATATTAGTAGGACCTGTTTCTTCTTCAGTAGCATTAGCTTTAAGAGATATTATTGTTCAAACTAAAACTCCATTGATAATACCAAATGCTGGAGCAAATGTTCTTACTGATGAAAAATGTTCAAAGTTTATAACAAGAATTTCATTCTCTAATTATCAAATTAATGCTCCAATGGGAACATGGCTAGCAAATCAAGGCATCAAAACAGCTTTTTTATTAGCTCCCAATTATGCTGCTGGAAAAGAAATGATGACGGCATTTAAAGATAATTTTGAGGCAGCAGGAGGCACTATACTTGGTGAAGAATATACACCATTTAGAAAAACAAAAGATTTTGGACCTTATTTAGCTAGAGTTAAAGAAAGTGGAGCAGATGCTGTATATGTTTTTTATGCAGGTGGTGAGGCTATAAATTTTATTAAACAAGCTCACTCATTTGGTTTATCTAGTGTAATGAAGCTTACAGGAGCAGGATGGACAACTTCTCCATTATTTCTTCCTGCACAAAAAGAGGCGGCTATTGGCTTTATTGGTAGTTTAAATTATGTTCCTTCTATTGATACAGAAGCTAATCAATTATTTATTAATTCATATAAAACTAAATTTGGAAGAATTCCATCGGAATTTGCTGTTCAAGGCTATGATTCTGGTAAAGTTATAATTGAAGCAATAAAATCTTTATCTGGTGATGTATCAAATAAAGATAATCTCGCTGAGGCTATTAGAACTGTTTCTATTGTAGGTCCAAGGGGGCCTTTAACGATTGATAAAAATACTAATAACGTAATACAAAACATATATATATTTGAGGTAATTGCTGGAAAAAATGGCCCAGAGTTAAAAGTTTTAGATACTATTAAAGGTGTTCAAGCTCCTGGTAAAAAATGTAATTTATAGGCTTTAATTTAATGTTATTAATACAATTTCTTAATGCTCTTCAATTCAGCATGACTTTATTTTTATTAGCTGTTGGCTTAACTATTATATTTGGTCTTATGAAAATAGTTAATTTAGCACATGGAAGTTTATACATGATTGGAGCTTATGTTGGGTTGTCAATATGGTCTTATTTTGACTCTTTCTGGCTTGCCCTAATTTTTTCTCCAATTATTACATCTTTAGTTGGAGCATTTTTATATTTGATATTGTTCAGACATATTCAAAATGCAGATCCTATGAGACAAGTCTTGCTTACATTTGGATTAATATATATTGGTTTAGACTCTGTTAGATTAATATGGGGCACTATGAGCCATTCTATATCAGCTCCAGATCTATTATCAAATTCTATTATGCTAATAAATGAACCTTATCCATCCTACAGGTTATTTGTAATATTTATAGGAATTTTTGTATTACTTTGCTTATATTTTATTTTAGAGAAAACTATTTTAGGAGCAAAAGTTAGAGCGTCAGTTGATGACCCTGAAACAGCAAAATTACTTAATATTAATACAGATAAGATTTTATTTTATACATTCTCATTAGGATGTGGCCTTGCAGGTCTTGCAGGTATTACCGTAGCTCCTATATTGGGAGTGGAACCAGGTATGGATATGGAAGTTTTAGTTTTAACTTTAATCGTAGTTGTGGTTGGTGGCCCTGGAAGTTTAAAAGGTGCTTTAGTAGGAGCACTTTTAATTGGATTTGTTGATAGCTTTGGAAAAGTATATATACCTCAACTAGCACAAATAATAATTTATGCTGTAATGGCTTTAACATTATTATTTAAGCCAGATGGATTGTATAAGAGATAATGAAAGCCGTAAACTATAACCCAAAACTAAGACTACAAATAATGATAATATTAGTTCTATTATCAATAATATTTAATATTTTTGGTGGCTATTTTACGAGATTTCTTATAGCGGAAATAACAATTTTATCAATCTTTGCTATAAGTTTAGATTTTATAGCTTCTAGAGGAGGTATGGTTTCTTTAGGTCATGCAATGTTTTTAGGAATTGGAGCATATTCAAGCGCGATATTATCTATTAATTATGGTATACCACCCTTCTATTCTACATTTTTTTCTATTTTAATTGGCATGTTAATAGCACTTTTAATAGGATATTTTATAGTTCTTTTAGACGGAATATTTTTTATAATGGTCACATTAGCATTAGGGGAAATGTTCCATGCTTGGGTATTTACTTCTGAACTACTAGGAGGTTCTGATGGATTGCCAGGAGTAATGAGACCAGACTTTACCTTAATAGGTATTGATGCTAATGATCCATTAACTTTTTCTTTTTATTGTATAATATGGTTAATAATAATTTATTATATAGTTTCTAAAATTACAGATGCTCCTTTAGGACGAAATTTAGATGCAATTAGACAAAATACTAATAGAGTATCAGCTATAGGAGGTTATACAAAGGCATATAAAACTATTGCATTTGGGATATCTGCGGGTATCGCTTCACTGGCTGGTTCCTTATACGTACAATTAAATGGTTTTATATCTCCTGAATTAACTCATTGGACAGTCTCTGGTGAAGGTTTAATAATGATAATTGTGGGCGGTATAGGTTCTGTTTCTGGAGCTGTATTGGGAGCATCAGTAGTTCATATTATCCAACATGAATTATCAAATTTTATAAGTTGGTGGATGTTTGTAATAGGTTTTGGATTTATATTGGTTGTTTTATTTATGCAAGATGGGCTTTGGGGGCTTATAGAACATATTAAGAAAAAATTAGGCTATTAGATATGAAATTAGAATTAAAAAATATAAATAAGACATATGGTTCAACTAAAGTATTGGAAAATATCAATTTTCAATTAAATAAAAAGGAGTGTGTTGGAATCATAGGTCCTAATGGAGCAGGTAAAAGTACTCTTTTTAAAGTTGTTTCTGGGATTATTAATCAAGATAGTGGATCAATAGAATTTAATGATAAAAATATAAATTCTTATAGCGTTGAAGAAAGATCTAGAATAGGAATAGCACAAAGTTTTCAAAAAAATTCATTATTTTTGGAAATGACAGTTAAAGAAAGTTTAATGTTAGCATGTAGTCATAGATATAAAATCTCATTTAATTTATTTAAACCTCTGATAAATAATAAAAAAATACATGATAATTCATTAAAAATAGCAAAAGATATCGGTCTTGAAGATTATTTAGAAGTTAAATCTGAATTTTTAGCTTATGGTTTACAAAGGCAATTAGAACTTGGCATAGCTATAGCTTGTAATCCAAAATTACTTTTACTAGATGAGCCAACTGCAGGAATGAGCCCTGCAGAAACTAAAGAAATTATTAACTTAATTAAAAAATTATCAAAGGATTATTCAATATTAATTGTAGAACATGATATGGAGGTAATTTATAACTTAGCGAGTAACATATATGTTCTGGATAGAGGAAAAATAATATTTGAAGGAGCACCAAATACTGTAAAAAAATCCAAATTAGTTCAAAAAGTTTATTTAGGATTGTAAATAGATGTCTATACTCAAGATAGAGAAATTAAACACTTACTATGGCAAAAGTCATATTTTACAAGGTGTAAATTTTGATTTAAATAAAATAGGATGTTTAGCATTACTAGGTAGAAATGGTGCGGGTAAAACTACTACATTACGTTCTATTGTTAATCTTACAAGACCTATTTCTGGAAAAGTATTATTTAACAAAATAGACTTAAAAGGTTTATCTACATATCAAATTGCAGAAAAAGGATTAACTATGGTGCCTGAAAATAGAGGAATGTTTTCCTCATTATCTGTATTAGAAAGCCTTAATATTATTAAGAGCAATAAAAAAGAATGGGATATTGATAGAGTCTTAGAATCATTTCCTCAGTTAAAAACAAAATTACAAAATAATTCTGCTAGTTTATCAGGCGGAGAACAACAAATGCTTGCAATAGGTAAAGCACTTTTAACTAATCCAAAATTAATACTTCTAGATGAGCCAACTCAAGGTCTTGCACCAAATATTGTTATGGAACTGATAGAAATTCTAAAAAAAATATTAAAAGAAAAGATTTCTCTTTTAATTGTTGAACAAAACATAAATATGGCTCTAGAAATAGCGACACATATATCTATTATAGGTAAAGGCGAAACTAAATGGAATGGCAGTAAACGTGAATTTAAAAATAAAATATCACTACATAAAGAATGGATAGGAATATAATTATTATTTTAGATTAACGTAATCATATCCTATATCCATATTATTAATCCCTCTATTAGGAGGTGCAATCCAACCAGCAGTTTTATTTACTTCTATAACTTGAACCATAAGGCTATTAATGAATTCTTTATCATTATCAGATGGAAGCCATGAACCTATATTTTTGTCAAAATTATCCTTAGAAATTATTTTTCCTTCAGGGTTTACATCAACTCCAGCCCATATACCTATATTTCTTCTGAATCTAGTTGAAGGTAATTTTAATTGAATATCATATCCAGCTTTTTTAATTAATCTATTCCATCTTTTTAAGCCTACTTCGCAATCAGTAACATAAGCTCTTCTAGTAATTTCATTCATAGCATTTCTCATTGGAATGGTTTGTGTTTCAATAGTATTTTCCAGAGAAAGACCTTCAAATGTAAAAGTTGTATTTTTTTCAGAGTGATCTTCATATCTCATTTCATCTGGCCTTCCTTTGAGACCATTTGCAAATGCTGTTGCAGAATTAGATGAAATTTCAGAACCAAATAAATCTAATGATGAAGAAAACCAAAAATTAATATACCTTTGTATGGTTTGTAAATCTATTACCCCAGCATTTCTTATTGTTTCTACAGAATCTGTATTTAATTCATTCATAACTTCTAAAGTTCTTTGAATCATTCTAGTAATACCTGTTTCACCAACTTGCATATGATGGGCTTCTTCAGTTAGCATAAACTGACAAGTTCTTGCTAAGGGATCAAAACTACTTTCTGCTAGAGACTTTAATTGGTATTTTCCATCCCGATCGGTAAAATATGTAAACATAAAAAAACTAACCCAATCTGTAATGGGTTCATTAAACGTACCAAGTATTCTTGGATTATCTATATCTCCAGAATTTCTTTCTAATAGCGCTTCTGCTTCTTCCCTACCATCTCTTCCAAAATATGCGTGTAATAAGTATACCATTGCCCACAAGTGTCTTCCTTCTTCAACATTTACTTGAAATAAATTTCTTAAATCAAACAGTGATGGACAAGTTTTTCCCAATTCCCTCTGTTGCTCCACTGAAGCAGGTTCGGTGTCTCCTTGAGTTACAATAAGCCTCCTTAATATAGATCTATAATCTCCAGGTACTTGCTGCCAAACGGGTTCACCTATATTATCACCAAAGTGTATTTTTCTATCTTGTACTTTGTCATTTAAAAAGATACCCCATCTATATTCAGGCATTTTAACTTTTCCATAAGTGGCCCAACCATCTGCATCAACAGAAGTAGCAGTTCTTAAGTACACATCTGAAGCTTGAAAGCCTTCAGGGCCCATTTCAGTCCACCAATTTTTAAATTTGGGCTGCCAATGCTCTAAAGCTCTTTGTAAAGATAGATCAGTACTTAAGTCTACGTTATTAGGAATTTTTTCTTGATAGTTTAAATTTGTCATTTTTTATACCCTTTTATTATCAAATTTTGCTCTAGAACCAGTTCCAAATAATTTTAAAGCGCCCTTTTCGCTAACTGCATTTGGTCTATTAAATATCCAATTTTGCCATGCTGTAAGCCTTCCAAATATTTTTGTTTCACAAGTTTCTTTACCCGGAAATCTTAAGTTTGCCTCAAGACCAGTCAGAGCATCTGGTGAAAAACTTGTTCTTTCTTCTACACTAAGTCTAATCTCATCACTCCAATCTAAGTCATCTGGAATAACAGTAATCAGTTCTTCCATAAACGCTTTTTCTGCATTCAATTTATCTCCTATTAATTTACGCAGTAAATCTAATTTTAGTTCATCATTATTAAATCTAGTTGCCAATCTAGATAGACCATTAACCATTTCTAGTGAAGAAAAATTAATTTTACTAATCGCTATAAATGGCCCCTCTTTTCCTTCCGGAGACATTGCATTATTAAGCATATATGTTCTATCCGCAGAAAATAATAATTCTGCTAATATTCCAGAGAAACAGCTTTCATTATCAACAATGGTAAATATAGATCTAGATGAAAGGTCTAACCTTGATAACGTTCTTCTTAACAATCCAGTTATTTCATTAATAAGCCAATTGTTAGCATTATCTTCAATAATAGATGTAACATTCATAATATGATCTGTATTACCTTCTGAAGTAAAAGTTAAAACTCCAACTTCTAATTCATTAGTTCTTAATAATAAAATTAAATCTTCTAGTTCCCTAGCAAATTTTATTGGCCACCAATTACTTCCAATTTTTTGCACATCAATAATATTAATAACATCCTCAGCTGCAGGTCCAATTATATGAATATTAGCTATCCTACTGTCTCTATTAATTTCTGCTTTTACAGTGTCATACTGAATACCTTCATTTGTAATATTTCTATTTAAACTTTTAAGCTTAATGCCTTCTTTCCCATCTCTCAGTTTGACAGTGCTACTAACCTTTGAAACTCTTTCATCAATAAGGTCATTAAATTTTGAAGGAGGAGCTATATAATCAACTAACTTCCAATCAACTGCCTTTTTTCCTCTTACGCCATCAGCATTTGTACAAAATATATCTGCTAGGTCTTTTCTCACTTTTCTTTTATCTATAAGTCTTGTTACTCCTCCTGTTCCAGGAAGGACTCCTAATAGAGGCACCTCAGGTAAACTTACAGTGCTAGACCTATCATCTATAAGCAAAATTTCATCACAAGCTAATGCTACTTCATATCCACCACCTGCACATATGCCATTTACTGCTGCAATAAATTTAATAGAACCAGACTCACTTGAATCTTCAAAACCATTTCGTGTTTCATTAGTAAACTTACAGAAATTAACTTTCCATGTATGTTCAGATTGTCCTAACATATATATATTAGCTCCAGCTGAAAAATTTTTCTCCTGACTGGAAGTAATCACTACTACTTTAACTTTAGGATGTTCAAACCTTAATCTTTGAACTATATCATTCAACTCTATGTCAACACCTAAGTCATAAGAGTTAAGTTTTAAATCATAACCTGGTTTAATTCCATCTTTCTCTGAAACATCTAGGAATAAAGTAGCTTTATGTTCTTCTATAACTACTTTCCAATGTTTATAGTTTTCTGGATTTCTATCAAAAGTTATCATATCTACCTCCCATGAATATGCAATATAATGCACTATATTAAAATATCAATTTTTAAATAACTTATCTTTAAGATTATTATATGCTTTTTTTACAGTTGTATTTTCAGTATCAACTATTAAATCAGCTTTAGAATAAAGAGAAATTCTTTCGTTTAGTATATTATTCAAATCATCCATAGCTCTAGGGTTAGATGCCATGGGTCTAGAGTCACCTTGATTCATTACTCTTTGCATATGCTCTTTTGGACTTGCTTTTATCCATATAGTAAAATAATTGTTTAACAAATAACTATAAGTTTTATGCTCTGAAACAATACTACCACCCGTTAGAAGAACTATTTTTTTATGATTGTTTGATAATGATTTAACTACATCATATTCAAATCGTCTATACATCCCTTGTCCACCTAATTCAATAATCTCGTTTATATTCATCCCTCCTAACATTTCTATTTCGTTAGTTGCCTCAAATAATGGATATTCATATTCTTTATGCAGCATATTACCTAATGTGGATTTACCAGCGCCTCTTAAGCCAATTAAAGCAATTTTGTTTTTATTTTTATTTAGTTTATTTTCTTTATATATATCACTAATTAGGTCATAAACTTTATTTTTTTGATGAGAATTTAAACTATTAAACCTTTGATCCATTAAATTAAGATTATTAGTATTTTTATTATTTAAAAAAATATCTGATAATGATAAATTTAATGCATGTGCAATATTAGTTATAATAGATATAGTTGGGTTAGCTTTTCCACTCTCTAATTGCGCTAAATATCTAAGAGAAATGCCTGACTTGTTTGCTAATACTTGTCTTGTTATACCTCTTTTTGATCTATATTTTTTTACAATTAATCCAATATTATTTGTATAATTATTTTCTTTATCATTATTTTCATAATCTACTATATTATTCATTTACAACTTTCTAAACAGATGATAAATATTATATGCATTATAGTGCATATAATGTTTAAAATGCAAATAATTTTAATAAGGATTTTTTTTATGGATTCTAAAGAACTTTTAATCTTAGTGGCAACGATGACCGGAACAGCACTTATGGCTGCCGAAGATATTGCTGAATATTGCAATGATAATGATATTAATACTACAATTACAGAAATGGATAATGCAAATATTAATATTTTAATAGATAACACTCATCCAGTTTTAATTTGTTCCTCAACTTATGGGCAAGGAGATGTGCCTGATCCTGCGCAAGAATTTTATAATGATTTAAAGGATAGCTCTCCTAACCTAAGTCATATAAAATATGCTGTATTTGGGCTAGGAGATATGACTTATAGAGACACTTTTGCTTATGGTGGTAAAAAATTTTCTGATTTGCTAGATTCACTTAATGCAACTAAGATAGGAAAGCCTTTTTACCATGATGCATCAGATGGAAGTTTACCTGAGGAAGTTGCAGTAGAATGGTTTATTAAAAATATTAAAGACAAGATATGAATATATTGACTTAGCATGAATAAAATTAATAATGAAAAATATAATGCAGCTTATGATTTAATTAATAGAAATATTCTTTCAAACCCTGATAAGGTTGCATTTATAGATAATAATAATAAAATTACTTATAATGAGCTTTTTATAAAAGTAAAAACATTTGCTCAATCTATAAGAAATATAGATATCAATCCTAACGATAGAGTTTTAGTATGTATGGATGATAGCATTAATTATCCAATAGTATTTTTGGGTTTAATTTGGGCTGGTGTAATACCAATTTGTATTAATACTATGTTGCCTGTTAAAGACTACCAATACATGATTAAAGACTCAGAAGCAAAAGCTATAATAATTTCTTCACATTTATTAAGTAAATTTAAAACTATAGAAGATGAGAATAGTAATCTTTTATTTATTTATGATTCAGACAAAGGTGATTTAAATCTTGATTCATTAATCCAAAAAAATAATAAAACTATGGAAATACATAATGAATCTTTTGAAAAAGATATTGCTTTTTGGCTATATTCCTCAGGTTCTACAGGCTCACCAAAAGGAACTCTTCACATGCATAAGAGTTTGATAGAGACTGCTAGTAACTACGCAAAAGAAATTCTTAAGATAAATAAACATGATATTTGTTTTTCAGCAGCTAAATTATTTTTTGCTTATGGACTTGGCAATGCACTTACATTTCCTATGTCTGTTGGCGCAACATCAATATTGATGTCAGATAGGCCCACACCAGAGTCAGTTTCTCATATTATACAAAAGAATGCTGTTACTTTGTTCTTTGGAGTTCCTACGCTTTATGCAGCATTATTAAATTCCAAAATAAGTCATAGTTTATTTAAATCTTTAAGACTATCTGTTTCAGCAGGAGAGGCTCTTCCAGCTAATTTATATGAAAAATGGTACAATTTTTTAGGAATAAAAGTACTGGATGGAATTGGTTCAACTGAAATGCTTCATATATTTATATCAAATACGATAGATAATATTACACCTGGAGCATCAGGAAAACCAGTGCCTGGCTACAAAGCTAGACTAATTAATGATGATGGTTCTATAGCATCTAATAATCAAATCGCAGAGTTAGAAATTAAGGGCCCATCTAGTGCGGTTTCTTATTGGAATAAGCCTGAAAAATCTAAAGTAACTTTTAATGGAGAATGGACAAGAACCGGTGATAAGTATATTAGAGATACAAGAGGAATATATACATATTGTGGTCGTGCTGACGATATGATGAAAGTTTCGGGTCAATATGTATCACCTTTTGAAGTTGAAGCAGCTTTACAAACCCATGAAGAAGTATTAGAGGCAGCTGTAGTTGCAAAAAAAGATAAAGATAACTTAATTAAACCAAAAGCATTTATTATACTTAAGAATCAATCTAATGATGAAGAAATACTTAAAACTAAGCTTACTAATCATGTAAAAAAACAACTCACACCTTTTAAGTATCCTCGTTGGTACGAATTTGTTGAAGTATTACCAAAAACAGCAACTGGAAAAATTCAAAGATATAAATTAAGAACTAATGATGACTGAAAGTTTAGATAATATAGTAATTGGTAATAACAATATAGAAATTAAGTCTATATTACATATCAATTCTACACTAGAACCGATTATTTTTCTACATGAAGGACTTGGTTCTATTTCTTTATGGAAAGATTTTCCTAATAAGATTGCTAAAATAACAAAAAGAGATGTAATTATTTACTCAAGGTTAGGCATGGGTAATTCATCTTCATTAAAAGAACCTAGAAACGTAGATTATATGCATCAAGAAGCAATGAATTACCTTCCAAAAATATTAAAATATTTAAAAATTACAAATCCTATATTATTTGGTCACTCAGATGGAGCTTCAATTGCTTTAATATATGCAGGGAATAAGAATAATGTAAAATCTTTAATACTTGAAGCTCCCCATGTTTTTGTTGAAGATATCTCTATAAAAGGAATAAATTATGCAAAAAAAATGTGGAATAACAGTAACTTAAAAGATAAGCTTAGCAAATATCATAAAGATCCTGATGGTGCTTTTAATGGCTGGTGCAACGCTTGGCTGTCTAAAGAATTTAGAAAATGGAATATTGAAGAATATTTATATAATATAAATGTGCCAATATTACTTTTACAGGGTAATGAAGATACTTATGGAACTTTAAAACAACTAGAAAGTATTGAAAATAATACTAAAGGTATTGTTAAGCGGTATGAGTTAGAAAACTGTGGACATAGTCCTCATACTCAATTTCCAGATATTATATCAAATCAAGTTGAAAGATTTTTAAATAATATTTAGGCTGAAACAGATGGTAAATTTGCCAAAGCCATTGCTACTTCACTTTCATCATAGTCTTGATCTTTCAACTTACCACCAAAATAGTCTGTATAAGCTTGCATATCAAAATGACCATGTCCGCATAAATTAAATAAAATAGTCTTACTTTCACCTTCTTCTTTTGCTTTTAATGCTTCTACTATAGCTCCTTTTACAGCATGGTTTGCTTCTGGAGCCGGAAGTATACCTTCAGCTTTTGCAAAAGTAACTCCTGCTTCAAAGCATTCTAATTGTTTATAAGATGTACATTCTATTTCATTTTCGTTTGCCAAATGGCTAACTAATGGAGACATACCATGATATCTTAATCCACCAGCATGAAATCCTGGAGGCACAAACGCAGACCCTAAAGTATGCATTTTAACTAATGGTGTTAAATGACCAGTATCGCCAAAGTCATAAGCGTATTTACCTTTAGTTAATGTTGGACAATTAGCAGGTTCTACTGCAACAATCCTAGTTTTACTCTCTCCTCTTAAATTTCTTCCTATAAACGGAAATGCTATGCCAGCAAAATTTGAACCTCCACCTGTACAACCAACTATAACATCTGGCTCATCACCTGCAATTTCAAGCTGTTTCATACTTTCTTGCCCAATTATAGTTTGGTGTAGAAGTACATGATTTAATACACTACCTAACGCGTACTTTGTATCATCTCTCTGGGCTGCCATTTCTACTGCTTCAGATATAGCAATACCAAGACTCCCAGTACTATCTGGACTGTCCTTTAAAATAGCTTTTCCTGATTCTGTTTCATCACTTGGACTTGCTACACACCTTGCCCCAAAACTCTCCATTAAAGCACGTCTGTAAGGCTTTTGATTGAAGCTAACTTTAACCATATATACATCTACTTCTAAACCAAATATGGAACCAGCAAAGGCTAATGATGACCCCCATTGCCCTGCTCCTGTTTCTGTAGTAAGCCTTTTTACTCCTTCTTCTTTATTATAATAAGCTTGAGGAACAGCTGTATTAGGTTTATGACTTCCTGAAGGACTTACTCCTTCATATTTATAATAAATTTTAGCTGGAGTATCTAAAGCTTTTTCCAATTTTCTTGCTCTGTAAAGGGGGCTTGGCCTCCATTGTCTGTAAATTTCTCTAACTTGGTCTGGAATTTCAATTTCTCTATCCGTGCTAACCTCTTGCATAATTAATTCCATTGGAAACAATGGTGCTAAATCCTCTGGACCAATTGGTTCACCAGTCCCAGGGTTTAATGGGGGCGCTAACGGGTTTTTTAAATCTGAGCAAATATTATACCAATGGGTAGGCATTTCATGCTCATTTAAAAGTATTTTAACTCTTTCATTTTCATAATTAGTTTGGTCTAATGCAGAAAGTACATCCTGCTCTCCCTTTTTAAACATTTACCTCTCCCCTTGAATATTATTTTTTGGATTTAACCCATATCCCTTTATCATGCAATAATTTTATCTGTTTATCAATTACTTTAGCTTTATATTCTTTATGCTTCATAGGCACTCTATCTAAGTAAAGATTTTTAGGGTAAATAGGGTCTTTGTATAGTAATTGATATAATTCTGTTCTAATATCTTTCATCCAATTATCCCATTGAGCATTTTCTCTATGGAACCTTAGTGCTTCTATATCAACTACGCCTGATACATATGTAGAAGAACCTCCATAATCTTGTCTTCCAACTATTTTTCCCTTATAATCAATGATATAAGATCTACCTCCAAATGTGTCTATTGGAGTGTCTCCTTCTTTATGTAAATAATAAGTACCCATATTTGGAGCTAAAACATACATATTATTATCCAAGGCTCTTGCCCTACTTTGAATTTCAAACATATCATTTCCTGTAGCAGGATGAGGATAAGAGGCTCTGTATACAACTTCAGCACCATTTAAAGCTAAAGCCCTTGCATTTTCGGGATAAGAACCTTCATTAGCCATCATAATTCCTAACCTACCAATATCTGTCTCTACTACTGGCCAAAAAGCATCCAAGTTATTACCATATTTTTCTATCCACCAATCATAGATATCATGAGGACAAACAGAATGTTCAACCGGAAATAAAGGTGATACCTTGTAATGTATTAATATTACTTCACCAGATGGATCAATAATAAAGCCACAATTAAAAAATCTATTAGGCCAGTCTGGATGTCTTGTCTTTGCTTGAGCTATTATATAACTTTTATATTCTCGAGCTATACCTCCTAACATATCTGTTTCCCAACCAGGAATATCAATACAGCATGTTTTTGCAAAATCTTCATGTTCTGCATCTAAAACTTCATCGTTGAAACCTTGAAGGGCTCCTTCTGGAACTGCTATTAGTCTCACTGGAATATCTAAGCTAGATAACCATGAAGCAGCTTTAGTTAAATGTTTTATATGTGTTAAATTATGTTTAATATCTGACCTATGTCTAATTCCTCTTACAGTAGGTATTAATCCAACAGCAGTGTAAGGCTTTATGCTCATTATCTTTCCAAAAAATTATTTATTAGAATGTGGATTAAATATTTTTTATTGCAAAAAGTCCATAGAATTATTTAAATAATTATTTAATTAACTTGATAATTTTATCAATAACTTTTCTAGTAGAAGCAATACCACCTAGATCAGGTGTAAATGGACCAGAATTATTGGCATAAAGTTTTAGAGCTTTATCTATCCTATTAGCAGATTTTTTTTCTCCAAGATGATTAAGCATCATCATACCACTCCATATTGCACCAATAGGATTTGCAATATTTTTTCCAACAATATCAAAGGCAGATCCATGTATAGGTTCAAACATAGATGGTAAATATTTGTCAGTAGTAATGTTTGCAGTAGCACCTATACCTAAGCTTCCAGTTAGTGCAGAAGCTAAATCGGAGAGAATATCCGCATGTAAATTTGTAGCAACCATTACATCTATTTTTTCTGGATTATTGACCATAACTGCAGTTGCAGCATCTACTAATAACTTATTGGTTTTAACTTTAGGATAATTTTTCTTTACTTCATAAAAAACTCTATCCCATAGTTTCATGCCATGTTTCTGTGCGTTAGATTTTGTAATTAATGTTAAATGTTTCTTTGGTCTTTTTAAAGCTAATTTAAAGGCGTAGTCATGAATTCTTCTGCAACCTTCTCTTGTGAAGACAGCTACTTCACTACCAATCTCAATTGGTAAATCTTTATGAACTATTCCTCCTGAACCAGCATATTCCCCTTCACTATTTTCTCTTACTATTATCCAATCAATTTTTTTTGCTATTTCTTTCTTTAAAGGAGAATTAATTCCTTCTATATATTTTGAAGGTCTTACATTAGCAAATTGATCTAACCCCTGACATATATTTAGTCTAAGGCCCCATAGAGTAATATCGTCAGCAATTTTTTCATCTCCAACTGCTCCAAAAAATATTGCATCATGTTTTTTTAATTTTTCCAAACCGTCTTTTGGCATCATTAATTTATTATTTTTATAATAATTACTTCCCCAATCATATATTTTTTCTTTAATTAATATATTATCTAATATTAGAGCTTTTCTAATTACTTTTAAGCTAGCATTAATAACCTCAGGACCAATTCCATCACCTGGAATTATAGCTATATTATATTTATAGTTATTATTTTTATTAAATTGTTTCATACACAAATATCTTATAATATTATTTTTATAATTATATATTATATGAAGGGGGATGGAAATGATTAATTATAGTGAAGATTTTTCTAATAAAGTTGCAATTATAACTGGTGCAGGCAGTGGTATTGGAAAAGAAACTGCTAAAAGAATGATAGATAATGGTGCCAAGGTAGCATTATGGGATTATAATGAAGATACATTAAATATTATTCAGAAAGAATTGGGGGAAAACTCTCTATCAATTTTAGTGGATGTCTCAGATGAAAACTCAGTTAACAAAGCTGCAAATGAAGTAAGAAATAAATTTGGAAAGCCATCTATCTTAGTAAATTGTGCTGGAGTTGCAGGAGTTAATGCAACTATTGATAATACTGACCCAGATGAATGGAGAAGAGTAATAAACATTAATTTAAATGGTACATTTATATGTTGTAGGGAAGTTATAAAAGATATGATAGAAAATAAATATGGGCGAATTGTAAATATTGCATCTGTAGCAGGAAAAGAAGGAAACCCAAATGCTGCACACTATAGTGCTTCTAAATCTGGTGTAATAACTTTTACAAGATCACTTGGAAAGGAACTTGCTGAAACTGGTATCTTAGCTAATTGTATAACACCTGCTGTAATTGAAACTGAAATGTTATCACAGGTAAGTGATGCACATAAGGCATATATGGTCTCAAAAATTCCAATGGGTAGAATGGGACAACCTAGTGAAGTTGCTGCTCTTATTTGTTGGTTAAGTTCTACTGAATGTTCCTATAGTACAGCAGCTGCTTTTGACTTATCAGGTGGCAGATCAACTTATTAGATTAGAATTTATTTAATTTTTTGCATTTTACAATATTTTGTAGTACTAAGGCTTTATAAATATTTTACTTTGGGGCATTAAAATGGACAACATTATAAAAAGAATATTAATGATTACTCTTGTAGGTACTGCTATAGTTGGTCTTTCTGCATGTCAAAATACGCAAATGGCATCAAAAGAAGCTGTAAGCGCAACAGGTTCTTCTGAGCAAGCGCAAGATGACTCTATTGCTGCTGCACAAGCTTCTGCCGATGCAGCTAGCACTCGTGCAAATGAAGCTTTTCAGGCTGCTCAGACAGCAAGAAGAGTTGCTGAACGCGCTGTAGAAATGGCTAATCAAAATCAAGCAGCTTTAAGAGCGCTTAATGACAAAATAGACAGAATGTTTGAAACTATATCTCGTAAATAATTGTTATATAAAAAAAGGCTCTATAATTTAGAGCCTTTTTTTATTCATTTATCGTGATATCTATAGGGATACCTTTTGCCTGATTTACTGCTTTTTTGACTTTATTCCAGTCTACTTTTGTGATATCCAGGCCAGCAGCTTTTTGAACTATTTCATAAGCTTGAGGATATAAATCCGTATTTTTTATTACCTCTTTTTCTTCACTACTGGTTACATAATCAGGCAATATATGCACCTCTATATATAATTTATTAGAATTCCAACCGGCCTTAATTGGTTGATTAATTATATTGACTTTAGTTCCCTCATTAACGAGTTCATAAAGAATTTCAATATCTTCTGGGTATAGTCTTATACAGCCATGAGACACTCTCATTCCAACTCCATATGGTTTATTGGTTCCATGTATTAAATACGAAGGCATTGACAAATAAATAGCCCTATTACCTAATGGATTGTCTTCCCCTGCTGCCACAACTTTAGGTAAGCTAGGATCTTCTTTCCTAACTGATTCTGGAGGTATCCATATAGGATTCTTCTTTTTTTTTATTACCTTTGCTTTACCTAATGGAGTTTCCCAACCACTTCGTCCAATTCCAATTGGAAAACTATCTATTAATTTACCATCTTCATAATAATATAATCTAAGATCACCAATATTAATTAATATACCATTTCTTTTTCCAAAAGGTAATATATGAGATTTAGGAATTAATAATTTTTTACCTTTCTCTGGTATCCATGGATCCATGTTAACGTCATTAGCAGATAATATATCAGCAAATGAGATATTAAAGTTTCTTGCTATTTTTATGAGAGTATCTTTATCTTTAACAGTATAATAAGTATTTACTCCAAATACATCATTATTTATATTATTATCATTTGAAAATGAATAATTAGAGAAAATTAGTATATAAGGAATAATAATGAATTTAAAAAGTCTCATAAGAACTGTCCCAAATTATCCTAAGCCTGGAATACTTTTTCGTGATATAACCACAATACTATATAATGGCAAAGCATTAAAATATATATCTGATATTTATTTTAATCGTTATAAAGATAAAAATATAACTGCGATAGCTGGAATAGAAGCTCGCGGATTTATATTTGGAGCAATAATTGCAGAAAGATTAGGAATTTCCTTTGTTCCAATAAGAAAAAAAAACAAGCTTCCATGTAAAGTTGTATCAGAAGAATATATGCTAGAATATGGCTCTGATACATTAGAATTAGATATTACAGCTTTAAACTCAGATTCTAAGGTTGTAATTATTGATGATTTAATTGCTACCGGAGGTACAGCAATTGCAGCTGGTAATTTAATCAAGAAGATGGGTGCAAATATTCATGAATATTCATTTTTAGTGAACTTACCAGATTTAGGAGGAGAAAATAAATTAAAAGATTGTAATTATAGCGTACATTACTTAATTGAATATGAGGGAGAATAACTAATTTTTCTCGTCAATATCTTTCTTTTTTGTCAGATCTTCAAGTCTACTGTAAAATTGTTGATGTTTTTCATTTTTAAGAGAAAATACCCAATTGCGAAAATTATTATTTAATTTAATTACTTCTTCTTCAACATCATTATAACTATCCATTTCTGGCAATCCAACATTAACAGGACCATCTTTAGGTAACTCTCTTCTTAACTTAATATCTGAAGAAGCATTAAAAGATACCCAATTGAAACCTTTAATATTCTCATTTTTTATTTCTATTTTTAACCCGTCAAATGTTGTATATACTATAGTAGTTGCTTTATCAGTAAAAGAAATATCATCTCTGGATCTTATATCCACTAGTGATACATTATCTAAAGCACTACCTAACTGATTTCCTACATATGGGTTTATTGGTAAAGTATCATCATCTAAATTTTGTAATTTAAAGTATTGTTCAGCATAATTATCTCTTTTAATAAATACCTCATGACCATCTGGATGCGTAATAAATATATCAGCAATTCTAGTTCTGTGTACTGTAAATAATGAATCATCAAGCCAATCAATTTGTGATTTTGGAACATCAAAGTTTCTCCAAACTAACCAACTTTGATTACTATCTGGCATCCTTGCATATCTTGTTTCTACTCCAAATTTAGAATCATTACCTATTAAAATAGAAGCAACTTCACTATTATCTTTATTAATTAATGTAACTTTATTAGCAGTATTACTACTAATATCTATATCATTTAAACCAAGCTCTCCATGTAAATCAGGGTTTTTTGTTTTTGGTTCAATAGTTTCTAATTGAGCAACACCTACAATGAGTCTTTTAATTTTATCTAAAGGAACAGGAAAATTAGCTAGATTAGGCAAATACCAATTATCTTCATTTCGTATAATGGAAAAGTTTTCATTAAAATTAGTAACATTAATTTCAGTAATTTCATTTAATAATTTAAGACTATTTTCATCAGTAGAAACACTAAGCTCAGGGAATAAAAACCTTTCACCCTCTACTCTTCTGTTTTCTGCATCCTTGTACAAACTTACAATAGATGTAATTCCTACAAATATTACAGTAACTATTATTATTAAATAAGCATTTGACTGCTTCATTACTTTAAATCCTTTATTATTTGGTTCGCATAGTTGCTAAATGATTAATTCTTTTTCTTCTTCTCATTATAAATACAAGAACAGCTGAAATAGCAACTAAAATAGGAGCAACCCATATGTTATAAAGTTTCAACATCAATCCTAATTTTTCTATATCAACTCTTAAATCTCTTTGAACATCTCTTAACTGTTTTCTAATATTAATTATTTGATCTTTAAAATCTTGCAAAGTATCAGCTTGCTCTTTTGATAAAATAGGAGCTCCATCTTGAGTAGCAATAGATGCTCCTCTTTGCAAATCTCTTAATTTATTTTCTGTAACCGTTAAATCATTTTGCAAGCTCTTTTCAGTTTCTCGATATGCAGTTTCAGCTTTTTTTTGAAGTTCTTCTACAACTATGAATGGTCGCATTGATGTCCCTCTTGTTCTAAGAGCTATTAATTCTCCACCACCTGCAAGATATTCAACAGCATTAATAACTAAGGACCCATTATCAGAAATAGGAGTAAAAGTTTCTTGTCCATAATTATCCTGTTTTTGTGTCCAAATAGAATTTGAAAGCATATCTGTATCAGCAAAAATTAATATATTACCTTCATTAGTTTCTATTTTATGATTTCTATTTATAAAAGGCTCTCCTCCATCTTCAGGTAATGGTGGACCATTTTTATAAGCTGAGTTAAATTGCCCGGTTAAACTAACTGCTAAATTTTTATTTTCCTGATCAGACTGAAATTCAGATAATAGTAAAGTTGGGTCCGGCCTAAATTGAATTTTAAACCTCTCTATAAACATAGAATCAGTATTTGAGCTATATAATATTTCAAATTTTGATTTTGCATCTTTAGATCTTTTAATCCCTCCTGGCGTATTTGTTAAAATAGATTCCAGTTCATTGGTAATGAGATTATTTGGGTTCATTAAATCTTTAGTTAATGATAACCATAAAACATATGTAATTACTCTAGAATTTTGAGATCTACCAATAGTTACTTTTCTTCCAGATATTCTATCTCCGACAATCATACCAGGCTCGACATAAGCACCATAATTACTAAATAACGTATTTAAATTTGACCCTGGAATATAAGTCCTTCTTTCCTCTATTGGTAAAGCATTTCTTTCAACTTCAGAATAAGGGTCTACAAAAAATATTGCTCCTTTTCCTGACATTACAAACTGATCAATTGCATACTTCGTAATATTCGTTAAATCCTTAGGATGGACGATCATAAGTATATCAATATCATCTGGAATTCTAATACTATCAGAAGGAACACTAATAATTTCAAATGCTTCTCCTAACCTATTATAAATTTCCCATGGAGGGACGTAATCAGATGCTGGGGCATCAGGATATGCTAATCCACCATTAATAGGTAATGAACTTATCAAACCCAATTTTTTCTTTTTAGGATTTGCAAGGTCATTTACAATTCTACTTATGTCATATTCTAAATATGTTTCTCTGCCTTGTTCAAAAAATGGAATTATCGAAATATCGTCTGTTGAGTTAGTAGCTACTAATCCAAAATAAAACTTCTCGCCAGCTTGAGAAATTTGCATTCCTTGCAAACCATATAAAATAGCTAAGTCTTCATTATCTGTAAATGGTTCTGGGTCTACTCTTTCCAGTCTAATCATACCATTAGATCTAACAACATATTCTTCTATTAGTTCTCTTACTCTTTGTCCGTATTCTCTCATAGGAGCTATATCTCGGCTTAATTTATCTGAAAAAAATAATCTTAATGTAATAGGTTCTTTTATTGTTTCTAAAACTTTAAATGTACCAGTATTTAAGGTGTAAAGATTATTTTCTGTTAAATCTAATCTTGCTCCTGAAAATAACTGATTACTTAAGGTATTTAATGATATAAATAAAATTATTACAGATAATGCAGCAAATCTAACTAATATTGAAGAAGATGTATTATCACTTTTTAAGAAAGAAAACATTATTCTATATTCCTTTTTTGGAATTTATAGATATAACATTCAACGTTAATGCACCTAATATTAGAGATAAGAAATATATTATATTTCTAATATCTATTACACCTTGAGTTAAATCCGTAAAATTTGATACAAAACTAAAAGATGCAATTGTATCAAGTAGTGCTTGAGGTGTCCAACCAGAGAAAAAATTTAATACAATTGGCATTCCACTAACGGTAAATAAAAAACAAACAGCTATTGTAACTACAAATGCAATAACTTGATTTTTTGTTAATGAAGAAATACAAGAGCCAATGGCCAAATAGCCACCTGCCATTAGCAAACTTCCTAAATAACTAGCAATTATAGTTCCATTATCAGGATCACCTAAATAATTCACAGTAATCCACATAGGAAAAGTTAATATTAAAGATATAGCAGTAAATACCCAAGCAGCGATAAATTTCCCTAATACTGCTTGTGAAGTACTAATTGGAAGAGTCATTAATAGCTCTATAGTTCCATTTCTTCTTTCTTCCGCCCATAACCTCATAGATATTGCTGGTATTAAAAATAAATATAACCAAGGATGCCAGTCAAAGAAAGATGTTAAATCTGCTTGTCCTCTCTCATAAAAACTACCCATATAAAAAGTAAATAAACCTGACATAATTAGAAATATAACGATAAATACGTATGCTACTGGTGTGGCAAAATATCCATTTATTTCTCTTTTAGTTATAGATAAAATTGTCTTCATTATTTTTGTCCTCCAGGTCTACCTATCGTTAAATCTCTAAAGACATCATCTAAAGTTGATCCTTCTGGAGAGCCTACAAGTAATTCTTTTGGCGATTTATCTATTATCATTCGACCTTTGGCTATAATCATTGCTCTTGTACAAACAGCATCTACCTCTTCTAGAATATGAGTCGAAATTATTATGGCTTTTGTAGATGCCATTTCTTTAATTAATTTTCTTACTTCATGTTTTTGATTTGGATCTAACCCATCTGTAGGTTCATCAAGTATTAAAACATCAGGATCATGAAGAATAGCCTGTGATAAACCAACTCTTCTTTTATAACCCTTTGATAAAGTTTCTAATTGTTGAAATAATACTAATTCTAATCCTAATTTTTTTATTGCATTATCTATTGCATCATCTTTTTTAGTTTTAGGTATTTTTCTAACATCTGCAATAAATTTTAAAAAATTTAAGACAGTCATTTCTCCATAAAGTGGAGCCCCTTCAGGAACGTATCCAATTTTTTCTTTAATCTCTAAAGGATATTTGGCTACATCATTATCACATACTTTTATACTCCCTTCAGTAGGAGATAAAAAACCTGTTATCATTCTCATAGTAGTAGTCTTACCTGCTCCATTAGGACCAAGAAATCCTAGAACCTCTCCACGTCTAAGCGAAAAACTTATATTGTCCACTGCAATAAATGGGCCAAAGCTTTTTGTTAATTTATCAACTTCTATCAAAACAGACATATAGTTGAAATCCTCCATAAAAATTATTGCACATAAATAGTATCACTTGGAAATAGTTTCAAGTATATTATGATAATAAATTATTTAAAATGATAAATTTATATGGAGTAATAATAATTGTGTTAACTAAATCTGGTAATATTGAAGCTAATTTTATTGCGAGAGATTTTAATCTTTTAGGTGTAGATAATAAGAAATATACTCTAAATGAAATTAAAGGTTCTAAAGGTACTCTCGTTTGCTTTATCTGCAACCATTGCCCTTATGTTAAAGAGATTATCTTTGACTTAGTTAGAGAAACTAATGAATTGAAACAATATGGAATTTCTTCAGTAGCAATTATGTCTAATGATGTAAATGTATATAAAGAAGATAGTTTTGAAAATATGGTATTGTTTTCTGAAAAAAATAAATTAGCAATACCTTATTTATATGATAAAAATCAAACAGTAGCAAAAGAATATAATGCTCTTTGTACTCCAGATTTTTTTGGGTTTGATTCGAATTTAGTATTAAAGTTTAGGGGACGAATCAAAGATCCTAAAAATGAAACAAGTAGAGAATTATTTTCCTCAATGATTTCTATAGCGAAACAACAAGATATACCGTTTAACAATCCAAGTATTGGTTGTTCTATTAAGTGGAAATAATATGTCTAACAACCTAATCAACATTAAAATTCCAAAATACAATTTAAATTACCAAATAGATAATAAAAAAAATATAATAGAGTCTTCATTAGATAAAAATGTTAAACTTGCTTATAGCTGTAAATCCGGTATCTGCGGAACATGTAAAGCAAAAATAATAAGCGGAGAATTAAATAAAAATAATAAAATTAATCATATTTTAAGTGAGTCAGAAAAAGAAAATAATATTGTTCTTTTATGTCAAGCAACGGCAAAATCTGATGAAATAGTATTAGAGCCATTATCCCCTCTTCCTCGTAAAGTTGAAAAATCTATAGTAAGAGAATTTATTTCCGAAGTTTTATCTATAAAGGAAATAAATAATAATACTATGGAGCTTGATATTTCTGTTCCCAAGAGATTTGTATATGAAAATAAAAGAAATAATTATGTAGAAGTACTAATCCCCGGAAAAAAAATCAATGAAAAATATTATATTTTTGGAGAATGTGAGGAAAATAATATAAACAATGGTACTGTTAAAATAATAATTAATAAAAGTGAAGATTTAGAAGTTCGTAAATATATAGAAGCTAATCTAATTCATGGGGAAACAATTACAATTAAAGGACCATTTCAAGAAAATATACCTGAAATTCCTTATAACAAACCACTACTATTTTTAGTAGAAAATAACTATATAATAAATTCACTAAACTTGATAAAAAATTTAATTTTAATGAAAATTGACGTTCCTATAATGCTTATTTCTGGTTTTACAAGTAAAACTGAAATTATACTTTTAGATGAAATGCATAAGCTGCAATTCTTATATAATAATTTTTCTTATAAAATAACACTTTTAAATAATAAAGATTCTAACAATATTAATAGATTTCATTTTGGTAAAACTACTAATATTATAAATAAAGTATTTCCTGACTTAAGCAGCCATTATATATTTATATATGGTGAAAATAAATTTATAGAAGAAAATTATAACAAGGTAATAGAACTAGGAGCTATTAAAAATAATATTAATAAATTATAAAATATTATTTATTAGTATCTTCATTATCATTTATTTCTATATATTCAGCTTCAGTATAATTTTCATTATTATTATTTAAATTATTGTTTTTATTTATTTTATTTTTAAATAATTTATATATATAGAATAAAGTAAATAAGCCTAATACAAACAAGCCAACAAAAAAACCTAAAAATAAAATAATTGAAATAATCAATGATCCAAATAGAAAGCCTAAACAACCAATATTATTTCTAAATGGAAATAAACGAAAATTATTTTTAATATTAAAAGTCATATAAATATATTTTAACTTATTTTAGAATAAGCTCCTAAATAGTAATCTGAATTACCTAAAAAGGTGTCTAACATGGTAATTCTCTTAAAATATTGCCCTATATCCATTTCTTCGGTGACTCCCATTCCTCCATGCAATTGAATGGCCTCTTGACCAAGCTTTCTACCACCAATACCAATATGTATTTTTGAGGCATATATTGATTTTAAACCATCAGAATTATCTGCTTTTAAAGCAGCCATAGAAGCTAAGGACTTCATTTCATCACTTAGAATTAACATTTCAACTGTTCTATGTTGAATTGCTTGAAATTTTCCAATGGGAACACCAAATTGCTTTCTAGTTTTTATATATTCTAGAGTCATTTCATACATTTTTGACATAATACCAGAAGCTTCAGCAGCTATAGCCACCAATGTCCTATCAATAGATTTTTGAATAATATTGTAGCCCTGATTTTCATCGCTAATTAAATTATCAGTTGAAATATGAACATCATTTAATATAACTTCTGCAGCCTTAAAGCCATCAACTGTTGGATAGTCTTGAACTTCAATTCCTTTATTATCCTTCTCTATAACAAACAAAGATATTCCATCTTCTCCATATCTATCTCCATTAGTTCTTGCTGAAACGATAATATACTCTGATTGTCCAGCTCCAAAAACTACAGATTTATGGCCATTAAGAACCCATTTATTATTTTCTAATTTAGCACTAGTAGTAACATCACTTATATTATATCGAGAATTAGGCTCCGCATAAGCAAAAGATACTTTGTTTCTTCCTTCTATAATATTATTTATAATTTGAGACCTTATTTTACTATCTGGACAGAGTGATAATACAGAACCAGATAAAATAACTGTAGAAATATAAGGTTCTATTACTAATCCTTTTCCAAATGATTCCATTAGAATGTGAAGATCCATAAAATCTCCTCCAAATCCTCCATCTTTTTCTGAAAAAGGTAATCCTAACCAGCCCAACTCAGCAAATTGTTTCCAAATAATATCGTCTGAGCCTAAATTGCTTTTTATAGTTTTTCTTCTACTATCACTGTCATAAGTTTCGATTATAAACTTTTCAACAGAGGCTCTTATAAGCTCTTGATCTTCTGTTAATGATAAATCCACTTATATACCTCCTTACAGTTCTAATACCATTTTAGCTAAAATATTCTTTTGTATTTCATTAGAACCACCATAAATCGTAGTTTTTCTTGTATTAAAATATTTTGGAGCTGCTGCTGATGACCATTCCGGTCCAATTAAAGGTTCATTATTTCCAATATCCATTATATTTGGTTGATAAGGATTAGCATAATATCCACTAGCCTCCAAAACTAACTCAGTTATTTCCTGTTGGATTTCTGAACCCCTTATTTTTAACATGCTAGCCTCTGGGCCAGGAGGAATACCTTTTACATCGTCAGAAATACTTTTTAATTCTGCATACTCTAAAGCTTGCAATCTGACATCGCACTTTGTTACTTTATCAATAAATCTTGTATCTTCGTTAAGACTAGATTCTCCATTTATATTTAATTTTGCAATTTCTCTAACTTTTGATAATGCCTTTTTAGACCGAGATACTGCAGCAATAGATGTTCTTTCATGACCTAATAAGTATTTTGCCACTGTCCAACCTTTATTTTCTTCATATATTAAATTTTCGTCTGGTACTTTTACATTTTCAAGATAAACCATATTTACTTCGTGTCCGCCATCAAGCGTAATAATAGGTTTAACAGATACTCCAGGAGATTTCATATCAAGTAGCATAAATGAAATGCCTTCTTGTGGTTTACAATCAGAATTAGTTCTAACTAAAATAAACATCATATCTGCGTGCTGTGCTAATGTAGTCCAAGTTTTAGTTCCATTTATAATATAACCACCATCTGTTTTTTCTGCTTTTGTAGATAAAGATGCTAAATCTGACCCAGAGCCAGGCTCAGAATATCCCTGACACCACCAATCATCACTTGATAATATTCTTGGCAAGTATTTTTCTTTTTGCTTATCAGTTCCAAATTTAATAATAACAGGAGCCACCATTGTAACTCCAAATGGCAATGCAGAAGGTGCTGCAGCCGCTCCACATTCTTCATCAAATATATATCTTTGAGTTATACTCCATCCAGTTCCTCCATACTCTTTAGGCCAATTTGGAGCCATCCATCCTTTTTCATATAATTTTTTTTGCCAGTTAACTAAATCATCTTTACTTAAATGATGACCATTATTAATTTTCTTTTGTGTAGTTTTATCAAGGTTTTTACTTATAAAATCTTTAACTTCTTCTTTAAATTTAAGGTCTTCTTGACTAAATGTTAAATTCATTAAAATACTCCAGTATTAAACATTTAAATAAAATAAGAATTATTAACAATTTTTAATATTTTAGCAATCATCCTGCAACTATAAATTGTTTAGTTTAAATATATTATACATATACCTCTTTTATTATAAGTTTAATAATTAACCCAGTAATCCTTCTATTGCTGGGTTATTTATTAAATGTTAGATTAAATTATAAAATAATTAATTAAGAAATTTATTATGAAAATATTACTTATAGAGGATGATTTATCAACTTTAAACTTTATTAAAAAAGGTTTAAAGGAGTCTGGCCATATAGTTGATGCTTTTACTAATGGTAATGATGGGTTAGATGCTGCCTATTTAGGAGAACATGATGTTATTATATTGGATAGGATGTTGCCTGAAATTGATGGATTAACGATTGTAACTAAAATAAGAAATAATAAAATAACCACGCCTGTACTTTTTTTATCTGCTTTAGGGGAAGTTAATGATAGAGTAAAAGGACTTAAAGCAGGAGGAGATGACTATTTAACTAAGCCTTTTTCATTTTCTGAATTAATAGCTAGAATTGAAGCATTAAATAGAAGACAAAACCCTAAAAGTGATATTGATATATTGAGAACTAATGATCTACTTTTAAATAAAAAAACTAGAAAAGTAACTAGAAACTCAGTTTTAATAAATCTACAACCTCAAGAATATAAATTATTAGAAGTATTAATGGAAAATTCCAATGAAGTTATCACTAGAACTATGCTTCTTGAGAAGGTATGGGATTTACACTTCGACCCTCAAACTAATATAATTGATGTTCACATAAGTAGATTAAGAAAAAAAATAGATAAAGATCATGATGTACAGTTACTTCATACAATTAGAGGTGCTGGATACAGTATCCAATCCGATATAGATTAGTGATGTTTTTAAACTATTTTAAAGCATTAACTGCAAAAACAGTCCTAATATTTTCACTATTTTTCATTTTTATAATAATAGTTTTATCTGTTTCAGTTTATGAATTCACATATAAAGTGATGAAGAAAGAAAATAATAGAGTTATAAATATAGAATATGAATATTTAATAAAAACCTATCTGAAATATGGACCACAACAATTATATTTAACAATTAACCAAAGGTCAAAAAACCAAAATAC
>CEUM01122686.1_pt1 | contig 27602 bp, 27 predicted proteins | sample 356421 | NCBI WGS metagenome assembly CEUM01 (sample SAMEA2622716, study PRJEB7988) | marine metagenome | biome: marine biome (ENVO:00000447); feature: surface water layer (ENVO:00002042); material: "saline water (ENVO:00002010), including plankton (ENVO:xxxxxxxx)" | depth 5 m
CTGAGACTGCTGTTCCCACCCCTCCTCAAAGCCGTCGCGAATGGCCTGCTGGTCCAGCACCGCAGCGCCGGCGATGCCAGACGGTGCGGCGAGGCCTGCGTCGTCCGAGCGCAGCATCACCATGTTGTAGAGGCCGTCCATGCCGATGGGTTCGGCCACGTCCTCGTGATGCGTCCACAGGCTGCGCTCGAATTCGTCGGCGATGCCGACGATCTCCACCTCGAGGGTCGTCACGCCCACCAGCACGTCGACCCGGTCGCCCACGGACCACTCGAGCAGCGTGGCCGCACCGACGTCCACCAGCGCTTCGGGGACCTCAGCACCGGCGACCGGCAAGCGTCCTTCGACGAGGCGCGTGAGGTGCATCGCATCGGCCTCGTCGGTGCCGAACGCCGTCCGAGCATGCAGCGTCATCGCGCGCGTGTCGCCCGTGGCGTTGACCTCGGGAACGGTGAGGGCGCGTTCGGTGTCCCATCCAGCACCCTCGCTGTCGAGCCATGTCTCGACCGGCTCGGCGTCGAACGGGTTGTAGGCAATGGCGTACTGCCAGGTGTCAGCGTCTTGGGCTTCAATGAAGGCGCCTTCCATCGACGTGACGAGCAACGCGAATCCGCTTGAGAGGATCATGGCCAAGCCAAGCCCGATGACGGTCACGGTCAAGCGGAGCGGATGACGGAACATCGCCCGCGCACCAAGGGCAAGCGAGGAGGGCAAGGAGGAACTCAGCCAGTGCACCAACACACCGGGCCGCTCTCCCGCGTCGCGTCGATCGACCTCCAACGGCGACATGCGGACCGCAGACCACGCCGGCCAGAGCGTGAAGATGACCACGATGGCCATCACGCTCACCACCGTGGTCGCCCAGACGGCAGGATCGTGGATGACGTCGATGACCGGCACGCTGCCGACGATGGAGAAGTAGTACGGCGTGAAGGCCTCCGTCAGTTGCGTGCCGAGCGCCACGCCTGCAAGGCTGGCCAGCAATCCCATGACCACAGGTGGAAGCAAATAGGCCACGAGCAAGGTGCGGCTTGGGGTTCCAAGGGAGCGAAGCACGGCGATTTCGCGGCGTTGACGGCGCACCAGGCGTTCCAGCGAAACCGCCAGCACGAGGGCGGACACGCTGACCAACATGCCCAGCATGACCGGTTGCATCGTTCGATTGCCTTCGAGGTCAATCCGGAGGAATTCCACCCCGAAGAGCGTCGTTCGGTCGCCGACCCGCATCGTGGTCAACCCTTCCGATTCGAGGGAGGCGGCCAAGGCCTCGGCCAGATCCGCTAAGGCCTCGCCTTCGCGTTCCGGCGTTTCGGGGAAGTCGTAGGCCGGTGTCCCTTCCACGTCCACCAACAGCCGGTTGCGGACCTCGGGGCCCTCACCCAGATGTTCCAACAGCGCGGTTCGGTTCACATAGGCAGCGACGAGGCTGCCAGGAACGGGAACCAGCACGTCGGCTGAAGGGACGTAATACGCATGATCAGGTTGGCTGGCAAAGCCGACGACGTCAAACTCGACCGAGGTGCCGTTGAGCACCAAGGTCACGCTGTCTCCGAGGTCCACGCCAGTTTCTTCCTTGACGACGTGATCCAGCACCACCTCGTTCGGACCCTCGGCGTGGCGGCCCCACCCTTCCGCGACGTAGGGACGGTTGATGCGGCCGAGGCCGTCATCGGTCACCTCCATGCCGTGCACAACAAGTGTGGCTGTGGTGAGGACGTCATCGTCGCAAGCCGCCAAGGAACTGCATCCTTTGGCTTCGGCCAGGAAGGTGCGTTGCGCCTCAGAGTGGGCGTATTCACCGCGAATCACCATGCGTGATTCACAGGCCGCGATCGCGAGCCCAGCCGTGTCGGGTGTCGAAGCGCACGCGCGTTCCAGCGCCGCTGCCTCGTAGGTGAATCCATCTGGCCCTGTTGCGAACAGGTCCCCAAGGTTGGTCACGTCGTAGTACTCGGCGTAGACCTCGTCCGCGTTTCGAATGTGCTCGGCGAACATCACGGAGACCGAACTCGCCAGGATGAGCAGCAGCAGGAAAACGCCCGTCACCACACGGTTTCGTGCCCAATGACGGGCAAGGCGACGAAGCTGCAGACGCATGGGCGGTCACTCCTTTCGCTTTGGTCGAGCAGCCTCGGCAATGTCCTTGGCGACCCCGGTCAGGGCCTTTGCGGTCGCCAGTCCGCCGTGGATGGCGGCTTCAACCGGTCGGCGCACGGTGTCGACCACCTCCTCAGCGGTGTCGAGGGCGTCCTTCACCGCCGCCTTGCCTTTGCCGACGATGGTCCCAGCGGCACCTCGCTCGTCGCTTTGCAGGCGCCCAGAGTCGAGGCGAAGCACGCGCGTGGCGTGCTGGGTGAGGCTCTCGTCGTGGGTCACGATGACCGCGGTAACCTGCTCCTTTCGGCAGATGCCCAGCAAGACGTCCATGACCTGCTGTGTCGTCTCGCTGTCGAGGTTTCCAGTCGGCTCGTCACCCAGCAGCAACTGTGCCTTCTTGGCCAGACTCCGGGCGATGGCCACGCGCTGCTGCTGTCCGCCGGACAATTCGGAGGGAAAACGGTCGTGCAGGCCTTCGAGGCCAACCCTGCTGATCATGTCCATCGCGTGAGCGCGGTCGCGCGCTCCAGCGATTTCTTGGGCGAGCATCACGTTCTCGAGCACCGTGAGGTCGCCAAGCAGGTTGTACTGTTGGAAGACGTACCCGATGTTGCGCCGTCGGAAGGAAGCCTGCGCCTCAAGCGCCTTCGCACGGCGGCGTGAGGCCATCGTGCGACTCGGGGCTCGGACCGTGGCCTGCACCAGACGAACCGCGACTTCGACCGGCCAGACCAGCGGCTGAAGCAGAGGGTGAGGCATGGAGAGGCCAAAGCGCGTTGTTTCCAGCGCATCTGGAGCCGTGGGCACGTCCTCGCCAAGGAAACGATAGGTCCCTTCCGTCGGACTGTCCATGGCTGAGAGCACGTTCAGGAGGGTGGTTTTCCCAGACCCTGAGGGGCCAAGCAGCATCACCACCACTTCGCCTTGTTTGAGGTCCAAGTCGATACCGTCGAGGGCTGCGACGGTTTCACCTGCGGAGGCGTAGACACGACGAACGCCGCGGAGTTCAATCAGCGGAGACGTGAAGTTCTCAGCCATGTCCGAGGGAGCGAAGGCTCGTGTATCAGGCCTTCTATGCGGTGAACAGAAGGACATTCGGCGGACCATTCAAAGGTCGAGCCATGGAAGTGGGAGCGTGACACCCTCGGATGCCTCCACGCCCTTCTGGGAGTCCGTCGATTCGCCCGAGCAGGTGACGCCTCCGGAGCCCGTCTCCGTTCAGCCCAAAGAGGCAGCACCAGAGCCGGTGTCCTTGGGCATCCTTCCCGCCGCGCCCGTGGCAGAGAACACGGAGGCGGATGCTGAACGGGCACCTTCCGTCGATGTGCCTGAGGAAGCGTTTGATCAGGAGGAAGATGAGCTCGGAGCGACGATCACCGGCATGTTCTTTCTCCTGTTTTTCTCCGTGTTTTGGATTGGAGGTACCGCGGTGGCCACCGTGGTCATCACGGGTGACCTGGCCGAACAGCACAGCACCCGGAACTGGGAGGAGACGCCCGGAACGATGGACCGCAGCTGGGTGAGTGAAGAGGTGAGTTGTGACGAGGAAGGGTGCAGCACAAGTTATTGCGTCAAGGTGCGCTACAGTTACGGCTACGGGAACCTCTTGTCCGGTGAAGAGCTTTCCAAGATGGAGGACTGCTACGCTTCCTCGCGTCTTGCATCGAAGATGCTTGACCGTTACCCTGCCGGTTCAGACGTGACCGTGTACCACCATCCTGACGACATCAACGAGACCGTGCTCGAGACGGGTTTGGCGCTTCGCTACATGTGGGTCTTGGTGTTCATGCTGCCCTTCCAAGGGGTCTCGTTGGTCCTCCTCTACCTGCTCCAATCGTCCGCCCGCTCGGCCATGTCCGGCTCCGGCGGTGGCGGGGGCTCATCTTGATGAGGGAGGCGCACGCGCAGCCTACCACGCAGGGGTCGCCCAGCTTGGTCAACGGCGGTGGGTTTAGGTCCCATTCCTCAACGGTTCGCAGGTTCGAATCCTGCCCCCTGCACCATGATTCCGCCCGGCGTTGTTCACGTTGAGAAAGACGGCTTACGCCTCGCCAATCAATGCGACCCCAATGGCAACAAGGATTCAAGAGCCCCGTGCCCTTCCATCCTCCATGGACAACATGATCGGCAAGCCCGCCCCCGAATGGACCGCCACGGCCTACGTCAACGGCGAAAAGAAGACCATCAGCAGCAGCGACCAAGACGGCTGGTACCTGATTTACTGGTACCCGTTTGACTTCACCTTCATTTGCCCCACAGAAATCGTGGGCTTCGAAGCGCTTCAGGATGATTTCGCCGACGACGGCATCACGGTCATGGGTTGCTCACTCGATTCCTACCACAGCCACAAGGCTTGGTTCAAGGATGCCGAGACCTTCCCAGAAGGCGTTACGCACCCCGTGCTCGCCGACACCACCCACGCCCTCAGCCGCGCCTTTGGCATGATGAACGACGGCCTTGGTTGCAGCTACCGCGGCTGCGTCCTCGTCGACAGCGACGGCCTTGTGCAGATGTACAGCATCAACAACATGGACGCTGGCCGCAGCCCTGCGGAGGTTCTACGTACGGCCCAGGCCACCATGGCCGGCGGCCTGTGTGGCGCGAACTGGAAGAAGGGCGACGACTACGCTGCTTGAGGTGACCGTTCGTGGTCGAGATCAAGGAACTCGACGCCAAGACATGGTCGGATGCGCTGGGTTCTGGCCCGGCCTTTCTCATCCTCGGGAAAACCACCTGTCAAGCGTGCACAGAATGGGCAGATGAACTGTCAGATTGGGAACACACTCATCCTGAGGTCGATGTCGTCAAAATCATGCTGGACCGACCCGGTCTTGCCCGCTTCAAGATGGCCCATCCTTGGGTCGCAGAGGTGGATATGCTCCCCATGAACGTCCTCATGCGCGACGGCGAGGTCCTGAAGCAGTGGGCCGGTGCAGGCCTGCCACGCTTGGAAGCCCGCCTTAAGCGGGTGATGGGCTGAACCTCAGGGCGAACAACCGAAGCCCACGGCCTCGACGGCCTCGATGAGGATCCGCGGGTTTGCGTTCGATTCAAGAGCAACCGTGGCTCGGCCACGGTCGTGGTCCACGTGCGCGGCTTGGACTTCTGGCAGGGCTTCGAGCGCACGCTTCACACGGCCAGAGCAGCATCCGCAGGTCATGCCGGTGATATTGAGGTCAAGCATGGACATGGTAAACCGACCAAGGCCCGGGGTTTTCAATTCTCCCAACGGCGCGGCGACCACCACCGCAACGTCAGGCTGTTCGCCACCACGCTGAGACTTGAGAGGCTCATCGCCGCCGCCGCAAAGGCCGGGGGAAGCAGCCATCCAGTCCACGGGTAGAGGAGGCCCATAGCCAACGGAATGCCCACCACGTTGTATCCGAACGCCCACCCGAGGTTGGTGCGGATTTTCCCCATGGTGTGACGGCCTAGGTCGAGTGCACCACGAACGTCCATCAGGTCGTTGCGCAGCAGCACCACTTGTGCGGCATCCACAGCGATGCCTGCCCCTCCGCCCATCGCGATGCCAAGGTCGGCCGATGCAAGGGCGGCGGCGTCGTTGATGCCGTCCCCAACCATGGCTACTTGCCGTCCTTCGTCCCTCAAACGCTGGACTGTGGCTCCTTTTTCATCTGGCATGACGTCGGCCATGACCGTGGTGATGCCCACTTCCTCGGCGAGGTGTTCTGCCGTGGCCTTCTGGTCCCCGGTCAGCATGATGACCTGCAATCCGGCGCCCTGCATGCCAGCAATGGCGTCTTTCGAGGAAGGACGGAGTTGATCGCGGAGTTCCAACCAACCGATCGCTCGGTCCGCGTGCCCGACCAACACCATGCCTGCTCCAGAAGCGGCACGAGTCAAAACCAGTGCACGGTGTTCATCCTCAAGCGTGCAACCCATGTCGTCCATGAGGTCGAGGTTGCCGATCGCCACGGTCCCCTCGTCCGTCTCTCCGTGGAGCCCCTGACCTGGGCGAACCGTGATGCGTTGGACTTTAGGGAGAGGTCGGTCAAAGTTGGACCATGACCACCGCACGGCCTCCGCGATGGGGTGCAGGCTGTCCTGCTCAAGCGCTGCAGCAAAGCCCAGCATCTGCGGAATGTCGCCGTGGAGCAATTCGATGTGAGCAATGCGGGGCTTCCCTTCGGTGATCGTGCCCGTTTTGTCGAGCACCACGGTATCGATGGTGGTGCTTTGCTCGAGGGCTTCGATGCCCTTGACCAGCATCCCGTGACGCGCACCGATGCCCGTGCCGACCACCAGGGCGGTCGGGGTCGCCAATCCTAGCGCGCACGGGCAGGCGATGACGAGGGTGGAGACAAGCACGAGCATGCTCTGCTCCACGGGTGCTCCGGAGAGGTACCACCCGATGGCCGCCGCCACGGCCATGACGATGACCACGGGAACAAAAACGCGAGAAATCCGGTCGACCAAGCGCTGAATTGGAGCCTTTCCACCCTGCGCGGCTTCGACCAAGGCAATGACGCGGTCGAGGAGGGTTGCTCCAGCGGCTTCCGTCACGCGCATCATGACGGTGGCGTCCACCGGGCTGGACCCGCCGTGAACGTCTTCGCCGTGCTTGACGTTGATCGGATAGGCCTCACCCGTGAGCGATGAGGTGTCCATCAGGACGCGATCTGAGACCAGCACCCCGTCAACAGGCACCACCTCGCCCGGCCGGACCCGAATGACGTCACCGGGCGCGAGGGCTTCGACCGGCACCGCCGTCGATGGCGCATCGTCCGTTTCCCCGTCCACCTTCCACGCCTCTTCTGGACGCAAGCGCATCAGCCCGTGTAGGGCGTCGGTGGCCTGGAAACGGGCACGTGCCTCCAGCCAGTCCCCGAGCAAGAGGAAGGCCACAATGAAGGCGGCACCGTCAATGAAGACCATGCCGTCACCAAGGTTGTGGCCGGCAAAGGCCGCGAGAATGACCGCCGTGCTCCACAGGTAGGCCGTGCTGGAGCCGAGCGAGACGAGGACGTCCATGTTGGCTGAACCCCGACGCAAGGCACTGTAGGCGCCACGGTGGAAGCGAGCACCGGCCCACGACCAGACGATGCCTCCGAGCACCAAGGCAACGAGGTGGTTCACGCGCACACCCTCTGGTGCAAGGGCACCATGGCCGTCCATGCTCACCAGCCCGCTCGGGCCGAGGTGACCGAGATCTGGGAGCCACATGGTCAGCAGCATGCAGGACGCCGCGGCCACAAGCGCCCAGGCCACGCCTTGTCCTCTGCGGCGGAGGTCGGCCTGGCCTTGCCGCCGTCGCTCAAGGGGGTCCATGGGACGGGATGCACCGAACCCGCCACGATCGATGGCCTCGATGACCTCGTCGAGGGAGGTGGCGTGCTGCAGCGTGACCACCGCGCGCTCAAGGGCCAAGTTCACGCTGACGGACTCGACGCCTTCGATGCCCATGGCCAAGCGTTCCACGCTGGCCACGCAAGCACCACAGGACATGCCGTTGATGTCAAGGCGGTGCATGGAGGTCATGTTCATGCCTCCGCAGCGCTGCAGCATGCGTTCATTCGACCAGGACCCGCATCGAGGGAGACGCACCCGCACCCGCAGGAGCACATCCAACCGATGGGGTCCCACCCTTTGCCGCCTTCAGCGCGCGTGTAGAGTCGCTTCATTTTGCACCCACAGGTGCAAACCTCTGCGGTCACTCGCGCCATGAGGTTGCGTGGAATGTAGTCAATATAAAGCGTGCTGATTGACTACAATACAACTCAGACCGGTGCGAGGTCGAGTTTCCCCGTCCAGAGATCGAGCCCCCGAAGCCGGCATGGGTATCGCTCGCCAAGGCGCAGCAGTGGTTCCGGATGGTCCTCGCTTTCCACCACAAGGCCGTGGTCATCAATGTGGAGGCGGCTCTTCTTGCTCAAGGCGCTCAGATGCAGACGTCCGTGCAGGGCGCCGTCGTCGTTGAGGTCAAGGTGCACAAAGGGCGTGCGCAGGGAGACCACCCTTGCGGGCCACGCGGTGGTTTCGGTGGTGGTGAGGTGGAGCGCGAAGGCTTGGTCCACGGCCTCCCATTCGAGTCGCTTCGCGGCCCATGCCCGGTCCCCGCAATGGCCCGCCAATGCTTCCATGTCCTCGGCGGCGTGGGGCCATGGCTCGTTCCGCATCAGGGCCTTCAACTGCCGATGGGCCACGAGGTCAGGGTAGCGCCGAATCGGACTGGTGAAGTGCGCATAGGCGTCGAGGTCAAGTCCGAAATGACCGGTGTTGGTGGCGGTGTAGCTCGCCCGTTGCATCAGCTGGAAGAGGCTCTGGTCCACCACGCGTCGCGTTGCCCCGGTCAACTCACTCGCCGCATGTTGGGCCTGGCGCAGGGCGTCGAGCATGGCTCGACGGGCCTCTGGATCGATCACCTCAGACCGATGCGTTTCCTCAACAGGCTCGGTGTTGGATTCGATGGTGATGCCGCCCGCCCAACCCGACAACAGGTCGGACAGCTCCTCCGTTGAGGTCTGGCCCGAGGTCCTGTGCGACGGCATGGGAAGTTCGATGTTGACGTCCAGGGCCTTCAGCCGGGCGTTGAGCGCCTCGACCTCGACGCGGTCCGGCGGCAGGTGGCACCGCCACGGCAAGGGCGCGCCGGCTGAGCCGAGCAGCTCCCCAACCGCTGCATTTGCGGCCACCATGAAGGTCTCAATCATCGCCGTCGCGTCGTTTGGACGCTTGATCTCCACGTCGATGTCAGCGTTCCCCTTCAGGCGGGGGCGCAGTTCTGCCTGATGCAACTCCAGCCGCAGATCACCCTCACGCATGCCCGCGGCGAGTGCAAGGAGATCGTCCACCTCGCCGCGCTCCAGCACCTCGTCGTAGGAGCGGTTGGCCCTGACGCGGATGACGGCTTCATGCGGGACACACGCAGCAACGCGGTTGCTGTCGAGGCGAAGTTCGAGCACCATGGCGCGACGGTCAACGTTCGCCCGAAGGCTGCACAAGTCGTCCGCCAGGCGTGGCGGAAGCATGGGCAGCACGGCGTGCGGGAGGTACACGGACGTGGCCCTGGAGCGCGCCGCTCGGTCCAGTGGCGTGTCTTGGCGCACGTACGACGCCACGTCGGCGATGGCCACCCACAACGTTTGCTTGTCGTCCGAGAGGCAGACGGCGTCGTCGAAATCCTTCGCGTCATGCGGGTCAATCGTCACGAAGGGAAGGTGGCGCAGGTCGGTGCGTCCGGCCGCCACATCCGCGTCTCCGTCGACCTCTTCGAGCGCATTCGTGACCTCCACCAGGTGCGGTTGCCACGCCTCCGGGAAGGGATTGTCGCGCTCGCGGGCACGCTGCCTGAGCCGTGCCTCAATCAGGGCCAGCGCATCCATGGTGCCGGCGGCATGCAGCAGGTGCGCCACGTGCGGAGCATCCTCGCGGAAACGGAGCCCGCTGATGCGGCGGGCCCACGCGACGAGCGCCTTGCTGAGGTCAAAGCCGTCCCACGTGAGCACGCGTTCTCCTTCGATCAAGGTCCACGTCTCTGGCCAGGACTCCAGTGGAGCCTCGAGCAACCAGCAACGGAGCACCTCGCCGAGCACCTCGTCCGGGCCTTCCGTGCCGTCGAGGTGCGCTTGCCAACGCTGCCGGGCCCTTGACGCGGCCTCGATGGTTTCCTTCGAGCGCAAGCGCACACCGGTATCGGTGCGCGTCAACCGCTGTCCCCGCTTGGTGGCCTCGCTCAGGGCCGCGTCGAAGGCGGAGCGGGCACGCCGCGCATCAGGCCCCTCGGTGGGGTGGCCTTCTCTGGCACACACCGCCGTCCAAAGGTCATCAGGAGCATGTGGGCCCTCGGCGTGCTGCCCGAGGGCGTCGTGGAGGCGGCGCCAGAGCCGGTCATCGTCTGGTGCTTTTGGACCGCGCTGACGCTGGCGCCGATGGCTTGAGCCACGTCGTCGTCGGTCCATGCTGCTCCCACACCTGCCTCTGCCAAGAAGGTGGCCTCACAAACCGAGGTCGTTGAGACGCGACAACGCCTCGGTTTGCGCCTTATCGAGCGGCCCGGTTTCGGCCAATTCGAATTCAAGGTCGAGGTCGCCACCGGCGTACCCTTGTGCTGGCATCCGTCTTCGGTCCCCAACCAGTGAACCCTCAGGAACGGTCAGTCGGCCGGCTCGGCCGTCGGGCAAGGTCACCTCGACCTTCCCGCCCAACACAAGGGTGCTGTATGGGACGGGGACGGATTGCACCAGTCGCCCGTCTTCCCACCGACGGTCTTCGCCGGGGTCGATCCTCAGCGTCACCATGGCGTCGCCGGTGGCGCCCTCAGGGTGTTCATGGCCTTGCCCTCGGAGGCGCTTTGCGGTGCCGTGGGCGGTGCCGGGCTCAAGCGTCATCCGTAGGGAGGCGGCTTTGGTTTCCACGCCTCCGCTTGGCGTCAGGCGCAGGCGCCGGACGGTGAACGGGAAGGTGCCGCCTTCGGTGGCCTGGGCGAGGGTCAGGTCGAGATGAACGGTGACGTCCCCGCCCTTTGGCGCCGGCCGTGCACGTTGCTGGCGTGGAGGGACGCGTCCCGGGCCGGCCCGCTGGCCGAACATTTGCCCGATGAGGTCCTCGAACTGTCCCATGCCGCCTGGCATGCCGCCGAAACCGTGGCCACCGAATCCCGAGAAGGCCTGACGGCGCTGGGCTTCGCGTGCTTCCGCGGTGCCGATGGCGTCGTAGGCCGCCTGGACCTCTTTGAAACGCGCTTCTGCGGCGGCGTCCCCCTTGTTCCGGTCGGGGTGGAATTGCCGGGCCAGCCGCCGATAGGCGCGACGGATTTCGGCGTCTCCGGCGTCTCGGCCGACGCCGAGAACCTCGTAGGGGTCACGACCGCTGGCCACGACACCGCTGGCCTGCTGCCCCTCAAGAAGCCTCCCGATGGCAGCCAATTTCCGGCCGATGCGTTCTTAATGAGGGGGCAGGTCGCTCGGCAGGCTGAGGTTGCACCATGTCCACGGACGCCAATCCTTCGTTTGAGCAGCGTGTTCAGGACCGTCAAGACGCCGTTGAGGCGTGGGTTCGTCGGAACATCACCAAGGGTTCGTGGGCCCGCATCATCCGCATGGCCCGCAAGCCAAGCCCCGAGGAATTCCGCCGCACGTCCATCGTTTGCGGCATTGGCCTGATGGTGCTCGGTGCCATCGGCTTCCTCATCCTGCTCCTGATGGACCACACCTTCCCGTGGCTGATCCATGACGTGTTCAACATCCCCCTCCCCTGAGGTGCTCAACGTGCAGACTGATTTCATCGCTTACGTTCGTTACGAGGAAAAACTCCTCCTGCTCCGCCGCCACAGCTCCGACGCCAGCTTCCCAGGCCTTTGGGACGGCGTGTACGGCAGCGGCTCAACCCCAGAAGAGGTGTTGGCTCGCGTCGCTGAAGTCACGGGCCTCTCCGTCGACCAACTCGTCCTGCACAAGGAAGGTCCAGACCGCGGCATCGACATGGGCCGCACCCTCGTTGACGTCATCCCCTACCTCGTGGTTTCCTCCAGCGACGAGGTCACCCCCGCCGGCGTCTACGACGCCGCAGAGTGGATTGACCCTGGCAACCTCCAGGACTACAACTGCATCTTCTCTGACCTCGAGATGGAAGGCGCTGACACCTTGTTCAAGGAAATGTACGGCTCTGTGGGCTCCTTCCTCTACATCGTCAAGTCCGCCATCGGCTCCGAGCAGCGCCTGGCCTCTGAGATGCACGCTCGCATCCACGGCAGCGGTAGCCTCCGTACCCTCAAGGACGAGATCATGTCCATCGTTCACCCCCACAGCATGCGCGGTTACGTCTTCGTCGAAGCCAGCGCCAAGCACCACGTGGAGAAACTCATTGGACGCGCCGGTGGCCGTGACCCCAAGGCCCGCCGTGGCCTCAACCTGACGCCACTCAAGAACGCAAAGTCCGTGCTCCCAGGCGAGGCACCGTTGGAGAACATCCTGCCTTACCTCGAGCCGAAGGCCGTCACCAGCGGCATTGACGTGGGCTGCATCGTCGAGATCGTGACGGGTGCGTTCAAGGGCGAGAAGGCCCGCATCACCGCCGTGGCCGACACCAAGGAAGAGGTCACCATGGAACTGTACGAGCAGGTCATCCCAATGACCCTCAGCATGCGTGGTGACCACGTCCGCGTCATCGAGCGTGTCAACGAGTGAGCCCAATCGGCTTGTTTGCGTGACTGCGAGGCCGCGAGGCCGCCGTTTTTCCGCGGATTGCGCCTCCATTGCGATTATATACACGAGTCAAGTCGGCCACCTGCACGCAATGTGCAGGATGCTTCGTCATGGCCAAGCCTTGGACCGCTGAGCTCGTCAAGAAGGCGCTCGGTGTCAAGAAGTGCAATGGATCCATGGAAGCGGCCACCGAGGACCTTCCTCTCGAGAAGGCCATCGGTGTGGCCAAGGACAAGGCCGGTGACCTCACCGGTGCCGACCTGAAGGCGATGACCCGCGAGGTCATCGGCACCTGCGTTGCCATGCGCGTCAAGATTGACGGCCACTGGCCTAAGGACGCGCTGAAGATCATTGAGAATGGAGAGTGGGACGACCGATTCAACTGAACAGATTCACGAAATGCGGGAGAGGTGCCTGACGCCTCGCAGACCGCAGAGGTGAGGCATCATGGAAAACAACATCACCGCCGCCATCAACGAAGCCCTGGACAAGGCGCCTGAGCGCGCCTTTGTCGAATCGATTGAGTTCGCGTTCACCATCAAGGACGTCGACCTCAAGAATCCGAACAACCGTATCAAGGAAGAGATTCGTCTTCCCTCTGGTCGTGGAAAGGAGATCAAGGTCGCCATGTTCGCCTCCGGCGAAGCCGCAGCGAAGGCCAAGGCCGGCGGCATCGACGTGTTCGCCCCCGAGCAAATCGAGGAGATGGGCACCAACAAGGGCATGGGCAAGAAGGTGGCCAACCGCTACGACTTCTTCCTCTCTGAAGTGCCTCACATGGGCCTGGTCGGTCGCTGGCTTGGTGTCATCCTCGGTCCCCGTGGAAAGATGCCCCGCCCCGTTCCCCCCGTGCTCGACCCTGCCGTCGTGGCCACGGGTCTGCGCAGCACCGTCGTCGTGAAGTCCGGTGACAAGATGACCTTCCACGCCACGTTTGGTACCGCCAACCAATCCTTGGACGAGCTGACCGCCAACGCGATGGAGGTCTACAAGCGTGTGATGACCCGCCTCGAGCGCGGCCCGAACAACATCCGCTCGCTCTACATCAAGACCACCATGGGTCCCTCGGTGAAGGTGGAGGTGACGGCGTGATCCCCAAGGTCATGTCCTGGAAGCGCGACACCGTCGCCGACCTTGAGTCCCTCATCAACTCCGGTGACACCATTGCTGTCATCGACATCCACGGCGTTCCCGCCGATTCGATGATCGAGATGCGCAAAACGCTCCGCGAGAACATGGACATCCGCGTGGCCAAGAAGCGCTTGATGCGCCTCGCCTGGGCCAACGCCGGACAAGACCTTGACACCCTCGAGGCCCTCTTTGACGGTGCCGTTCAGCCGGCCCTCGTGTCCACCAGCGCCAAGAATTCCTTCGAGCTCTTCACCGACCTCAAGGCCACCGAGGCCGGCCGCGCGGCCAAGCCCGGTGACGTTGCGCCCCACGACATCGTCGTGGAGAAGATGGACACCGGCATGGGACCTGGTCCCATTGTGGGTGAGCTGAACTCCGTCGGTATTCCTGCGAAGATCATGGGCGGCAGCGTCCACATTCAGAAGCAAACCGTCGTCCTGAAGGAAGGCGAAGTCTTCGAAGGCGACCTCGGTATGATGCTCGGCAAGATTGGCATCAACCCCATCGTCACCGGCCTCCGCCTGATCGGCACCTACGAGGAAGGCGTCGTCTTCCGCCCCGACGTGTTGGACATCGACTTCGACGCGTTCCGCTCGGACTTGATTGGGTTCGCGGCTGGCGCGTTCAACGTCGCCTGCCACGTCGGCTGGTTCACGCCAGAGACCACCCCAACCCTGCTCGCGAAGGCTTCCTCGGAAGCCCTGGCCGTGGCCCTCGAGGTGGCGCACATCTCGACCACGACCCTCCCGCACCTGCTCGGCCGCGCTCACCGCGCGGCGATGGGCGTCGCGGGATCGCTCGATTCCTCCGCCCTCGACGACGAGTTGGCGGCCATGCTGGGGGCTGCAGCTGACGCTGCTGCTGCCACGGCCGCTGTCGCCGAGAGCACCGAAGCCGCCCCAGCCGAGGCGGTCGAGGAAGAGGAAGAGGAAGAAGAGGAAGCCAGTTTCGGCGGCCTTGGAGACCTGTTCGGCTGAACAACCAAAACACATGAGGTGAATGAAATGGAGTACGTCTACGCTGCCATGATGCTGCACGCTGCTGAGAAGGACATCAACGACGATGCCGTGACCGCCGTTCTGGCGGCCGCCGGTGTCGACGTCGACGCCGCCCGAGTCAAGGCCCTGGTGGCCTCGCTCGGCGGTATCGACATCGCTGAAGCCATGACCCAGGCCGTCGCTGCCCCCGCTGCCGCTGCACCCGCTGCGGCTGCTTCCGCTGCTGCCGACGCTGCCCCCGCTGAGGAGGCCGCTGAGGAAGAAGAAGAGGAAGAGGGTGGCTTCGAAGGCCTCGGCTCGCTCTTCGGCTGATCCGACACGACCGCTGTCGTGCTGACCCAGGTCCTGCCTGCGTCAGCCTTGATGGCCGGTCCCACACGGGACCACCTCGACCGTCGTTGGAGGCCGCCGGCCATCGCGCACTGCGCTCGATACGTTGATGCCCGGTCCGCCCGGGCCTTGAGGTATGGTGCGACCGCAAACGCTCGACCTTGAGGTCTGCGTCAGCCCAATCGCTGCCATCCGCACCCTTCGTCGCGTGATGGAGGAGGCGGGATGGTCCATGCTCCGCCATGAAGGCGCTCGCATGGTGGACCGCTTCGCGATCATCATGCCCATGACCCAAGCCGCCCGGACGATTGGCTTGGAAATCCTCGACGGTCCGCTTCACGGGGGGATCATCACCGCGTGGTCGGAAACCAGAGGTTCCACCGGTGAAGTGCACCAAATCAGCTGGTTGCTTCCTGGCGGCACGGACGACGGACTTGGCCTGGACCTGATTCACGCATGGGTGCATGCCCTTCCGCGCATGCCGTGGCGGTGGACCTTCAGCGAGCGTTCGACCGTCGGTTTTCTGTTGCCCACCTGGCGAAAATCGAAGCGAGCCTTCGCCTCACTCGGCTTTGACGTGCGCTCAAAGGCATGGCCGCAAACGAACGTCCGGGTTTGGCCCCCGGCCGACGAAGAGGCTTGACCTGAAGCCGTGAAGGTGATAGGTTCGGAGCACCTCGCAGCGGTTGGAGGGCGGACGATGTCAAAGGTCACCGACTTTGTCGAGCGCGTCAAGACCGAGCGCGATGCACAGATTCTGGTCGCTGGCATCCTCTTCTTCACCATCGCCTTCCCGGTGGCCTTTGCCAGCGCAGCGAGCGGTGTCGAAAGTGCCGGCCTTACCGCGGTGGGCGATTATGTCGTCAACGGTGAGGTGGAAACCATCCTCCTCGAGGAAGGTGGCGAGTACATTCAGGACGGCGACGAGTGGCCCGTCAGCCAGACGTCTGACGCGGTCAGGGATGAAATCGCAACGGCCGGGGGCAACGTCGTGGGCGTCAGAATCACCCTCACGTACGACGAGGATGAAACAGCGAGCGGAGCCTCGTGTGGGGTCGTCGGCGGCAGTGCCGCTGCTGACACGATCACCGCGACCCTCGAACACAACGAGATGACCGAAACTGGCTCCGGTGAAAATCCCGGCTCACACACGGTTGACCTCACGTGGGTCAACCTCTCCTTGCTCGACGAAGAGGTGATTTCCGGCATGAGCGGGTCGGACATCGCGGAGGACTTGACCGCTGGCGATGCCGGCTTGGGCGCCTACGACATCCTCATCGGCGTGACGGCGGCCGCGGGCAACGCCGGATTTGGCTGCGAGCGCAGCGATGACGGCGAGGACGTCTCGTGGACCATCGAACTCCTCGTGCTCGACTTCACCGTCGCGCCATACATCGAGGTCGACCCGACGCTCTGAGCCTTAGGCAAAGGCCTCGAGAAAGCCCTCGACGTCGATCAAGTCAGCCACCCGGTCTTCGATGTGCGCCCGGATGCGTTCAAGCCCTTGCTCGGTGCGGGCTTCGGCCCGCATGACCAGCACCGCTTCGGTGTTTGATCGTCGTGCGAGGTACCAGCCTTGCAGGCTCCCGTCTTCGTCTTCGAAGCGAACCCGAACGCCGTCCACCGTGCTGTGCGGCAAGTCGGCAAAAGCCGCGGTGATGCCCGCTACAACCTCCTCCTTCTGCGCTTCCGCGCACGGCACCTTGCACTCACCCGTGGTGGGCAGGTTGGGCGCAACAGCATCGAGGGCGTCGCCGAAGGTCGGGCCGTCTGGGGCTTGCCGCGACCAGAGTTCCACCAACCGCGCCGCGTTGTACAGGGAGCAGTCGAAGCCGTACCACCCACGGTCGGCGGGGAAGAGGTGGCCGCTCATTTCCGCCGCGAAGCGGCATCCCGGGCGCTCGGCCAAGGCCCGCTTCATGAACGAGTGCCCGGTGCGGGCCATGAGCGGCGTTCCGCCCGCGGCCAAGATGGCCGATTCGACGTTCATGGAGCATTTCACGTCGTAGATCACGGTGCGTTCGTTGGCGTTTGCATCTTCTCCGAGGTCGGCGAGCACGTCGCCCACGAGCAGGGCCACCAAGCGGTCAGGATAGACGAAGGCACCGGTCTCGGTCACCGCGCCAATGCGGTCGCCGTCACCGTCGCTGCCCAAGCCAAATTCACATCCGTGTGCAGTGACCAGATCCGCCAGATCGGTCATGTTGTACGGCCGGGTTGGGTCTGCGCCGTGGTTTGGTTCGCTGGCGTCCCAGGTGCAATGCACTGCTTCCACCTTCGCCCCGATGGCCTCCAGGACCTCGACGAGGTAGGGGCCAGGCACCGCGTTTCCAGCGTCCACGGCGACGTGAACGGGGCGGCCAAGCTGGCCCACGCTTTCGGCGATGGCCGCGAGGTAGGTGGGCATGTGGGGCGTGGGATTCCGTGCCCCTTCACCGGAGGAAAAATCGCCTGTCATGAAGACCTGACGCAGTTCTTGGATCTCCTCTCCCGCCAGAGGAAGGTTGCCTCGGCACATCTTGAAGCCGTTGTGGGTGGGCATCGGCAGGTGGCTGGCCGTGACCATCACGCCGCCGTCGACGTCCATCGTCCAGCAGGCGTGATAGAGCGCTCCAGTGGTGCAGATTCCAAGGTCGACGACGTCGGTTCCAGCGGCCTGCATGCCCTGCATCAGCGCGTTGGCCAAGGCCGGACTTGAGGTCCGGATGTCACGGCCGACGGCCAAGCGCTTGGCGCCGAGGTAGGTCGCGAGCGCTCGGCCGAGGCGCTCGGCGAAGGCCGGCGTCAATTCTCCGCTGCCGTCGCCGTTGGCCAAACCACGGATGTCGTAGGCCTTGAAGCAGTGTTCAGCCCACTTCGCCATGTCGCTCCCAGCCCGGAGGTGCACTTGAACGCGCCTCTGGTCACGCCGAGCCGATGACGGCATGGACGAGGATTTCGACCGCAGCACCGGCGGGCAAGGCCGCGGCCTGATAGGCCGCACGCGTGGGCGGAACGCGCACGTCTTCGAGCCATGCCGCGTACACCTCGTTCATCGCGGCGAAGTCACCGATGTCCTCGAGCAGGACCTGCACCGCCACGAGGTCGTGCTTGCTCGCGCCACCGGCAGCCAACAAGGCGTCGATCTTCGCCAGCGCTCCCGCGACCTGCGCCTGCAGGTCTCCCGCGTCAGGTGCAATTTGTCCGGACAACCAGAGGCTGTCGCCGACGCGGACGCCGGGCGTGTAAGGGCCGTACACTGTGCCACCGTCCAAGGCGATGGCTTGCTTTGAGGTCATGACCGCCGATTCTGCCTTCGGTCCTTCAACCTCAGGTCGGCGGGCCTATGTGCCGCTGCCTCCAGCCTTGCTTGTGCCGACGTGCTGGGTCTTCGACCATCCCGCACACGTGCGGGCGCTTGCGCCGCTGGTGCGGGACGGAAGCACGCAGGACATGCTGCTGATGACCGACCGCGCAGAAGTTCGGGCGTTGTACGAGCAACGCGACGGCCATCTTCCGTCCCGTCGCGCGGTGTGGGTGCCGCGTGCCTCGGGCGCCTGGAGCGGCCAACGGCGCCTTCGTGCGGCTGTGCGGCACCTTCGGTCATGGCGCCGCGAGGTGCCTGGGCCGCACCGCATGGTCGCGATGAATGCGCCGCTCATGCCGTTGGCAGGCCGCTTGTCCGGCTTGAGCGAGCGCTGGTGCGCCGTGGACACGGAAATTCAGCATCGGAGCCTTCGCTGGCTCAACCGCGGCATCACCGACGTGGTGGTGCCCACCCATTGGCGCGAGGATTTGGACGGAGGGAGCCTTGCAGGCTGGGCACGGGGCGCGAAGGCTGGACGGTGGCGGCTTCACCGCCTCGATGGCACCCATCAACACCTGCATTTGGCGCCCATTCGACGGCCAAACGACCTCGCCGATCCGCCGCGCATCTTGGTGCGGCGGCTCTTGGGTGACGGCTCGCACGATGGCGGGGAGGTCCTCGCCCTGCCTGATGCGGTCATCGAGGGCTTCCAGGTGCTGTCATGGGACGAGGAAGAAACACCCTCGGAGCGCTTGGCGTGGACCCTTCTAGATCGCCTCTCGGACGTGGACGGGGTCATCACGCAATCCACGACCTTCGCGGCGGAAGCGGCCTACCTCGGCGTGCCCACCTTGTTGGTCTCGGCGGCCGAGCGCGGCTTCCTGGACCGTGTCGAAGCCGAGGGTTGGCCCTTGTTTCGGCACCGTGGTGCATGCGAGGGTGAAGCATGGTTGGACGTCAGGGCCCGATGGGCCACGGGCATGGCGTTGACCGACGCCTTGGCCCCAGACCCTTGGCCTGACGCGAGAGCAGCTTTTGCGGCCATGCTTCAGGGCTGAAGCCACGCCCGCAGGACGTCTTCGTGATCGCCGTTGAGCCGGTAGACGCCTGCGAGCACGTCCGAAATGGGAACGAAGCGTGCATCGGCGGCGTCGTCGCCGGGTGTCGGCTCCTGCGCCTCGTCCACCATGTCGACCTCGTAGACGATGCTGACGACGTGTTTTCGCTCGTCGCGTTCAGGGTCGCTCATCACCATCAGCAAGCGAGGGTTGCATCCACGGATGCCTGTTTCTTCCTCAAGTTCCCGCAGCGCGCCCTCTTCCGCGGTCTCGCCGACGTCCATGAAGCCGCCCGGGCAGCCCCATGAGCCGACGTTTGGCGGATGCTTGCGCTGGATGAGCAGCACCTCATCGCCGCGACGCACGCACGCGTCCACCGCAAGGCTAGGGTTCTCGTACCCTTGGCACCGGTCGCACACGCCCATGGGTTCACGCTCCGTAGCGGCGCTTCCGCTGCTGGAAGGCCTTGATGGCCTTGAGGAGTTCACGCTTCGAGAAGGAGGGCCAGTAGACGTCGGTGAAGTACAATTCAGCGTAGGCCATCTGCCACAGCAGGAAATTGGAGATGCGCTCCTCCCCAGAGGTGCGGATGACCAGATCCGGGTCGGGCATGTCGGCGGTGTAGAGCCGGTCGGACACCGCCGCTTCGTCGATGGCCTCCAGCGCCAGTTCGCCCTTGGCGTGGTCTTCGGCGATGGCGCGAATGGCGTCAAGGATTTCTTCGCGGCTTCCGTAGGCCAGGCAGACCGAGAACACGAAGCGATCGTACCCCGCCGTGCGGCCTTCGGCGTGGTCGATGGCCTCGATGACCCTCGCCGGCAAGAGGTCGCGGCGACCGATGATCTGAACGCGGACGTGGTTGGCATGGATGCGCGGGTCCTCCGCGATGTCGTTGAGGCCCTCGATGTACAGGTCAAAGAGGGCATCCAGTTCCTGTTGTGGGCGGTTGAGGTTCTCCGTTGACAGGGCATAGACGGTGAACCAGGGGATGTTCAGTTCGAGCACCCAGTCCAAGACCTCCTCGAGTTTGGCCTTGCCAATGCGGTGGCCGACGCCTGAGGTCAAGCGGTTCTTGAACGCAAACCTGCGGTTCCCGTCCATGATGATGGCCATGTGCTGAGGACGGACCTCGTGTGCCATGACCTCGCGCAGCATGCGCTGGTCCACGGCTCGCCCAAGGGCGTCCCCCACACGGTCACTCACCCCCATGACGATGCGCCGTGCGCGCCCTTGCCCTTGAGGAATGCGCACGCCGAGGGCAGGGTTCACACGCGGGGCCTTCCTCGTCCCGTCATGCTCGCCCCGTGGCCCACGGGCCTCCTGCCGGAGGATTCCGAAGGGACGGTCCCCACGCCGTGGGGTCCAGTGACGGTGTTGTCGGGCAGCGTTGAGGCCTTGCTCGCCACCACCGACGGCCGTTGGGGGGTCGCGCTCGAGGGCGCGACCGTTGAGGCGATGCGCGCCGACCTGCACGGACGTTGGTTCCTCGCGGAACTCGACGGAGCCACGTACGACGTCCTTGTGTGCGCCTTCGGCACCGGACGCGCCCTCTCCTCCTTGGCCCAGCAGGCTGACCGTGCGGAAGCCCTGCATTCCACGAAACGGGTGCAGCTCCCGGTTGGAGGCTGCACGCTGAACGGCCACGATGTGGTGTTCATTTGGCCTCAGGCTCCTTCGGTCGGCATCAGCGACGTCGATCTCCTCGATCAGTTCCGGGCGGCAGGCACCGTGCTCGGCGCGTTGGAACCGTGGTCCACGCCGCCAGTCGAGCGTCGATGGAACGACGCGATGGCCACGGTGGAGCAGCGGCTTGGGACCTCGACGTTGTGGCGTGCCCCGCACGACCGTGCCACGGTCGGACTTCCGGACCTGCAATTGTCCATGCACAGCCTCGTCGAGGGTGATGGAGGACCACGCTTCAGGCCGCTGCCGCGCACCGTGGACGAAGCCCTGACCGACGTGGTGGGTCGACGTCCGGGTCTGGCCCACGCGATGGCCCTCGAGGGCGAAGCGGTCGAGGCGGGCCGCGGCTCAGATGCCGGGGGGCCGGAAGCCTGGTTCAACGCGTGGAGCGACGGTGCTCCCGCTGCTTGGTCGAATCCTCGTGCTCAATCCACCTACCGAGGAGGCCTCTGGATCTGGCGCTATGCGAACGTCATGCGATGGCGCGGTCGCGCCCTGGCATGGGACGACGATGACCTGCAAGCCGCCACGCAGTCCTGGCTCGAAGACGTCGATCGTCTTCAGGCGCGGCTTGGTGTGCTGCGCATGTGGCGCTCTTTGCTTTGGCTTGGTGCAGCCGGTGTGGCCGCAGCGTGGTACGCCCATGCGCTTGGCTCGTTGACGCAAACCGCTTCTTTGGCCCTTGCCGGAGCGTCCATCGCGGTCGCCGCAGGCGGCTGGTTGCGTTACAGGGCGGCAGAACCCGGTCCGTTCTGATTCAGCGGGACTGGCGCACGCGAGCGTCGTGGAATTCGAGGTTCAGCTCGCGTGAGATGCGGACGATGTCCAACATCAGGTCTTCGCGGGCTTCACGTTCCGCCACGGAGGAGTTGATGTCCCAGTAGAGGTTGATGGCGACGTCGATGGATTGGGCCGAGATGCCCTCGACGGCGCACCACGACGCGTCCTCGTTGAGGGTGCGCTCGTTCTCGCGTACCGCAGCGATGACCTTGTCGCAAAAGGTGCTCACCGCCTCGGGGTCCGAGGCAAGGTCGAGGTGAAGGGTGGTTTGCCATCGGCGCCATCGGCGCTTGCCGTAGTTTTCCACGGCCATGCTGACCAAGTTCGCGTTGGGAACGGTGACCACCGTGTCCGACGACGTGCGCAGGATCGTGGTGCGCAGGTTGATTTCGATGACTTCGCCTTCCGTGCCCCCAACCACGACCCAGTCGCCGACGCGGAACGGCCGGTCCATGAGGACGGTCACGGCACCAAAGAAATTCGAAATCGTGTCCTTGGCGGCCAAGGCCAAAGCCAGTCCGCTGATGCCGAGCCCTGCGATGAGGGAGGTCAGGTCCAAGCCGAAGGCGTCGGCCACAAAGACACCGCCGATGAAGAGGATGATGAAGCGCAGAACACTTTCCACGGCCGAGATCACGGTCCGCTCTGAGCCGTCGAGTTCGTCGTCGTCATCGAGCAGGTCCATGACGTCCTGCACGACGTCCACGGCACGGAAGGCCGCGCGGACCAAGGAGACCACGAGGACGAGTTGCACCACGGCGATCATGGCCAAGGCGCCGATGTCCGGCAGGTCCGCAAGATCCGAACCGTCTTGGGTCATGGCGTGGAGGCGCTGCAAGCCGAGGAGGACCACGCCGGCTGCAGCGGCGGTGCCCAGCGCATGGTGGCTGGCATGGAGCGCTTTGCTGGTCCGCGGCATGCGCATCACGGCGCGCACAAGCCGGGGGGACAGCACCATGGCCACCGACCGGGCGACGGCGCCGAGCACGAGGAGTCCGACGATGGCCAAGAGGGTCCACCGGTTCGTGCCCAACAGGTCCGGTCCTGCGGTCTGCAACACGTCCATCCAAGCCATGCCCGGCGGTGGAGAGCCGCCTTCAAGGCCGTATCGGCGGCGCGACGGCTTGATAGGCGCGTCAGGGATGGGAGGAACGATGCTCGACCACGACCGGTCCCGTCAGGCCTACCTTCGCAGGACTGCGCTCCTGTTGGCGCTCCCCCTGATGCTGACGCTCTGCGCCCCCATCGCAAACGCGGGCGTGACCCAAGACGGAGCGGGTTCCACGCCCGAAGCGGTGTGGTCCGACGACTACATCAACCACATTTTCCCATGGGCGGACGAGGACGACCGCATTTTGCAGTTCAAGGAATACCACACCTACGACACGGTGAAGCAGCGGCTGCAGCGCATCGCTGAGGACCACCCGGACCTCTTTGAGTTCCACGAAGGCATGAACGGCGGCACCAACGCACGCGGCGAGCAAACCACCGCGGACGCCTACGAGGGCTGGTACTACGGCCATGCCTCACCGTGGGTGAAGGTCACCAAGGACGTCCAAGGTGGCGAGTACAACGAATTCGTCGGTGACAACGGGAACTACGAGGACCGGCCTGACGTGCTCATCGTCGGCAACCATCACGCCCGTGAGTGGATGTCGGTCCAGGTGCCGATGATGCAGATCGAAGTCATCGCCTTCTCCGTGGACAACATCGGTTACGACAACGACGGCGACGGCCGCGTGGACGAAGACGGCTGGGGCGACACCAACGGCGACGGCGTGCTCGACGACGACGGCGACTGCCTCGCCCTCGAAGCCTCGTACCAAGACTCCAACGGCGACGGTACGCCCTGCGGCCCCGGCGATCTTGGCGTGGACGAGGACTACAGCGAACAGTGGATCGTCGACCTGCTCGAAAACCGTGAACTCTACATCGTGCCGATGCTCAACGTGGACGGGAACATCTACGACCGCGAGGTCTTCTGTCCTGCCCCGGCGTGGGAGTCCTGCCCCTCTGGCGGTTGGAGGAAAAACCTGCGCGACAACACCTTCACCGGCGTGACGCCCCTTCCTGACCTTCAGGAAGAGGTCGACGAGGACTGCGATGGCGTGGACCTGAACCGCAACTATCAGTTCGAGTGGGGTGCGCCCCTCGGCGCCACGGGCCCCCTCATTCCTGGTACCTGCTCACCCGCTGAAGGCGAATTGGACGGTTCAAACAACGACGTGTACAACGGTCCGGTGGACGATCGGGACAACGACGGGGACGGCCAAATCAACGAAGACCACGTTGACGGCAAGGACGACGACGCGGACGGCGTGACCGACGAAGACTGGTGGGGCGGCAACTCCGAGCCCGAGACCAAGTTCATCCAAGACTTGACCGAGATGAACGACGACACCGGCGACGGCGCGAGCGAATTCAAGTCCACCTTGACCCACCACTCCTACTCCGAACTCATCCTCTGGCCGTGGGGTCACTGCACCGATTGCGAGAGCCCCGACCACGCACAGCTCGAGTACCACGGCCAGCAGATGGCCGACATGACCCAGTACGCCAACCTCCAGTCCTCCTCCCTTTACCCGACCTCGGGTGACTTCTGCGACTGGCACTACGGCGTGCACGGCTCCTACTGCTACACGTCTGAAATCGGCACCGCCTTCCACCAGCACGAGGACGACATCGACCACATCGCGGTGCGCAACCTTGGCCTCGGCTTCTACATCGCGGAGATCGCCGACAACCCGCGCGAGCGCGCGGACATGGCCATCGATAACATCACGCAGCAGAACTACCTCAAGCAGCCCGACGCCATCGACATCCCTGACGAGGGCGACATCCCCATCGACGTTTGCGTCTCGGACGACTTCCCCTACAGCGCGGCAAACTCGGTGGTCAAGTGGCGCCAGGTCAAGCCCAGCCGATTGCAGAGCGACTACGGTCCACGCGAATGGGCGACCACGCCGTGGGAAACCGTCCCGATGGAGGTCGTTGGTGGCAACGCGTGTACGACCTCTAACGGCAACGGCACCTTGCTGCGCGCGATGATTCCGGTCGGCGAAACCGCAACCGGTGAAGTGCACTACAAGGCCCAGCTGGAAACCCTCGGTGGGTCCGACTTCCAATACCCCGCCGACGGCGAATACTACGTCCTCGCGGTGTCCTACCGCGCGTCCTATGGCTCCACCTTCGGAGCCCTCGTGATGTTCCTCCTCGTGGCCGGTACGGTCTGGGGTGGCCTCGGCACCGCTTTGCGGACGATGCTGACCGGTGACGATGACGAGAAGGTCATCCTCGCCGATGCCCTCCTCGAAGAGGCGGTGGACGCGTGAGCGGCCAGTCGGACGAATTCAGCGGCCGTCTTGGCCTGATTTTCGCGACCATCGGTGCAGCCATCGGGACGGGGAACATCTGGCGTTTCCCTCGTATGGTCGGTGCCAACGGCGGTGGAACCTTCCTCATTCCGTGGCTGATCTTCCTCTTCGTGTGGTCCATCCCGCTCGTCATCGCTGAATTCGCGATGGGCAAGCGGAGCCGCACCGGGACCATCGGAACCTTCCGCATCTTCACCGGCAAGCGCTTCGCTTGGATGGGCCTGTGGACGGCATGGATCTCCACGGCCATCGGCTTCTACTACGCCGTGGTGGCCGGCTGGTGCCTGAAGTACTTCCAACTCGGCATCACCGGTGGGCTGACCGGTGACGGTGTGGACACCGTTCAGGTCTGGAACGAATTCCTCCAAGCGCCCGGTCAGGTCATCTTCTTCCAATTCATCGTGGTCGTCTTGACCCTGGCCGCTATTTCGCGCGGTGCGAAGGCCATCGAGAAGGTCAACGTCCTGCTGATGACCTCCCTCATGGTGCTGCTCTTCCTGACGATGTTCATGGCCCTCAGCATGGACATGAACGACGGGACCCTCGACGGTGCGCTGTTCATGTTCACGGTGGACACCTCGATGATGTTCGATCCTGAAATCTGGATCAACGCGCTGTCGCAGTCCGCATGGTCGGCCTCGGCGGGCATGGGCATGGCCATCACCTACGCCGTGTACATGCGCAAGGACGAGGACACGACCCTCAACGCCTTCGTGATGGGCCTGGCCAACAACAGCATCTCCATCATCGCCGGCCTGACCGTCCTCTCCGCGATTTTCGCGGTCGAGGCCGACCCCTTGGCCACGGTGACCGGCGGCTCCTCGGCCATCACCTTCCTCGCGCTCCCCGAAGTGTTTGCCCAAGCGCCCGGTGGCAACGTCGGACCCTTCCTGATGATGACCGGTTTCTTCCTCGCCCTGTCCTTCGCGGCCCTGACCTCGATGATTTCCACCGTCGAGTTGTGCGTGCGCAACTTCGTCGACCACGGCTACGAGCGCACCCGCTCGGTGTGGCTGACGGGCGCGGCGATTTTCCTGTTCGGCTTGCCTTCCGCCGTGCTGTGGGTCAAGCTCGACGCGGAAGGCGTCGCCTTCCCCCAGTTCCTCGAAGTGCAGGACCACATCTGGGGCTACGGCCTGATGTTCTCGGGGCTGTTCATCGCGTTCACAATCTGGCGCTACGGCTTCCTCAAGTGGCGTGCGCAGGTCGAAGCCGGTGAAGCCGATCCTGGTCTTACGGGCTACCTCAACGTCGGCGTCTCGGCCTTCCGTGACGACTACATCAACACGGGTGAGAACGACCTGTGGATTGGGCGTTGGTGGGACCTCTTGCTCTACTTGGCCTTCCCCGTCTTGTTTTCCATCCTGATGCTGTCCTACTTCGGCAGCATGATCGCCAACACCGAAGACGTGTGGAATCCGCTCAACCCGAACGGGCTTGGCATCATCCTCGCGTTCTGGGGCGTCGTGGCTGCGCTGTTCATCTCGTTCAACAAATACCTCGTGCAGCGGCCTGTGTTCCGCAACGTGCCTGAGGGCGCTGAGGTCGACATCAGCCTGCTGCCCGGCGGCAGCGACGAGCTGGTCGTGCAGGTCGGCGAAGTCGCGCCCGGCTTCGAACACCTTGGCCAATCCGACGCGGCCTGAAGGGGGCTGAAGCGATGGACGATCTCGTCCGCTTGCTTGTCATTGGCCTCGTGGTGGCCGCCGTGCTGGTGCCCATCGTTCGGTGGTTCTGGTCCCGCTTTGACCGGCCGACCGAGGCGCAACTCGAGTACGAGGAAGCCAAGCGGAAAAAGCGCGACGAGGAGCGCATGTGGCGTCAGATCGAGGCCAAGATGCGCGCGGAAGAAGCCGCGGCCGAGGAAGCCGCTGCCCTTGCCCGCAAGCGGGCTGAACTCGCCGCTCAGGCCGCACCACGTGCCGCCGATGTGGGTGCGGCCCTCGGAGCGCTCGGCCTTGAGCAGGTTGAGGTCGCGACCACCGAGACCCGCGCTACGAGCGAGGTCAAGGCCACCGAAGGTGCCGAAGCCGCGCTGGTGGACGACGCGGTTTTCGACGATGAGCCCGACGACGGCGACCTCGAGGTCGAGGGTCCCGCAAAGGTCAGCCTTGAGCAAGACCGGGCAGGCGCGCCAGCACCGGACTGGGCGCTCATCGAGCGCCTGCGCGAAATGAATGAACGCGAGGAAGAACCTGCACCGGTCGACCTCCCCGCGATGCCGGACCTCGACGCTCTTGATGAGGCGATGGAGGCCATCGACGAGGAGGGCGAACCCGAAGCGTCCGAGGCGGCTCAGCATCTCGCCGAGGCCGCTGAGGACGACTGGGACGCGGGCGAAGCACCGTCCGAGGCATCGGACGACGACGGTTGGGCCGTCGAGTGGTGAACGCCCACTTCGCTCGTGTTGGCGACGAATGGCTCTTGAAGCGGACCACGCCACGTGGACACATGGTGCAGCGTCCTCGAGGGACCCGAGACTTCGGTCCGCTGGCCAGCCGTCGGCGTCGCATGCTGGAGGTGCTGCTCGAGGACGAGGCCCGCCGGGCCGGCTTTGACCGCGTGCAAACGCCGGTCTTCGAGTCGCTGGACCTGTTCACCGCCAAGTCCGGGCCGGGCGTCATCGGCCAACTCTACGCCTTTGAGGACAAGGGTGGACGACAGCTCACGCTTCGCCCGGAACTGACCGCGCCGGTCATGCG
>CEUM01090826.1_pt1 | contig 27513 bp, 21 predicted proteins | sample 356421 | NCBI WGS metagenome assembly CEUM01 (sample SAMEA2622716, study PRJEB7988) | marine metagenome | biome: marine biome (ENVO:00000447); feature: surface water layer (ENVO:00002042); material: "saline water (ENVO:00002010), including plankton (ENVO:xxxxxxxx)" | depth 5 m
GAACTGGATTCGTTGCGTTTGGACCAAGCCATCTTCGGCCAGGTGGCTGAAGGTGAAACCTACACCACGCAGGAGGGAATGCTCGAAGCGCAAACCGTCCGATTCATTCTTCTTGCAAGCCGGGCGTTGCTGCTCGACCTCATGATGCTCGAGGCGATGCTGGTGGTGGATGACGTCCCTTCATCCTCTGTCTTTCATATCGATACGGAGATGGTCGCCGCTCCCGCAAGCGGCTCGCTGTCAGCACCTGCGTGGGCCACCCGGCCCTCAACGGTCGACGCCAACGACTGGGTTCGCCTTCAAACGGCCCTGTTCCCCGAGCGCATCACCATCTCGCTGTGCGATTGTGATCTTGATTTGCTCGATGTGAATTTCATCCCACCCAATGGATTTGACAGCAGGGACATCCCCCCGGCATGGGGTATTGAGAGCGCTGATGGGTTTGTGCCGTACGGTGGAGGGTTGATGATGGTCGGTCTGAGCCTTGGGTTGTTGGCCACGTGGTTGGAGGTTCAACGCAAGTCAAGGGCGGAAGCCCTGGCTCGTGATTACGCTCCCGAGTCCAACCAATGGACCTGATCAGTTGCCTTCGGTTTTCTCAAGTTGGTCGCTGACCGCCTTCGCTGTGTCCGCTTCCGTCATGTTGGCGGCCTTGGCGGCGGCCTCAATGGATTTGGCTTCGTCAGCTGTGATTTCTCCATCGGCAGCGGCGGATTTGATGGCGGCCTTGACGTTCAAATCAGCAGCTTCTTGGTCGCTGATGCCGAGCGCTGCCTGGAAGGATTTGAGTTCCTTGAGTTCGGCTTCCGTGATCACGCCATCCTCCCACGCCGACTCGTAGGCGTGAACCAAGAATTCCTTGTAGGCTTCTTGGTTGAGAAGGACATCCCGAATCAAGCCAGTATCAACGCCTTGGTCGTTGTTGACCATGTCGAGAAGGGCGATGGAGCGACGCACCTCTTTGACGGCCATGTCCTTGAGTCCGTGGCCTGCCCAAACCGCTCCTGCAGCGACCACAGCCGCTGCAAACCAGCGCATGATGTCGGGGTCGACGAGGTTGCCTGGCTCGACGAGGTGAAAGATGCCCAACACAGCCATGGCGGCACCGCACATGACCTCGACCCAATCATTGAGGTCAGGTTCGTCATCAAACACCGAGAGTCGTTCTTCGACCATGGCATCTCGTTCGTCGCTCATGCATTGACCACGCACAGGTGGGACTTCTAAGTGTCGGCAATGAACACGGGGCGTTGTCCTTTTGAACCGCTGCCCAATATGAGGCGATATGGAGGTGGCAGAACGAGCGGTTTCATCGCTGGATTTGCCACCTCGCTTCACGAAGTTCTTGACTCAAGATTGGGGGATTCAACAGCTCCATCCACCACAGGCAGAAGCCGCCCCGTCCATCCTTGCCGGTGACAACACCTTGGTGGCGATTCCCACGGCTTCGGGAAAGTCACTTCTTGCCTACATGGGCATGGTCAAGCGGATTTCTGAGGGCCATTCACGCTCAAAGGCCATCTACATCGTGCCGCTGAAGGCGCTGGCGATGGAGAAGTACGAGGATTTGAGCGCCATCGCTGGAGCGATGGGATGGTCCGTGGGGTTGGGCATTGGCGATGCAACAGCGGAGGCCAAGAACATCGACGATTGCAACATCCTGGTCTGCACCTCTGAGAAACTGGATTCTTTGCTCCGCCACCGTGCGGAACTGGTGTCAGACGTGTGCTGCGTCGTAGCGGATGAGTTTCACCTCATGAACGACGGGACCCGTGGTCCAACGTTGGAAATTAATCTGACCCGCCTTCGCCACATCAAACCCGATGCCCAAATCATTGCGCTCTCGGCCACGGTTGGCAATTCACCGGACCTCGCTTCATGGCTTGATGCGAGGTTGATTCAGTCCGACTGGCGCCCGGTCGCTCTTGAGTACGCTACGTTTCACGATTTTCATGTTGAACCGCGCAAAATCCAATCTCCGGGTGATGATGGTGATCATGGGAAATTGAGCCCGCCACGGGACCTTGAGGGCTTGAAGAGTCATCCGGTGTGGAGCGTTGTGGACGACGGCCTGACGCAGGGTGCGCAGGTGTTGATGTTCGTGGGTACACGAAGAAGTGCTCAATCCGAGGCCAAGAATTTGGCGAAACGGGTTCGCAAACGCCTCGTGAAGGAAAACCCCGAACGGTTATCCGCTCTCAAGGAACTGGCTGAGAGGTTAACCGGTCGAAGCCAATCCAACCTCGCCGAGCAGTTGGCCGCTTGCCTGTCCTCGGGGGTTGGCTTTCACCACGCAGGCCTCACCAATGCCCAGCGGAAGGACGTGGAAGCGGCGTTCAAAGACGGTCTGCTGGTGGCGCTCACCGCCACGCCAACTTTGGCTGCTGGCGTGAACCTCCCAGCCAGACGCGTGCTGGTGCGAGACCTCAAGCGGTGGGACGACGGGATGAGTCGTCCGCTGCCTGTCATGGAAGTCCGTCAGATGCTCGGTCGTGCGGGGCGGCCAAAGTACGACACCAAAGGAGAAGCGTGGGTCTACTGCAAGGGCACGGACGGATGGGAAGTCGCCGACGCAGTGTCGGATCGGTACTTCTTTGGCCCCATCGAAGACATCTCCTCCAAATTGGCTTCCGAGCCTGCGCTTCGGATGCACGTCCTTGCCAGCATTGCCACGGGGGGTCTCGTCCACAAGGGTTCCATTGAGCACTTCTTTTCATCCACGTTTCTCGGAGCCTCCATGCCCCCGTCGCAACTCAGGGAGCGGCTTACGAGCATGCTGGACTGGCTGGTTGAGGAACGATTTGTCAGACGATGCGGCCCCGATGAGCACTTCACGCCCTCGTGGGCCAATGCTTCCGTTGATGAGGATGAAGCATGGGATGACACCGTACCAACATGGGCCACCAGCGCCCATCACACGCGAGGTGTGTCCTGGGAACCTGAACGGCCAGGAGCCAAGCCTCTCACACGCACAAGCAGCGCCCATCCAACTCCTTCGTTCGGTTTTTCGAGGGCAACTTCACTCGAACAAACAGGTGGTTGGGTTCAACCGGTCGCTGAAGACGGCCCCGACATGCGCTACGAGGCCACGGCCATGGGTGAGCGAGTGACCCAATTGTACCTCGATCCGCTCTCGGCTTCCATTCTTCGACGTGGGCTTCGCAGGGCAGTCAGGCGTTGTGTTCGAAAGGATGCACCTGTCTCTGATTTTGGGTTCCTCCACCTGGCGGTTGCCACACCAGATTTTGTCTCGCTCTGGGCAAAATCAGCTGATTTTGAAATCAACTCGCCCACGTGGTTGAAGGCCAATGCAACCGAAGATGAGCTCCTCGTTGAACCGGGCTATGCTGAGGCGATGCTGAGCGACATCAAGTCGGCTTGGATGGTCGAAGAATGGACCGAAGAGACCACGTTGCGGCAACTGGAGAAGGAGTTGGATGTTCTTCCAGGGGACGTTCATCATCGAATTGATTTGATGGGCTGGCTCTTGGCTGGAGCGCAACAAGTCTTGCTGACCGATGATGTGTTTGCTGACGAGCACCTTCCTGTGGTTGCCGACCTCGTTCAGCGCATCAGTACCCTCCAGCAACGCGTCCGACACGGGTGCAAGACTGATCTCTTGCAACTTGTCAACATTCGCCATGTCGGACGGCAACGCGCTCGTGAACTGGCAGCGTTAGGTCTGCGAGAACCCAACGATGTGCTCCGCATGTCGTCCAAGCAACGATCCACGCTTCTCGCTCAGCGTGGGTGGGGGCCGGTGCTCTTGGACAAAATTTTCACTGAGATTGAACGGGTTTTGAAACGGACAACAGGCGCTTCAAAGCCATCGAAGAGGAGTGACGACGCTCCGCTGGAAGGCGAACGCTCTGAGCATGATTGAAAGCGGTGAACCTGCTGGTGTCTTCTGATGAGCCCCCATCCGTTCTCCCTCGCCAACGTACAGCTCAACGGGGAAGGTCCTAAGGAAGCCATTGACCACTTCCTCAAGCATCGTCCCTCCGAGCGGTGGGTGTTGTTGGGTGGCCATGCAGCGCAGAGCATGGACCAGTTGTGGACGGCTTGGATTCAAGCCACTCGTAATGAATTGAGAGGTGCCATGGTGGCCCGGAGCATCGACGCAGAGTTCCTTCGATACCTCGCCGGGACTCACCACATTTCCGAAGCCTTCGCCCGTGCAGGCCTTCAATCGGGTCAGCAGGATGCTTGGGTTGTGTACCTCCCAGAGGCCAATGGCGTGGCCAATGATTTGGGTCATGTCCAACCTGTCGCCACACCACCTGCGTCGTTTCACGAAGATGTCAACGCCCTCTGTTCCCTGTTGGAGTGGGGGCGTAAGGGCGTAGAAGCATCCTATTCTATAGAGGGTGCGAGATTGTTGGGGGTCGACGTTGAAGGCTGGTCGAAGGACAGGGAAGAGGAAGCCTTGGTGGCTCACGTCTTGATGGCGGACGACCAAAGTTCCTCGCACCGATGATGGGAGGGTTGAAAGGCTCCTTCGTCGTCCAAAGTCCATGGTCATGGCAGCGAAGCAAAACGACGGGCACCGGCCGACATCAGGGCGATACCTCGACCAAGAAAAAGTTCGGAAGGCCCTTGATGCAGCCACCGCCCACGGGGCGAGTTATGCAGAGGTCCGTGTTGTTGCGTTGACCGAATCAACGGTGGCCATGCGCGACGGCGTGCTCGAACGAGCCATTCCCGGGCAGGAACTTGGCATGACGCTTCGTGTGCTTGCCGACGGGGCATGGGGTGTCCATTCAACGACCGACATCGCCTCGCTTACCGACCAAATCGAATCCACCACACGTCTGGCGAAAGCCGTTGCACAGCGCCGTTCGCCAGGTGAACGGCCCAAGGCTCTGGCAGAGGTCCCGATCATCGAAGACGAAACCCACTGGCGTTCTGCCCTCGATGTTCGCCACACTGAACTCGACGAGAAGATGAACCTCATGAACGACCTCTACAAGGGTGCCACCGGTCATGACGACATCGTCTCCGTACGCACCGGGTGGAGCGACGAACACATCCACACCGAACTCATGACCACCGAGGGCATGGACCGCGTGTGGTCGTTCCAACGCTCCCTCATCCACGGGATGGTCACTGCCCGGAGGGCCGGTGAAGTGGTCTCCTACCGAACCCGACACGGAGGCCAAGGTGGCCTCGAAGTGATTCATGGCTGCGACCTTGTTGAACTGGGCGAAGCAGCCCAGCGAGCCGCGCTCCGACTGCTGGACGCTGAACGTGCGCCTTCCGGTAAACTCCCGCTCATTGCGGATAAGGACCTCACCGGGGTCTACATTCACGAAGCCTTGGGCCACCCGTGTGAGGCTGATTTGGTGGCTGCGGGCGATTCTTGCTTGGATGGAAAACTCGGTCAAAAAATTGGCAATGAACTGGTCACCGTGGTCGACGACCCCACCATGATGGGTGGTTATGGCGCCTATCCCGTGGACGATGAAGGCGTGAACACCCGAGAAAAAGTCCTCATCAAAAACGGCGTGCTGACCGAGTACCTCAATCACAGGGAAACGGCCCATCACTTCGATGTTGACCCCAACGGCGGTGCCCGAGCCCAAGACGGCCTCCATCACCCCCTTGTTCGAATGAGCAACACCATGATTCAGGGCGGCACCCACGCTGACATTGACGAACTGATGGAAGACATTCAGTACGGCGTCTATGCCTGCGGAACCCGTGGTGGTCAAGTTGACACCGGTCGAGGTTCGTTCCAATTTGCCGCCCAAGAAGCATGGCTCATCGAGAACGGTGAGCTGACGCGGCCGCTCAAGGACGTCAGCGTCAGTGGATTGACCCTTGAAATTCTCAACAATGTCAACGGCTTGACCCGTGATGCGTCCTTGGCGTCGCCAGGATTCTGTGGGAAGGGTCAAACCGTCCCGGTAGGTGACGGCGGCCCCGTCATGCGGATTAGCGAAGCCTTGGTGGGATGAAATGCTTCCCGACGGTGCCGAAGACCGCCTGTTGGCCAATGCCAACATCATCGCTGATGCCTGCAGGGCAAGCGGCATCCAGCAGTGGGACTTGATCGGCTTCCAATCCTACGGTCAACAACTCGACATCGAGGCAGGAAAAATCACGATGGCCGCTGGCGGTGGTGAAGGAGGCTTTGGTGTCCGTGTGGTTGACGGTGGGCGATTCGGTTTCGCCCACCTTGTCGATGTTGCTGGTGCAGAACGTGCGGTCAAGCAAGCGGTCGCGATTGCCAAAAAATCACCGTCCATCAAGGGCTTTGTGCTTCCATCGGAGCAACCGGCCGAACACGTAGGAGGGCGTTTTGATCCGTCGTTGGTGGACCTCACACCTGAAGATCTCCTGGAACAAGCGGACACCATTCTCTCTGCGGTCCACTCCCTCGATGAACGAGCCGTGGTCACCGGTGGGGGCCTCGGTATTTCTGCCACAGCAGGATGCATGATGAACAGCGAAGGCGTGCTTTCCACGGGTCTGACCACGTCCCACGGTCTGGGCATTCAGGTGAGCCTTGATGTCAACGGTGAATTGACCAGCTCGTACCAGGGTGCCTCGAGCCGCACCAAGCTTCAGGAAGTGCCCGATTGCGTTGAGCGCGCCGTTCACTGGGCGCAAGTAACTCAAAACCCACTTCAAGTTGAAAGCGAGGCCGTCGATGCTCCGGTTCTGATGACGAGCGAGGGGTTCTCTCCGTTGTTTTCCATGGTTGTTCCACCGGCCATGACCGGGGAAAAAATGGTCCGAAAGGAATCCTTCTGGTCCGAGAACTTGGGGAAGCAGGTCATCAACTCCACGCTCTCCCTCCACGACAACGGCCTGCTTGAAGGCGGTATGTCCTCGGGTTCAAGGGATGCAGAGGGCGTCCCTCGCCAACATCGTGCACTGGTCGAGGACGGTCGGCTTTGCAACATGCTGTGGTCCACTCGAGACGCTGCGCAGCAGGTGGCTGAAGGCCGGATCGAGGCGGCTGCTTCGACCGGTTCGGCGAGTTCCGGTGGACATCAAGCCCCACCTTCGACAGGGTGCACCGAGTTGTTCCTCACCTCCTCCGAAGCACCACGCTCCATGGAAGCTTTGCTGGCTCACATGGGGGACGGCTACGTGGTCAACAGCGTCATGGGTGCCCATACCGCCAACCCAAGCAGCGGCGACTTTTCGGTCACCACGAGCTCGATCCTCAAGGTCGAAAACGGTGAAATCATTGGCTCACTCAAGCAAGCAGGTCTGTCCGGCAACCTTGCGAAAGCGCTCAACGGGGCCGTCTACCTTGGAGCGGATGTCCGACGACAAGGCTCGTATTCATCCGGGAGCATGCACTTGCCCGACGTCCTGCTCATGGACGGCTTGCGTGTGAACCCAGCATGAGTTGCCCGTTCTCAGCCACGGCATTCTTTATGTCCTGTCGTCGTTGGTGAGATGTCCCATGGAGGTCAAGGGAGTGTCCAATCTTAACCAACCCGCACGAAAGCCCGCCGCCTGTTCTCCGTACAGGCCACGAACAACAACGCCTGTCGGGGTGATTCGACGTGGCTGAAGAGAAATACGCCGATTATGTCCAGGCCGTACTCAAAGAGTGCCCCGATGCCAACCCATCTGATGTAGCGGAGGCCTTTGCCAAGTACGAAGAGGAATTCTACATCCCACCTCAGGACGCCATGCGCTCGGTGCTTCGCCGTTTCCAAAGCGGCACTTCACCGACACCCGTTTCAGGCGGGGGGCAACAAGCTCGAACCACCAAGAAGGTCGCGGGTCTTTCTGAATTGTCGGGGACGGACCGTGATGTGGAAATTGAGGTGGCCATCGTCTCACATAACATCCGTGACCAGATGATTCGCGGTGAAGAAAAGCAAATCGCCTTCGGTATGCTCGAGGACAATCCTTGGGAAGAAAACGGTCAGCGAACCCGCTGGGATTACAAGGACTGGGGTCCGCATGCCAACCTCGCTGCCGGCAGCATTGTCCGTATCGAAGGAGCCAGCGTCAATGAGTACAACGGAAAAATGTCGTTGAACATCAACCAGTCCACTCGTATCGTCGTTCTCAAAGAGGGTGTAGCAACGCCCGTGTCATCCAACGATCCCATCGATATCAACGATGTTCCAAAAGAAGGCTACATCTGTGTGGTTGGCCGGGTTTTGGCCAGCCGACCGGACCAAATCCATCGAAAAGATGGCTCGGGTTCCATTGATGTGGTGAGGGGTCGCCTGGCCGACGACACCGGAACCATCGGTTTCCTTTCTTGGGAACCGTTTGACCACGACGTCGGTGCGCTGTTGAAAATTGACGGCGCTCAAGTCCGAAGTTTCCGAGATACACCCGAACTGAATTTCGGAAGAACCACCCGAATCGAGGTGTTCCATGACGCCAATTTCGCTGACTTGGAAACCCTCGCAGCAAGCACCCTCACCACGGTGGCTGCTTTGCGGGATGGTTCCAGGGACGTCGACGCAGTGGTCCAGATTACGGAGATCACCAAGCGTACGTTCAACCGAGACGGGGAAGAGAAATTCCTCTGGTCGGGGCAAATTGCAGACCCCACCGGTCGATGCCGTATTAGCATCTGGGATGCTCTCCCCTTCGAGGAAGGGGACCTTCCTGTCACCGTTCAGGTGAAGGGTGCCCGCGTTCGTGCATGGCAAGGTATCCCCGACATCACGGTGGACAACGCTGACCAACTGACGGTGTTGGAAACCCCGCCTTGGGATGCTGGGATGGATTTGACCAACCACGCCGTTGATGTGAGTCTGACCGATGTCGTCGCAGGGCCAAGTCGTGTGGGCATGAAGACCCACGGCATGCTGGTCAGCGTCCGAGAGGATTCTGGCTTCATTCTGCGATGCACGGAGTGCCGTCGTGTGCTTCGTGATGGCGCATGTTTTGAGCATGGTGCGAACGAAGGCACCGAGGATATTCGCCTTCGACTTGTGGTTGACCACGACGGTGCCACGGCGGCCGTGCTGGTCAACAAAGATGCCTCCCTGGCTGCATTGGGGATGTCGGAGGATGACATGCGTGCCAAGGTAGAGGAGCTTGGTGACCTCGGCTTCGTACAGCACCTGAGGGAGCGAATGCTTGGACGGAAGATCTCGGTCTCCGGGCGCAGCATTGTGGACGACCAAGGCGCCATGGTTCTCGCAGATGGATTTGAGATTGAAGCGCACGATGCGCAGATGCGTGCAAGTGAGTTGCGAGCTCAATGGGGGTGGGCCTGATGGAGCGTGCAAGAATCGCTCGCCAGCCAGCCCATTTGTTGTTGGCGTCCGAATTTGGTAGCGCCACGCTCAACGAGAAGGGTTCCGGCGAATACGATCCTTCCTTCGTCATCACCAAACTCGGTGCCAAGGTCAACAGAATCGTCGCCGCAGGTTTGCTGGAGCGCCTTGAACTTCGGGAAACGAGCAACGGCTCATCGCTCTACCAAGGCCAACTTCGCGACCCTACCGGGCTCCACTACTTCTCCATCGGCGAATACAACTCTGAGATGATGCAGGAACTTGCACACCAGTGGACGGAGCGCTTGGACGACGGTGAACCCTTGTTGGTCATGATGACATCCAAAACCCGTTGGTATCAGACCGATGAAGGGGCGGTCTACACTTCGTTGCGTCCTGAAGAGGCCTGCGTGGTGAACCGTGAAGTCTACGCCAACTGGCTGCTTGACGCCTGTGAAGCCACCATGATGCGGATGAACCAGTTCACGTCATCGCTTGAAGTGGAGCCAACCTTGGACGCTTACGGAAGAGCGGGATTGCCCACAAGCCTCCTTGCTGCCCGCAACCATTACGGCGAGGTCGACTTGGAACCTTTCAAACTCAATTTGATGCAAGCGTTGGACATTGCAGAGGGTCGAATCGAGGCGGCAACCACTCCGCCGCCGATGATGTCGCTTCCTGAGGGAGGCGATGGTGACGCTGAGTCAACCTCCGGTGGGGATCAGGACGTTCAGGCGTTCCTGCTGCAGGCCATTGGACATCTTGACCAGGGTGAGGGCGTGACCTTCGATACCTTGCTCAAGAACGCCGTAGCACGAGGTTTTGTCCGAGAGGTTGCAGAGGCCAAGCTGGACGACATGCTTGATGCAGGTACGTTGGAAGAGCCACGCTTTGGATGGTTCCGACTCGCCGCTCAGTGAGGCATCCACCTCCAACACATTCAAGTCCTTCTCGCATTGTGGAAGTGACAGGGCTCCAACATGGCTGGAATGGATTTCTTTATTCGACCCGCAACCGGTACCTCGAGTTCAGACTGGGTGCGCATTGCGAACGCTGACATCAAGGTTCGAATGACACGACGATTGACCCGCACGGTGGTTCGTGGTCAGGAGGGCGACGACCTTCACGACGAGGGTTCCGAATCCACTCTGTACACGATTCGAGGTGAGCTCACCATCGACGAATACAAGCGAATCGTTGCCATGTTCCGCACCGGCCAGCCCTACATTCACGATCCTTTCGAAGAGCGAGATGTCAAGGTCATCTTTGCCGTGATGGAATACGACAGCGCCAACGAAGGGTTCCACTTTGAACTGCTCGAAGACGTGATTTGAGGGGGCGCCAGGCATGAGGAAGCTTGACGAAAAGCGTGAACTCCTCTACGTGATTCGCACCATGGATGTCTTGATGTCCTCCGGCGTCGGTCTTGAAGCCGCCATTCACACCATTGGCAAGGGCGGTTATGGCATCATTTCAGAGGACTTTTCATCGATGATGAAGCGATTACGAAAAGGATCCGGCGGTGGACTCGACAAGGAACTCAAAGGGATGATGAAAAAAGCCGAGTCAGCGGGTTACAAGCGATTGCTGAACACCCTTTACACCAACGTCACGCAGAACACCGATTTGGTGGAGACGCTGAAAAAGCAGGGCGCCCGTATCGAAGAAGAGCGGACGGCGGACGTAGAGAAGTACATCGAGGAACTTGGTGGCGTTCCAGAAACCCTTCTTTCCATCGGGATGATTGGGCCGATCATTCTCTCCATTGTCGGCCTTGTCCCACAGTTGATGTCAGGTGATTTGGGCGCCTTCATGTCGCTTCCCGATTCCTCCACGATCAACGCCGTGGTCAACATGGGGCTGTTCGTGACCTTGCTGGCGATGGCCGCTGTGGGTATCAAGGCCCACACCAAAGACCCAGGGCTGTGAGGTGATGTGGTGATTTTCGGTCTACTCGAATCCTTCAACGACTCACCGTTGTTGTTGTACCTCGGCGTCATCTCGATCGCTTGCATTGGCGGCGGGATTCCACCCATGCTCGAGCGACGTCGTCGCCGTTCCATCGAGAACCAACTCCCAACGTTCCTTGAAGCACTCTCGGATTCTGTCGGGGCCGGTCGTGGTCTGCAGGAAGCCATGATGGAACAATCCGAGTCCAACGACGGCCTTTTGGCAAAATTACTCTCAGAGACATTGAAAGAAGCCCATGCTTCATCGTTTGAAGCCAGTCTCCAAGCCTTTGCGGCAAAGACACGCTCGGCGCAGGTCCAGCGCGTGATGATGCTCATCGAAACAGCGATTCAACAGGATTCATCCCTCCGGGACATCCTCACCGACCTCAGCCGTGATTATGAGCGATTGAACGATTTGATGAACCAGCGTGAAACCGAACTTTCGGGCCGTGGTATGCTCATTATCATCTTTGTAAGCGTTGGCTTACCTGTTCTTATTGCTTTCATCGTCGGCCTGTTTGCACCGGCCAGCAAAGGGTTCCAAATCACAGCCTTCAATCAGACCTTCAGCTTGTTTTTCGCCGCCGCTTCTGCGGTTGCCGTGGGTGTCTCCGGCCGCATGATGGGCCGCCTCAAAGACACCCTCTGGTGGCTGCCCATGTGGATGGCGATTTCAATGGGCCTCTATTTGGGGGCCGTCAAAGCCGTTGGAGGTTGAAGCATGTCAGAACAAATTCTCGAGCAATACGGACGCGTCACCATTTACACCGAAGCCAATCACCCGTCGCCCATTTACCATGTCGAGGGCGACATTCAGCCGAACCCTTACGGGGATTTGGCAGCGCTCTTCGAAGACGATTCACTTGAAGAAGTGATGTACAACGGTGGAACGCAGTGCGTGAAAGTGGCGCACAGAAACCACGGCATGTGCCGAACCAACATTTGGATTGACGATGAATCCGGCCTTCAAATCGCCAAGAACATCGCATCGTTCACCAACGTCCCACTGGGCGATGGTCCCGGCCTTGTTCCCATCTTTGACGGTCGTCTGCCCGACGGATCTCGTGTCAACGGCACCATCCCTCCAGTTTCACCCGACGGCCCCACCCTGACCATCCGTAAATTCAAGGAAGACCCGTTGACGATGATCGACCTCGTGAATTTTGGTACCGTAAACGCTCGTCTCGCCGCCATGATGTGGGTGTGGATTGAGGGGCTTGACAGCCGGCCAGCCAACTTTGTCATCGCTGGCGGAACCGGTTCAGGTAAGACCACGACGTTGAACTGCTTGGGTATGTACATTCCATGGTCTCGTCGTTTACTGACGGTGGAAGACACCGCTGAATTGCAGGTCTACCATGATCACTGGTTGCGCATGGAGACTCGACGTGAGCGGCCCGATGGTACCCCAGAAGTAGACATGAACGACTGCCTCAAGTCCAGTCTGCGTATGCGGCCCGACCGCATCATCGTTGGTGAGGTGCGTGGTCCAGAATGTGCGACCTTGCTCACCGCCATGAACACGGGTCACGACGGTTCCTTTGGTTCCCTTCACGCCAACACGGCACAGGAGACCGTGACGCGTATGATCAACCCGCCGATGAGCGTTCCTCCCATCATGCTCAGCGGACTTGATTTGATCATCATCCAGGCTCGCCTTCACGTCAACGGTAAGACCGCTCGAAAAATCACCGAAGTGGCGGAAATCGCCGGTATGGAGGGCGACAAGCCCCGGTTGAACGCGATTTGGAAGTACAACGCCTCGACCGACCAAATCGAAGAAACGGGCATCCCCTCGAAGTTGCGTGAAACCATTTGCAACGCAGCGGGTGTCACCCCTGACGTCTTCGAACGCCACGTCGCACAGCGTCAGGCCATCATTGAGGATCTTTGTCAGCGTGGTATCTCCGACATTCAAACCGTCACGTCTGTGATCCAAAACTTCTACGCACAACAGCACTGATTCGCCTTCATCACGGTGGAACATCGTTGCGTGATGGCGCGGGTGCCTAAGTGCAGTGTCAGCCGTTGAGTCGGTTCAACAACTCGTCCACACGGTCGATTTTCCCACGGACACGTGCGATGTTATCGGAGGCGTCAGAAACAGACTCGGCAACGGCTTCCTCTTCTTCTTGGACGGCGTCGGGGACGGGTTTGAAACTCGCCGCCAGCGACTTGAGTTCGGTTACGATGGCGTCGACCTCGGTCTCGGTCACCAGGACGCCCGGTGCAATGCGTGGGATCTCGCTGGGTGAGAGGTAGCCAAGTTCAGCCCCCAAGATGCCTGCGCAAGCAAGGATGCGAGGACGCAGGGTGCTGGTGTTGACCTCATAGCCCTTGGTTTCAAGGAAGCGGATGACCAACGCCTGTTGGGCTTCATCAAAGCCATCTTCACCGGATTCAAGGATGGTCTGAACAAGTTCCTCAAACGAAGAGATGTTTCGCTCGAGGCGTTCAATGGTCATTCGTTCGGCCGCCGCCATGTGCACAGCACCTCGGTGAAGGATGCGCATCATGCGTTGGCGACGTTGCACGACGGGGTCGTGAAGCGCTTGCGATTCAGCAATTTCGATGTGAAGGTCGAACAGGGCATGGAGTCGCCCGGAGACGCTGGGGACACGAAGGTCAAGGTCGAGGTCTCGTCCTTCTTGCTCAAATGCCATTCTCGCCTTCACCACGTCCGTGGGATGAAGCGCAAGGATGTTTTCGAGGCGATCTCGCAACGTGCTACGAACTTCCTCAAATCGGCGGAGGGCCTCACGCTCCGTCCATGACTGTGGCATGGCCGTCGCAGCGGTGCTTTCGTGCTGCACACGATAGTCGAGTTCCATGATCATCGTTGCCACAGCCTGGTGAACAGCGGGGATGTCGGTCGAGAAGCCTTGTCCTCGAAGCGAATGAATGAACGCCTCCATGTCGGCTTGGTTGGTGGTTGAACTGACCATCAAGAAATCACGAGCAAAGGCCTGGACCTCAGCCGCTCGCTCACGGAGTTCCATGAGGGCCGTCTCGGTTTCAAGGCTGTGCGTTTCTGTCGTTCCCGTGTGCTGAATCATGGGCGGGACGGTTGAAGTCGATGCTTCTTCCTGGCGCAGTTGCTGTTCTACTACGGCGTCCACCGTTGACTGCGATGCATCGTGGCCAATGGTGGTCAACGCTTCACGAAGTTCCGTTTCATCCTCGAAGGACCATCCCTCTTCATGGTCGTCAACAAAGGTAGCCACGGTAGATTCCACCGTGGCTGGTGCGGGGCGTGGCGCAGCTGGTGCAGCGGAAGGCAAGCGTACCGGGCCGCGCGGTCGGCGGAGGCTCTTCTTCACCTTGCCCCAGGCGTTCTCTTGCGAGGCCAGGACACCTGCAACTCGGGCGAGCAGGGTCTGTTTATTGCCGGACAACGGGAGTTCGAGGTCTTTGCACATGGCATGGAGTTCATCCCGCGTCATGTCGTCGAGCTTCTCAACGGCCAGCGACTTTGGATCATGGTTGAGGTGGAGGAACAACCGTTGCCTTCGGGCTTTAATGGAGCCGGATTTCTTGATGCCAAAGACGCCCAAAATTTCTCCCAAATCGCTGTTGGCGATGCTCCGCAGCCCTGCGGCTGAAAAATCCCAATCGGGAAAAATGAGGTGTTGAATCAAGCGTGCTCGGAGGGCTTCAACGGGCCCTGCTTTGGAAAGGCCGTGTTGTTGAGCCATGTCCTTGAGGCCGTCGAAGCGGGCTTGGTACAACTCTCCCAACATGGTTGATGTGTCCATCGTTGCCTCACCTCTACGGCTTTTGCCGCATTCAAAGCATATATGCCTTCGCAGTCCAAAGGAGGAGGGGAAGGCGGTTCTTATGGGTCGTTGGATTCACGGAGCGATGGTTCACCGTCCAAATTCATGAGGCGCGGGCTGGGCTCTTTGAAACTCTCAGGCATCCCGGGAATGTTTCGTTTTGAGCCCTCGTGGTCGGTGGTCATCACGTTCAACAAATCCATGAATTCCCTGAGAAGGGTCACCATGCCCATGTGGCTGTTCTCGGGTTGAACGATGCGTTCACAGGCCGCCGTCACGGTCCCCTCGGGGTTAAGGGTCTCAATGAGCATTTCAACCCGTGGACCGCTACGGTACACGCCGCGTTTCTTGTTGGGGTCGACCAGCGATGTGAGCAGGGTTTCGTCGCCTTCTTCGGAGGCCTTTTTGAGAAAGGTGCTGATCTTCCGTTGTTCAACGTAAGCGCCCACGATGGGCTTGAGTTCAGGCGACAAACTTTCCAGCAGCGTTGCTTCAAGCCGATAGGCCAATTCTGCACTGGGGTCGAACATCTCCTTGATGCTGGCTTTGGGGAAGCCTTGTCGACCCACGAGGAGGGTGAAGCCGTGGAGCGGTGGAGGGATAAATCGCTCACGGTTGTTCTCGGTTTGGTCTCGCTGGAGCCCTAGGGTGTGGCGTCGCCCCTTCATCCGGTGCCCGGCATGAATGGCTCGTGGTACAATGAATCCGTCAATGTGCCCGTTCAAACGCTGCTCCTCAACCCACGGCCAGATATCTTCCTCATCCAATTCAGCCACGCTGTTGCTCGCCCCGAGACGTTCGACCATCACCTCCATGGTTTCAAGTTCGAGGTCCGGGCGCATTCGCATCATTTGACGCCGCAGGAGTTCGTGATCACACAATATCCTTGCATGCTGCTCGAGGTACTCGGGCTTGTCGTCAGCCACGAGCACCCATGTTGGCTCTTTTCGAGGAAGCAATCCGGCAATGGTGAGCCCCTCAACGTCTCGCCCGTGCCAGTCAAAGGCACTCATGGCAACCAAATCGCCCGTGCCGTCCCGAAGGGTTTGGATGGCCGTTTCCATGTGGGGAAGTTGCTTGAGGAGGAGGTCCCGGTGTTTGCCGTGGGTGCTGACCGCACGTTCAATTTGGAGCCGAACGCCGTCGTTGCGGGAGGGCGTGGTGAGAATCACAAGACGCTCACTCGTTTCCATCGTTTCACCTCGGTGAGGGTCGCCCCTCACATGTCAAGGGCGTGGACGACCGGTTAAGAAGCCCACCCTCGTAGCATCGGTGTGCGCAGTGATGTTGAGACGCTGAGTTCGGCGTTGGAATCCATTCGCGATGAGGTCAATCAGGCCCTCAAGGACCTCATTGAGTCCGAAATTGAATCGGGTGCAGGCGAAGTCGCCGTTGAGGCAGGCCGCGTGCTGAATGCGGGCGGAAAACGGTTGCGACCCATTCTGTTTCTCCTCGCGTATCAACTTGCAGGCGGTACCAACATCGATGATGTCATGCCCCTCGCTTTGGCGTTCGAATTGATTCACACCGCAACCCTGGTTCACGATGACATCAACGATGAAGCGCAACAACGACGCGGCATTCCGACCATTCATGCGCAGGCTGGCCAGGCCAAGGCCGTGATCGCCGGTGATTGGCTGTTTGTTCACGGATTTGCCCTCGGTGGTCGCTACTCCGAGCAAATCGTAACGGTGATTGCCCGCTGCTGTGCCAACATCGCAGTTTCAGAATATCATCAACTCGACCACGTCCTCAACCTCGCCACCTCGCCCGAAGACTACCTTTCCATCGTGCGGGGCAAAACCGCAGGGCCGTTTGCCTCGGGGTGCTATGCTGCTGGTTTGGTGGCGGGCTTGGATGACGAGCATGCACGAGCCCTCGAACGGTTTGGCATGGAATTGGGCATTGCCTTCCAACTCGTGGACGACCTGCTCGACCTTCGCGGCGATGAGCGAATGGGGAAACCACGAGGTGCGGACGTGTACGAAGGGAAGATGACACTGCCACTGATTCATGCGCTCACCCTTTCGCACGGAGCGCACCGTACGCGCCTTTCCGAACTCATTGAGAATTTCAGCGATGATGACTTTGATGAATTGATGGCCCTCCTCGAACGCTCCAGCAGCATGGAGTACGCCGAAATCTTGGTGAAAACGCACCTTGAGCGTGCGCAGGAAGAACTCCAACGATTCCCCGACGGTCAGGCAAAAGACATGATGATGATGATCACCAACATCGTCAAAGATCGACACGCATGAGGTGAGAACTTGGCCGTCAAGGATGTCGTGCATCGTCAGGTCATTGTCGTGGGTGCAGGCCCCGCTGGAAGTGCGGCTGCTCAGCGCCTCGCCGAGGCTGGGCTTGATGTCCTCGTTCTCGAGCGGCGTTCCATCGTTGGGAATCCCGCCCAATGCGGTGAATGCATTCCCAATTGGGGCGAAGTCATCGGAACATTTCATCACTTGGAGGACCACGATTGGCTCAAGACCTACTTTGATTTTCCAGAACGATTGAGGCTGCACCGTCTCGATAACATGCGGGTGTTCTTGCCATCCGGGAAATCCTATGACTTTGAACTGGATGCCTTCGCAGGGCACCGCCTGCAATTCGACGGCTATCTCGCCGACAAGGCCGTTCGGGCGGGTGCTGAAATCCGAATGTCGACCTCGCTTAAACGTCTTCAACACCAGCGAAAAGCCAATCGTGAGTTGTTGGTTACCAGCGAAGGACGCTTTACTTGCGATTACCTCATTGACGCCTCCGGAAGCTTAGCTCACGTCGGTCGTCTTCGCCACGGGCAGGACCCTACGTTCCGTCCAGAGGACCAAGTGCCGACCATTTACGCCCAAGTCAAAGGTGACGTGCCCGAAACGTTCGACGTCTTCCTCGGATCGGTTGCCCCTTCAGGTTATGCATGGATCATCCCAAAGGGTCCGAATTTTGCCAACGTTGGGTTGGGCGTCAGAGCGGGGAAGCTCGAAGGCGATCTCAAAGGTCACCTCGAGCGATTTTGCGCCGACCTGAATTTGGAAATCGTTTCATTCGGCGGTGGCTGGATTCCGATGGGTGGGCCTGTAAAGCAAATGGTCGATGGAACCACGCTGGCGGTTGGCGATGCTGCCGGGTTGGTCATGCCAAGCAACGGTGGTGGCATTAGCCAGGCCATCATCTCGGGTTGTTTTGCTGCCGAATCCATCATCGACCATTTGGAGAACGGGACGCCACTCTCAACGTACGAGGACAAGGTTCGGGCGTCCATGGGTCCTGCTCTCAAGAATTCCCTGCGAAGCAAAAACATGGGCTATGCGTTCATGCGTGGTGACGTGTTGACCGAAGTCATTTTGCGAATTCTCGGGCCCATTGGGGGCATCAAGCGCGCCATGGAATGTGAACGACCGCTTTGGCTGATTTGATGGCCCGCAAAACCACGATACCTACCACCCTTCCTATCGGTGTGTTCAAGTGATTTGACGCCCCCGTAGCATCCATGCGAGGGACCGCTGTTCGGGACGAGGAAGCGGTCAGCCCGGTGATTGCCACCGTGCTCCTCCTCGCCATCACGGTCATGCTCTCGAGCATGGTCTTCGTGTTGATGCAAGGCGCGTTGACCACGGTGGAGAAATCTGCTCCTCAAGCGACGGTCAGTGTTCGTGCGCTGGACAACGGATTCCACGTGGTCCGCATCACGAGCCTCGACCAGTCCATTGACCCTGCTCGCCTCCAGTTCGATTTGTTGCCGGCTGACACCACTCAGGACCTCCCTATCCGTGGGCAGGTCGCTGACGCCGACGTGTACGGCGTGGTTGGCACGAACATCTCGTTCCATGACCGAGATGCAGGCTATTCCGTCACACAGGGTGATTATTTTGTCATCGATTCGGAAACCATTGGTGCCGATGATGGGAGTTGGCGATTCCGTTTGGTTGACCAAACGTCAAGTGCCCTGATCGTGGACGTGGGCCTGCCCGCCATGGCTTGATCAACCACCGATAAAGGACATCTCGACCTTTGATGATGGGTCCTCGATGGAAGCTCGTTCCATTGAATATTGATCCTTGCGACCTTCCCAGATGCTTTGGACAGCTTGCAATACCTCGTGTTCTTCTGCTTCCATTCGCAGAAGGGACTTGAGGTCGTGCCCGCTTGAGGAGAACAAACAGGTGTAGAGTGAGCCGTTGGCTGAAAGCCGTGCACGGGTGCAATCACCGCAGAAAGGGTTCGATACGGATTCAATGAAACCAAAGCGATGACCGTTCATCGTTTCGTAGGTGCGTGCCACTTGGCTTCGGTCCGCTGCTTGAACAGGCTTCAGTTGACCAAATCGGTGTTGGAGCACGTTTCTGATTTCCTGGCCGGTCATGACGTCCTCGAGTTTCCAGGCGTTGGTGTTCCCCACATCCATGAATTCAATGAATCTCAACGTGATGTTGCGTGCTGTGCACGCTTCAGCAAGCTGAATCAATTCTCCATCATTCAGCCCTTTTTGGACCACGGTGTTGACTTTGACGCCGAGGCCGAGGCCGAGCGCGACATCGATGCCTGCGAGGACCTGATTCGGGCCGTGGTTGGTGGTGTCGGCCATCTGTTGAAACAAGGCCTCGTCGATGGCATCCAGGCTCACGGTCACTCGGTTGAGACCGGCGCGTTTGAGGGCTGATGCGTGGCGTTCCAAGAGCGCCCCGTTGGTGGTGAGGGCGAGGTCAAGTTCGGGGCCTGCAGCTCTCAGCATTTCAACCAAGGTCGTGATGTCCTTGCGCAGCAACGGCTCCCCTCCCGTGAGGCGCACCTTTCGCAAACCAGCGGGCAAGAGGCTTTTCACCACCGTGGTAATTTCCTCGTACGTCAGGAGTGCTTCACGCTCAAGGAAGGCATGGTCGGCATCAAAGTGCTCCCGGGGCATGCAGTACGTGCAACGGAAGTTGCATCGGTCCGTGACCGAAACACGGAGGTCGTGGAGCGGCCGTTTGTAGCGGTCCACGAGTCGCATGGTAGGTTCACCCTTCCCGGGTTCTTGAACCTGTATTACAAGGGTTCATGGCTGGGTGAACCTACGACAGCACATGGCTAGAGCGTGGGTCAAGCGCTGGTCACCTCATCGAAACGGAGGAAAAGGGAGCTTTGTTCCGGCGCTCAACATCACCTCAAATGCCGCTATAGAATCAATGACATGGAAGTTACCGCCCTCGAAGAGTCACGCCATACGCTGGTTGGCTTTGGCAGCACAATCCAACCAACCTCTCCGCCTCCACAACATGGCTGCAGCCGGTCAAGACATCGTCTCCATGCGCCGTTGCTTGAGGCAACTCGGCGTTCGCATCACCGACCTCGATGCGTCAGGTCATCCAATCCCCGTCGAGTCCAACCATGACGACCAGCCTCCTATCGGCACGGTATCGTGGGACGTGGTAGGCGCAGGCCCACACGGCCTACGTGCGCCCGTCAGCGTCCTTCACGCAGGAAATTCAGGCACGGCCTTGCGAATCTTGATGGCCATGTGCGCTCGCTTTGACGTCCCCATTATGGTTGACGGTGATGCGTCCCTCCGTTCTCGCAATCATGATGTGATGGTTTCGGCGTTGGAAGCGCTTGGCGTCACCGCCTCTCGAGGTGTCGGTGTCGAGGGCCTTCCGCTTCTCCTTCAGGGTCCCTGGAAGCCCACCGAAGACCTCTCCCTCGATGTCTCGACCTCAAGCCAACCCACGACGGCGTTTTGCCTGGCTGCGCCTGCCCTGACCTTTGAGGTGAAGGTCAATTCTGTTGGTGATGGCGTTTCGCTTCGCCACAGCGATTTGAGCAAAGACCTGTGCGTTCAAACCGGTGCCAACGAGGCGCTCAGGGACGGTCACCTTCAGCCGTGGACGCCGACGTTCAAGGAATCAAGCGTGTCGATGCCGCCGGACGCATCGATGCTCGCCTTCGCCTGCTTGGCTGCCAAAGTCTGTCAAATCTCCGTTCACGTTGATGCCTTACCGACCACCGAGGAGGCGCTGGGCCACGAGGTATTGATGGCTCATCTCGGGGACTTGGGGTTGAAGCTGGACGGTAACACCATCGGCGTCAGCGAAGCATCATCTTCTGTTTCATTGAATTTGAAGCACGGAAACGACCTCATCACTCCTGTTGCAGCGCTGTTGGCGTTGGGTGCTGGTGGAACCATTGTGGGCGCCGAACACGCTGCGTTCAAGGAAACCGATCGGACCAACGGAACGGTGGCCTTGCTGGCTCAATTTGGGTTGAAATCAACGTACGAGAACGGCCGACTCATCGTGCCTGGCGGCCAAACCATCGTCGGCCCTTCGGGCCTCGTGGAAACTTACGGCGATCATCGCATGCAGATGACGGCACTGGTGTTGGCGATGGGGTCTCCAACTCCCGTGCTCATTGAGGGCGATTTACTGCATGAGGTGGCTGACCCCGAGGCCATTGCACGTTGGGAAGCAGTTGGTGTCAATGTTGAGCGTGTCCTCCACCAACCTTGGTAGGTCATCCGTGGCGGCCGAAATGGTGGTCCAGGCTGTCGATGGAGATGCGAAGTGAGGTTGGGCGACCATGCACGCAAGCCCACGGGTTTGGAATTCGTCTCATGTCCTCGAGCAAGCGTCGCATCTCAGGAAGCGTCAGCGGTTCGTTGGCCTTGACCGATCCCCTGCAGGCGTTCATGAATGCGATGTGGTCTTTCTTCGCCTCGATGGTTTCCAGCGGACCACCGTCCTGGGCAAGGTCCTGAAGGAGGTCGAGGAAGAACGCACGCACTTCCTCGCCGTTCAGCAGTTGCGGTGATGCCGTCATGGTCCACGCCCCGTTGGCGTTGCTGAGATGGAACCCGAGTTCATTCAATCGGGCATGGTGTGCATCAACCAGCGCCGACTGGCGCGCATCAAGGTCAAGGACGAGCGGTGCAAGGCGGGTTTGTGGTTCCCATGCTTGCCCTCGATGACGGAGTCGCTCGTAGCGAATGCGCTCGTGAAGCGCATGCTGATCGATGAGCAGCAATTCATCCTCCGCCTGGACGAGGATGTATGAGTTAGCAAATTGAGCCAGCGGTTCCATGTGAGGCAATTCGTTGAGCTCCCCCTCAAGCGGCCCTTCCTCTCCTGGCCGACACGTCGTGCCCAATCCTGCATGCCGGTGCAGGTCGCGCTCGGCTGACGAGAGCGGCGCTGCCACCGGTTGTTCAGCCTGGCCTGGGAGCAAGGATTGACCTAGGGGGGAGGCGGAAACCGGGCGTTCCTTCTCAACGGGCGCCGTTTCTTCAGCGGTTTGTCCAACCAGATTCAGCTGCTTTCCTGCCGCTACAGCCCATGCGGGTGGTTGAGGCAGGGAGGCGGGTTCGGATGCCTCGGGTTGCGTCGCCATGCCAGCGGCAGAGGCCAGGGCTTGTGCAGGCTCGGGTTTTGCATCCGGATTTAGGTAAGTTTCAACCGACTTAACGTGCTGTTGCGCTGAGAGTCCTTGTAAGCCCGGGATGCCCCCCGTTGCATCTGGTTCGGTGGGAATGGACTCAAGCGTGTAAGCAATCGCCCGCTCCAAGCGTTCAAGCACGCGCCACGAATGTCGTAGCCGCACCTCTCGTTTGGTGGGGTGGACGTTGACGTCCACTTCATCGGGAGGGCAATCGAGGTTCACCACCGCCAGCGGATGGCGCCCCTGCATGAGCCGTGTCTTGTAGCCACGGCGGATGGCCTGGAGGAACGGGCCTGCAGCGACGGGTCGTTGGTTGATGAGCACGTGAATGTCATCGCCCTTGCCACGGGTGATGTCAGGCGTGCTGATCCAACCGCTCCAGCGCTCTGCTCCGGGTGCTTCGTCATCATCAGGGGGTTGTTGCAACGGCACCAAATCGGTGGCCTGTGCTCCCATGATGTCGTACAAGCGGTCCATCATGTCCTCCGTCGGAGGGACGTTGAGCAAGGTCCGTCGCTCGGTTTTCAGATGGAATCCACAGGACGGGTGGGCGAGGGCATGGTCCACCACCACATCAACGATCCTCGCGGTTTCGGTTTCTGGACGACGCTGGAAGGCCAACCTCGCAGGCGTGTTTTGGAACAAATGCTCGACAGAAATAACGGTCCCTTCCGCCATGCCGATGGGCTGGATGGTGGATTTGACACCGTCCTCCATCACGATGGTTGCCCCGGTTTGACCGGGGGGTTTGCTCGAGATTTGCAATTTTGACACCATGCCAATGCTAGCCAACGCTTCGCCACGGAAGCCGAGGGAGACGATGGAGGCGAGGTCCTCCTTTGTTCTGAGTTTTGAAGTGGCGTGTCGGTCGAGCGCCAGCGTCAAGTCCTCTTTTGCGATACCACTTCCGTTGTCTTCAACGCTCAACCGGTCAAAACCGCCCCGTTCAACGGTGATGGTGATGGACGTCGCTCCAGCGTCAAGGCTGTTCTCAACCAACTCCTTCACGACTTGAGCGGGACGTTCAACCACTTCGCCGGCTGCGATGAATCCGATGGTGGCATCGTCGAGTTGACGGATTTTTTGCGGTTTCATGCTCCGTCCTCCAAATCCTGCTTCAACGCGTAGAGCACATCGAGGGCCTGTCGTGGGCTCAATTCGTCGACCTGCGTGTTCCTCAAGCGATCAAGCGCTTTGCGTTCCTCTGCTGGAGCAACGGGTGCGTTTACCTCCTTGGTTTTCATGGCGGCTGCGGCGAAGTAACCCATCAGACTGGCCTGGCCTGCATCCCTTGATTGCGGCGCCCCTTGTTCACCTGCCTTGGCCCCGCCTGCTTGTTGTTCAAGGAAGGCCAGCAGGTCCGTGGCTCGTTCCACCACGTTTCGCGGAAGTCCTGCGAGGGCTGCGACTTGGACACCGTAGGAATCATCGCACGGTCCATCAGCGACGCTGTGCATGAAGCGAAGTTGCCCGTCGGTGTGCGCGACTTGAACGTGGACGTTGCACAAGCCGTCGATTTCATCCTCCAATCCGATGAGTTGGTGGTAGTGGGTGGCAAACATGGTTCGAGCGCCGATCCGAGAACAGATGTCCTCGGTGACGGACCAAGCGATGGACAAGCCGTCAAACGTGGACGTGCCTCTTCCAATTTCATCGAGCAGCACAAGGGAACGGTTGGTGGCTCGTTTCAGAATGTGCGCCACTTCAATCATCTCCATCATGAAGGTTGACCTGCCGCGTTTCAGGTCATCACTCGCTCCCACACGGGTGAAAATCCGGTCAACCAGGCCGATTTTGGCCGTTGCAGCTGGCACAAAACAACCCGCCTGCGCCAACACCGAAACCAAGGCAACCGTGCGAAGGTAGGTCGACTTCCCGCCCATGTTCGGGCCCGTGATCAGGAGGAAACTCCGCTTGGTGTTCATCACGACGTCGTTGGGTACGAAACCCGCTTGCGTCTCAAGCACAGGGTGCCGGGCACCTTCGAGTTTGATGACGTGCTGATCGTTGATCTCCGGTTTGGTCCAACCCCGCTCGCGGCTCACCGTTGCAAAGCACTGAAGCACATCGATGGACGCCACCCGCCGTGCAACGTCGGCGAGGGCTGAAGCGTGCGCCACGCAATAACTTCGCAACTCCAGGAATTTTCTGTATTCGAGTTCTTTGAGTTTTGAATCAGCCGTGAGCAGCAGGTCGTCGCGCTCCACCAGTTCTTCGGTGGTGTACCTCGAACCGTTGGTGAGTTGTTGCTTCCTTCGCCATGTCTCAGGTACCTTGTCGAGGTGGGTTTGGGTCACTTCGATGTACCAGCCAACTTGCCGGTTGTTCTTCACCTTCAGCGAAGGGATGTTCAGTTCTTCCCTGAGCCGCTGCTCAAGCGAGGTGAACCAAGCCTTCCCTTCCGAGGTGACGGTGCGCAACCGGTCGACTTCTTCGTCGACACCCGGCCGCAGGAGCCCTCCGTCGCGCAAGCCCAGAGGGGCCTCGTCGGTGAGCGTGTTGCGAATGGTCGTCATCATCTCATTCAACTGCTCAAGCCCCTCGCTCAAATGTGTGAGGAGCGGGTCTTGACTGTCTCGACACCACTGAGCGACAGCCGGCATGCGTTCAAGCGCGTGAGCGGTGGCGACCAAATCACGAGCGTTGCTCCGCTGGTAGGCCAGCTGTGTAGCCAAACGTTCCATGTCCCTGATGCCCTTGAGCGATGTTCGCATCCCGTCGAGACGTCGTGCGGAGCGGGACAGGGTGCCCACAGCGGCATGCCGTGTTTGAATCGCTTCCCGGTCGGACAGCGGATGAAGCACCCATGTTTTCAGAAGGCGCCTTCCCATGGCAGTGCGGCATCGATTCAGGGTTGAAAGGAGACTTCCGTCGTATTCTCCCGCCAGGGTCGCAGTCAACTCGAGGTTGCGCAGGGTGGTCTGATCGAGCAGAAGATGACCCTGTTCTTCCACCATCTCAACGTCTTGCAGTGGCACATCCGGCTGACGGTGGACCGTTGCGAGGTAATCGGCCGCCAAGCCGGTGGCTGAAATGGCCAACGGTGCGTGATCGAGGTCCAAATGGCCCAAATCCGCCACGTTCAACATGGTTCGTAGCCGCTCATCCCGCTTCGCAGCGCTGAGGTTGTGCTGGCTGACCATGGTGGCATCGAGCAGAGGGAAGAGCCGAGAGAGTTGATCGTTGGCAGCATCTTTGGGTGTCAAGACGAGTTCGCTCGGTTGCCATCGAAGCAGGTCGTCCTGCAGGCGCAAGAGGCGATCGACCCCGCCGTGCGTTGATGCCCACGCCTTCCCGGTTGAGGCGTCGATGACGGAGAGGCCGAGCGCATCGGAACCCAGGACAACGGCTGCAAGAAGGGATTGTTCATCACCGTCGAGAAGCCCCTCTTCGTAGAGGCTGCCCGGCGTGTAGACGCGTGTGACCACGCGTTCCAGTAATTTTGCACCGGGTCGCAATTCCTCTTCCTGTTCCGCCACCGTCACTTTGTACCCTGCTCTCAGCATGGTTCGAAGATGTTCTTCCAGCCCGTGCCACGGAAAACCGGCCATTGGGATGGGTTGTTCCGCATTTTTATCGCGGGACGTAAGCGAAAGTCCCAGCACCTCGGCCGCCACCTCAGCATCATCGTGAAAGAGTTCGTAAAAATCACCCATGCGAAAGAAGAGGATGGTGTCCGGGTGCTGTTCTTTGATGTCAAAGAACTGGTCCATCATTCCACGTTTCGTCATCGTCGTTGCCTCCATGGCTTGCGCTGGAGTTTGTCAACCCCGACGAGGGCACATGAAGGTTCTCAATCAACGACGTGCTCTGCCTTGATTTCTCAAGAAACAGCGCTTCAATTTCTTCCAATCAGTTGACGCCCGGCATGGGACGCCATCATGAAAAGCATCACGCCGCCGAACAAGAGGAACATGAGGTTGAGGAAACCACGGCCACTCTCTATAGAGCCATCAGCAGTGATGTCGATGGACCATTGAATCGGGAAACCGTTCTCGTCGACACCGTGGACATGAACGTGATCGCCCTGCATGCCGACATCGGTCACATCAACCGGTACGTGTCGACTGAGTTGGTGGACCTCAAATCCAGCGCTGTCGTACGTGGCGATGCTGGTTGAGCCAAGGGCCCCAATGAACCACACGGTTCCATCTGCATCCCCCACGACCCTTGCGGCGGGTGCCTCGATGGCCGAAACCTGTTCGCTCTGAGTGATGATGAGGCTCTCAACGGTGCCTCCAACAACCAAGGTGTCGCCAGCGTGAGCCACGCTGTGAAACACGCCACTGGCAAACATCTGGACGTTTCTGAGGACCGGGGTGGCATCATCGCCGTTCCAGAGGATCCAACCCAACACGGGCCGAGACTCGGGTGTTGCAGGGCTTGAACCATCGGCGCCCGATGAGCTGGTGTGCGTCCCATAGGCCACCCAAAGGCCGTCGCTGTGTGCCTCAAGGCCGTGCCACTGAACGCCGGACGACATGGACATGGCGGGCGTTGGCACGCCGTTTGCAATGCCTCGCATGGAGGTGCTGCTTCCTTCAGCGGTCAGCAACAATCGATGCGTTCCTCCATCTGTCATCTGGTCGGCTGCATCGAGCACCGTAAACGTCTCCTCAAAGGAGGAATAATCGTAGGTGATGAGGAGGTTGTCCTGAATGCCCATCACCTGATTGGGGGCCACTGAGAAGAGAAGCTCACCGTTCGGCATGGTTCGAAGAAATTTCACTTGGGCGCCCATGTCGGTGCCTTGCGGGCTGTACACTTCGGAAGGCAATCCCTCGGCGTGCTCTGTGAACAGATGATAGCCCTCGTTTGGAGCGTAGACCAACGCGGTGTAGCCTTCGCCATCAGGATTGTACTCGATGTGTGTGACCAATCCGCCCTGGTGCAATGCATCATCGCTTACGACCGTGTCGCCCACGAAGTGTTCCGTGGCTTCAATCGCAAAGGCGCCGAGGGCCACGAACACCGCAAACATGGAAAGGGTCAGCCATTGATGTTCGGATTCCTCTTCGAGGAGCCGTCGCCAACCACCAGCCATGGACAGGGGTGGGGTGGGGGCAACATGAAGACTTTGCTTGGTCAGGGCCGGAAGGCACCTCCCAAAGCGTGGACGAAGGGTGCGGAGATATCATAAAGGGAGCATCGGTCGCAGGGATGCTTGGAGGC
>CEUM01328266.1_pt1 | contig 27482 bp, 22 predicted proteins | sample 356421 | NCBI WGS metagenome assembly CEUM01 (sample SAMEA2622716, study PRJEB7988) | marine metagenome | biome: marine biome (ENVO:00000447); feature: surface water layer (ENVO:00002042); material: "saline water (ENVO:00002010), including plankton (ENVO:xxxxxxxx)" | depth 5 m
GTGCTTCGGCGTGGAGGTTCAAGTCCTCTCCTGGGCACCATCACTTTTCTGTTAAAACCCCAAGATTATAACGACCTGTGGTAAAGACTTTTTTCCTCGTGGAAAAAGTGCCCTTTGGCTTTTTCTCTTCGAAACAATCTTCTGAGTTTTTATAGATGCAATATGACAAACAAGATCTTCTAAGTAAGAATTTAAGGAACCTAATGGAAGCATTTTATTTCTAGAGTGTCTTATATGAGGCTTTTATTTAAACTGTTAACTTTTGTATTTTTATTTTCAAGCTGTGTGACTAGTTTTCAAGTGGAAAAAGTTTCAATGTCTTTGGGTAAGGTTATTCCAAACATCCACTCTAAGTCTGATCAAATAGATATTTCCTGGAATACTTGGGGGTGGTCATTTGGAGTTAATCTTGGTGGTCACTACTTTGAGGGTAAGTACATGCTTGGAAAAGAAGGTTCAATGGACACGTTCTATTATAAGGATTCAAGTTCAGGCACTCCAGTTATGCAAGAGGTAAGGTCAATTTTTTTAAATGTTATGGGCATTTATTACACTCCTTTCTTCGGTCACGGTTTTCAAATGGGAGCAGGTTTGGAGAGATGGTCCTTGGGTTTTAAATCTAGCGACTCTCAAGTCCATATTTACACACCTCTTTTGGATATTGGTTATCAATTTGGAGATAAAAGTGGTGATAATTGGTGGGACTATTTAATAGGAAGTGACGGGAAATCTTCTTGGACAATAATGATTAGAACTACGAATTTTCTAAAGCCTATTTATCAACTAAAATTCAATTTAGAATTTTAAAGGAAATGCTTATTTCTAGGCAAGAGAGTATTTTTTTGGAGATTATATGTTTAGAAAAAACAGTCTATTCATAGGCATTATTTTTTTATTTTGCTTAGGTGGTTGTCTTGCCGATTGGGGAGATTCTTATTTAGAGAGTTCCCTTAAAAATGGAGATTTCTATAAAAAAAATAATGGACCTTGGACTCAGAAAACAAGTATTCCATCAGCTTTTTATAGGGGAGGCTGTGTTGTTCATGATAAAAAAATCTATGTAGTTGGAGGGGAGTCTTCAGAAGGCTTTTTAAATACGGTTCAGATTTATGACCCTATTTCAGATACTTGGACGGCTGGAGCCTCTATGTCAAAATCAAGGGGGGCGCCAGGTGTCGGACTAACGAATGGCAAGATATATGCTTTTGGAGGAAACATAGATGATAACGATGGTAGAACTGTAGAAGAATATAATATTTCTTCTAACTCGTGGTCTTCCAAAAATTGGATGACTGTTGGTAGGTATGGTTTAAGGGCAGAAACTGCCAACGGAAAAATTCATCTTATAGGAGGTGAAAGTGGAGGAGCATCGGCTAGACTTGAGGAGTATCATCATACTTCAGACTCATTGGCGGTAAGGAATAACTCTTCAGGAGCTAGGCAATTTTTTGCTAGCGGAGTTATTAATAATAAAATTTACGTTGCAGATGGAGTAACTGGTGCAGAGACCTCGGAGGTTTATGATTCTAATTCAAGATCCTGGGATCTCATAACTGATCCTCCGATAAGCCTATCAGAACACTCTGGGGCAGTTTTAAATGGAGTTCTGTATATATTTGGAGGTATATCATCTTCTTCAACATTAAGCACCGTCTTAGCCTACGATCCGACTTCGGATTCTTGGAGTTACAAAACTAATATGCCTAAAAATTTAATGGGCCAGTGTGCTGCAACTGTAGATGGGAAAATTTACCTTATAGGTGGTTGTACAAATAATTGTAGTGGGCCTTATAGCTATGTTTACGAATACGATTCTTCAAAAGAGGTTTTATAGCCAGATTGGAATAGAAATCTGAAAAAATAGTTAAAGGTTTTTTTCAATTCTTTAAAACTTGTGGGTGAAATCTGGAGTGATTATTTATCAATACTCTTCAAAATTGAAAATAATAAACGACAGTGACCTTCAGTGACCTTAACTCTGACAGAATCTTTATTTAATTAAATTTGTAACTTTGTCCTGCTCTTGAGGGGAATATATCCTTTTTTAACCTTTCAATTGATTCAATTAAGAAATAGAGAAAAAGTCATTCTTTATCCCTAACAAGAAGATTTAAACAAAAGTAGCGGTGATTTTTCTTTCCGCTTTAAATATTTTAAAAATAAAAAGCCTATAGTGAAATTTGAGTTTTTAGATTAAAATACTAGCTTTTTAGAAATTTAAAAAGCATCTTATGATTTAAAAAGTATTTAAATATTTTTTTGTGGATTAATGTTGGTGGATAATAATTATGCTATTAGAGGAAGAATTATTTCAAATCTTGTAAATTTTCCTAACTCACTTTTAACTTGAATTGACCCTCCCATTTTTTCGATTTCCTTTCTAAGTGCCTTCATGCCAACACCCCTTCCTGAAATTAAATCAACATTGCTTTTGGATGAAATATTATCTTCAAAAATGAGATTTATAGCTTCTTGTTGGGAAATCGCTTCAAAATTAATATGGCCAAGGGACTTATTTTTGGAAGCGATATTTATAATCTTATTATGATCAATTCCTTGTCCATCATCTTCAATAATAATTTTAAATTTATCTTTATCTTCCATTCGTTCAAAAGAAATATTCAAGGATCCATTTTCTTCTTTACCATTTTTGGCACACTCTTTTTCAAGATATAAAAATAAAATGGAACCAATTGTGGTTGCAATTTAAGAAACAATTATAATTGAGTAGATCAATTTAAGGGAGATCGATCCATTTCTATATTTAATTTATAAAAACCTTTTTTATAATATTAAATCTTTCTCCTTTTCGGACCTAAGTACCTAATTTGTTGGCTTTTTAGGCTAAAAAATTAAACTTAATTGAATATTTAAGCTTGGAAGGACTGATTAATGAATGTTTATAAATACAATTTGTATTTAATTTATTTAGAAAGGTTTTGATTACTTTGTTCGAGCAAAAAGATGGCATTGTAATCTAAAACCTCTCAGTTTTGTATTCAAATTTGATGTCAGTAGGTCATTAGACTTGTATCAACTTCTTTGGCCCAAGCCAAAATTCCTCCGTCTACACTTTTTACATTTTTGAAGTTGTTTTTCTTGAGTTCTTCACAGGCAATTGAAGACCTTATTCCTGACTTACAAAGAAGAATAATTTCTTTATTAGAGTCGTAATTTAAAATTTGATTATTAAGTTCTTTTAATGGAATGTGTTTAGAGCCCTCTAATCTAACTATTTCTAGTTCAAAACTTTCTCTTACATCAATAATTAATGGACTCTCTCTTCGATCCATGCGTTCTTTTAAGTTGAATACCGAAATTTTTTGGTGACTTGCCTCTTTTTTTGAATCCAAAGTTACACAACTATATTGAGTTTCTGTCATAAGGGATTTTATTGTTGGTTTTTCTCCACAAATAGAGCACTGAGGGTTTTTTTGTGCTTTCATTTCATTGAATTCCATTTTAAGTGCATCAAAAAGAATAAAGCGTCCTTTCAATGACTGGCCAATTCCTAAAATAATTTTTAATGCTTCGTTGACTTGTAGGGTACCTATAATGCCCGGTAGTATGCCAAGGACACCACCTTCCGCACAAGAGGGAATTAGGTTTGGTGGTGGGGGAGAAGGGTAAAGGCATCTATAGCAAGGGCCACCTTCATGGTTAAAAACCGAAATTTGTCCGTCAAAGCGATAGATACTTCCATAGACATTTGGTTTTCCCAAAAGTACACAGGCATCATTAACCAAATAACGTGAAGAGAAATTATCTGTTCCATCCAAAACTACATCGTACTCGCTGATTATAGAAAGTGCATTATCTGCCGTAAGCCCCTCATTGTAGGTGTTTACTTTGATGTGAGGGTTCAGTTGAAGAATTTTCTCTTTCGCACTTTCTGTTTTTAAGGTACCAATATTGGCCATATTATAAAGAACTTGTCTTTGAAGATTTGTTTCATCTACTAAATCAAAGTCAATGATGCCTATAGTACCAATTCCTGCAGCTGCTAAATAAAGTATAATTGGACTACCAAGACCCCCGGCACCAACAACTAGAACCTTAGCTTTTTTTAGCTTTTTTTGACCTTCAGCTCCAACCTCTGGAAGAGTCATGTGGCGGCTATAACGGTTGTATTCAGCTGAGCTTAATAAATTTTGGTCATTTTTCATCTAAAGTATCCTGTCAATCAATAAAAAGGAGGTAGAAAACTCTATTCTTTAGCGCCTTTTTAGTACGGAAGGGTAAAAAAAGTCTACTTGTTTAAGCATGAATGGTTTGACTAATTTACAAAAAATAGAGGATCCAAAAAGGACTTATTTTTTAGGAAAAAGTAACTTTTTGATTATAATTATATCTTTGATATCGTTGTTTTATTTAGCTTTTGGCTTTTTGGTAAGAGTTTTTGATCTATCTTATGTATTAAGCCTTTTTCTTTAAAATACATCAACGCTCCAGGGTGGAGAGGTATGGTTAAGCCTTTAAAAAGTTCTTCTACTTCTAAGTTTAAAGTGACTTCTGATTTATTTTTGAGAATATTTAGGTTTTCAAAAATCTCTTTGGTAAGCGAGTAGACAATATGGTTGGGTGTATCCGCAGAAGTTATTAGAGCTGTTTTTATTGAAAGTGTTTCAATATCAGAGTTATTGGATAGAGCCGGGTGAAAGTCTTTTGGGAGCGTTAGTTTTGTAAAATAAGGATAATTCTCAATCATCTTATTAAGTTCTGGTTCGTCAAATGAAAGGACTTTATATTGGTTTCTTCCATAAGCATCTGGCTGAGGGAAGTATTTAGAGGGATGAGAGTCAATAAGGAAGAATGCATCAATAATTTCATCTTGTAATTTCCCTGAAAGGTCTTTTTCTTTAAAATAAAAGCCTCTGTAGTCCTCCTTATTGAGATTTAAAGTTTCAAGAGTCTTTAGATAGTGGCCAGTAGAGGCAGAGGCTTTAGGTCCTAAGGCTATTTTTTTATTTCTAAGGTCAGAAAACTCGGTTACCCGAGCTCTAGAAGATGAAATTAAAGTCAATGGGTTATCGTAAAGAGAGAAAATGGCCCTAAGTTTTGGTTGGGCTCCTCTTTTTTTCCATTTTCCTAACCCTTTGTAAGCTTCGTGTTGCCTGTCAGACTTCAAAAGCGCAAATTGAACTTGACCGTTATTTAAATTCTCAAGGGATTCATCTTGGTTATTGGAGGGGTCTACAGCAAGCTTTAGCTTATGAACCTTAGATTTTTGGTTAAACAATTGACTTAGTGCTCCTGCAGTCATGTAAGAATGGTTTTTTGGGCCTGGGGCAGCAATCGTTAGATGAATTACTTGATATGAATCAAGAGTTTTGGATTGGTAGCATCCAAAAAAAGACATCAATACGAGTAAAAGTACCAAATTTAAGCATTTTTTCTTCATTTTATTGGTCCTTAAAAGAATCTGAACATGATTTATTTTCAAAGCTATATGGATTCCATAATAGGTTAAAAATTAACCTCTAGGAAGGTGAAAATAAGCCTTCACCCTTTTTAATTCATTCCAAATACGAAAGGAGGCTCGGTCCCTGTTTTTGAAATAACACACCAAAAACTAAAGTCGGATAGTTGAGGGATTTTAAGGTTGAATATCCAAAAGTTAGATAGACTGAAATTAGTTAAGTTGTCTTCATTTTTTTTAATTAAAGAAAGAGTTGTATCTGGTGAGTTAATAAAGGATCTAAATTCTGATTTTAAGAAACTTTCAAATTCTAAGTTATTTTTATATTTCTCTTCTAAAGCGGAAAACTTTAAAGCTGCAGTATCATAGTATATATCAAGTGGCGCCTGGTTCCCATCGTCATATTTATTGAGAAACATTTGAATACTTTGTTCGAGTACTTTATTCAAAGTAGCGATATAATAAGGATCCTGATTTTTTTTATCTGGAGAAATATTTAATTTTATATTTCTTAATTTGCTTTTCTCAAGAATACTAAGCCCTTCAAGAGCAGAAATCCCTGAAGCTTTGTTCATAATGATAAGTAAAGTGACAATTAATTTTACAAAATTCAATGAAGAACTCCTCTTTTAAAAAAGTAATTTGATCAATTAATTTGCAAGAGATTCAAAAAAGTTAAGATTAATAAATAATTGAAAATAATTAGGTTTATTTTTTACCAAAGAACTTTTTTTTAATAATGGGTAAAAATAGGAAAAATTGATCCTTCTATTTTTTAAAAAGAGATTGTTTTTTTTAAAGATATATTCCTGACGATGATGTTCACTGGAGTTTTTAAAAAGAGAAAAATGATTTTTTATTTTATAAAAAATATATTTATTTTTTGTCTTATTTTCCTAATTTTGGGAGATGCTTGGGGATATATTCAATTAAATGATCAAAAAGAAACTTACCAAGCTTGGAAAGATATCAAAATATTTGAAGATAAGAATGGGGAATTGAAGTTAGAAGAATTTATAAAAAAAAGAAGTGAATTAGATTTTAAGAGCGAAAGAAAAAAAATTCCGAACTTTGGTATTAATCCTTCTACTTTTTGGGTTGAGTTTAGATTAAAAAATAAATCAAAAATAAATGATTGGTTTTTAGTTTTGGACTACCATTATCTTGATCATGTTAACTTTTACAAATTTGTAGATGGTAAATGGAAAGTTTTCCGTACGGGAGATAGAAAATTATTCAAAGAAAGAGAAATAGAACATCGAGGTTTTGTTTTTAAAATAAAACCAGGTAATGATTCCATATATTTTTTAAAATTAAAATCAAGAGGTTCTATACAAATTCCTTTAAGAATTTATTCTCCTACTGAGTTTTACAAGAGTGAAGCCTCCACGAACTATGGTTTTGGAATTTTTAGTGGTTTTTTTGTTGTAATGATTTTTTATAACTTATTTGTTTATTTCTCTACCAAAAATATCTCTTTTATTCACTATGTTTTTTTCTTAACTTCCATTCTTTTACTTCTTATGGGTATGAATGGATTTGGATATCAGTATATTTATCCTTTTTCTCCATTTTTACAAAATAGAGGTATACCATTAATTGGTCTTTTCGTTTTAATTTCTTGGGGGCTTTTTTCTAAATCTTATCTTAACTTTAAAGATGGAATGCCTAGGTTATCTTTGGCTTTAAATGCCTTTCTTTACGGAGCTTTAGTCTTTTTATTTTTATCACCACTCTTTTCTTATACATTTTTATTAAAATATTCTCTAATGTTATTTTTAGTAGAGGCTTTAATTGTAGTACCAGGAGTTTTACTTAAGGTTAAAGAAGGTTATCGCCCGTCTTATTTTTATATAGTTGCTTTTGGTGTATTTATAGTCGGTGCTGTTTTTAAGGTATTAAATAATTTGGGAATGGTTCCCTCGATTTTTATTTTTACCCAAGGATTATATATAGGTGCTTCAATTCAAGTAGTTTTACTTGCACTTGGCTTAGCCGATATAATTAACTCATTAAAAAAAGACGCTCTTCAAAAAGCTGAAAAGCTAGCTATTGCTAAGGTTCAGCTAGAAGAAGCAAATTCTAATCTTGAGGAAAAAGTCAAAAAAAGGACGTTAGATTTATCAAAAGCTTTAAATGATATTTCTAATTTACTTAATAATATGAAGCAAGCTGTGTTTACAGTAGATAAAAGTGGGATGATCCTTAGTCCAGTATCGAGATACTCAGAAGACATTTTCGAACGAAAAGTTGAAGGCCTTGATGTTTTTGATAGTTTATTTTCTAGCTTAGATAAAAAAAGCGAGGTTTATTCTACAATTAAGTTTTCTTTTTCAATTATATTTGGTGCAGATGACTTGCAATGGATGATGGTAAAGGATCATTTTCCTTCTAGGTTGATATTTAGAATCGATGATCAAAAAGAAAAAGTATTAAGACTATCATATAGTCCTATTTACAATCAGGAAAATCTGATAGAGAGAGTCATGTTTGTGATTGAAGATGTTACAGAAGTAGAAAAATTAGAAAAAGAAGTTGAGGAACAAAAAATAGCATCTTTAAAAAATGTTGAAATATTACAAGACCTAGCTTCAAATAAAAAAGAGGACTTAAGTCAATTCTTTTCGAGTGCGACCAAAATAATACTAGAATCTATTGGGATCGCAAAGCAGATGAGGTCCCAGATGGAAAGACAAGAAAAATTAAGAGATGTTAATTTATTGTTTCGTCATCTTCATACAGTTAAAGGTACTGCAAGAGTTTTTAATTTAAGTCATATATCTAAAGAAGCCCACAAAGTCGAAAGTATGATTGTGTCAATTATAAATGAAGGGCATGATAGTGTTGAATTTAATTGGGATTATTTAAATGGAATAGTTCAAGGTATGTATGGGCTACAGGGGCAGTTGAATGAATATTTAAAAGCAGCAAAAAATGTTTTTGCTTTTGAGTTTGATGACGATATTAAATTTAAACAAAAACTCCATGAACAACTTAAAAACTTTGAATACTTAATATCTCAATTACTTAATGATGAAATAAACTTAAATAATCCTATTGAAAAAGAAGACCTTAAAGAGTTTGTTTTAAATACTCAGAGAGATGAAAAAATAAGAAATAAGATAATTGAAGAATTACTAATATTAAGTCATAACCTGAAAGGTCTTTCAAGAGGGATGGATGAAAGAATCCTTTCAGACACTATCCATAGGTTTGAGGGAGGTATTTTATTATTTGATCAAAATTTTAGTGAAGATAATATACAAGAATGGGATGATCTATTTTTTGGACCTCTTAAAGATATTAATAATATTTCTTATCATATATACTTATCTTCAGATAAATTAAGTGAGTTTGAATTTAAAAGGGAAGAATTTTCAAATTTAATTTTCGACATTTATGAGGTTACTCAAAATCTTCTAAAAGAGGATCCAAGTGTAAATATACCTCAAAATATTTACAGACTTCATTCAAAGGCATTTGATCTTGGCATAGAATACATTCCAGCTACTTTAAGGGAGCTTTATTCCTGTTATGAAGAAAAAATAATTAATAAAGATATTATTTTAAATAAGTTAAGGGAAATATGGGAGTACCTTTCATTTATTATGATTTTAGAAAATAATAAAATTTATAATGAAAAGGAAAGAATTGAAATAGTAAATACTTTGAATAAAGAAGAAGAAATAAAAAAAATTGAAAAATTAAATAGCGACTCAGTTTTAATCATTTTTCTTAGGTCATTAAATCAGAAGGGAATTCCAACTAAAAATGTGATTGAAGTATTGGAAAAAATATTTCAGGTTGAAAGGCAAAAAGTCTTAAAAAAACTTTTAATTCAAAAAAGCATTTCAAAGCAAATTAATGAAATGTATTTTGAATTTAAAAAAGGTATAGGTGAGGAAAATATTAAATCTTTAAAGTCGTTTTTGAAACAAGAAAAAATTCCTGTTTTAGATATAATTGAGTGGGTTTCAGGCTGTCGTTATTCTTCAGGTATTAACTATTTAAAGAATCTTGATATAATTCAAGGCCTTAATTATTTCTCTTCATTTTATGATGATCAAGAAAAACAAATTAAACCAAAAACATACGAAGTTTTAGTTAAAAATTTTAATGATTCATTTGATTATTTGTTTAGCCTTATTGAAAAAGGAAAAAAGTTTGATTTAGAAGATTTAAATAAGAGCTTTGATAAATTACTTTATCTTCCTATTAAATATTCTTTTTTAAAGTTTGGACCCGTTGTAAAAGATGTCTCTAAATCCTTGGGAAAAAAAGTTAAGTTTAGAGTTGTGGGTGATGAGGAAAGTCTAGAAAAAGAGAGATTAGGTCTTTTGCAAGATGCCCTTACTCACCTTGTCAGGAATTCGATAGATCATGGTATAGAAGTCCCATCTTTAAGATCTCTAAATGGTAAAGATGAAATGGGTGTAATTGAAATTGAATGTTTGAAAAAAAGTGAAAGTATTTTGCAAATTATACTTAAAGATGATGGTGGAGGTATTGATATCAATAGAATTTGTGAAAAAGCTATCAAAAATAATGTAATGACTAAAGATGATCTAATTAATATGAGCGATAAAGATAAATTGGAATTAATTTTTCTTCCTAACTTTAGTACAAAAGAAGAGGTCTCAGAAATTTCTGGCCGAGGTGTTGGGATGGATGTTGTTAAGAAAAATATAGAGATTCTAGGGGCTGAACTAGAGGTTGTTTCCAATAAGGATAAAGGGACGCAATTTATTATAGAGCTCACTCTTTAAAGAAATAAACTTCACGATAAGTTACAGAAATAAGAAGGAATTTGGTGCGATGCAGATTTTGCCAAAAAATAATGTTCCTGATAAGAACTTCTTCTCTGTTTTGAAAGGAGTTTTTTATGCTATTGGATGCAAAAAATAGTCAACAACGGTCCTTAAAAGGGAAAAATCCGCTTCCCTCTGATTGGATGGATGTTTTGGGAGAGGAATTTCTTAAAGATTACATGGTTAACCTTAGAGCTTTTCTAGCTGCTGAAATTTCTCAAAAAAAGATTTTGTACCCTCATGGAAAAGATATTTTTTCAGCTTTTGACTTAACTCCCTTTCAAAAAGTAAAGGTCATTATTATTGGTCAAGACCCTTACCACGGACCGGGTCAAGCTCATGGTTTAAGCTTTTCAGTAAGGCCAGGTGTTAGGGTTCCTCCAAGTCTTCAAAATATTTACAAAGAACTGGAGTCTGATTTAGGTATAAAACCTGTCTGTCATGGATATTTAGAAAGTTGGGCCAAAGAAGGTGTTCTCATGCTTAATAATGTTCTAACCGTTGAGAAAAGCAAGGCCGGATCCCATCAAAATAAGGGTTGGGAGCACTTTACAGATAAAGTGGTAGAAATACTTAATGAGCAAAAAGAGAATCTTGTTTTTCTTCTTTGGGGGGCCCATGCTCAAAGGAAAGGCGAGAAACTTAATAGAAAAAGGCATTTAGTTTTAGAGTCACCTCATCCCTCACCTTTTTCTGCTCATCGAGGGTTTTTGGGCAATAAGCACTTTTCTAAGGTAAATCTTTACTTAGATAAAATGGGCCTAAAAAAGGTAGATTGGTCCTTACCCGAGCATGTCTCCGATCATATTTAGATAGGCATTAAATGAAATTTGGAAAAGTTCATAATATTGAGGGCATTAAATTTAATTTACCTTTTAATTTTAATGGGGATAATGAATGTTTTCTTAAAGGCTTAAATACAAAAGGAAATGTAAAAACTAAAATTTTTTTGGGGTGCCCGGTTTGGAGAGATAGAAGTTTTATTGGAAAAATCTATCCTAAGTTAACAAAGGTCGAAGATTATTTAACTCTATACGCAGAAAATTTTCAGAGCATTGAGTTAAATTCTACTTACTATGCTCTTCCTTCTAACAGTGCTATTTTGGACTGGTGTGCTAAAGTCCCTAAAGGTTTTAAATTTTGTCCAAAAATCCCCGGGGCCTTGGCCAATGAAAGAAACTTAGGTGTAGAGGACCCTCTTTTAAAGGACTTTCTTACGGCAATGGAACTTTTTGGTGAGCACCTAGGGCCACTTCTTCTTCAACTGAACCCTTATTTCGATTTGAGTAGGTGGAAGGCCTTAGTAAAATTTATTCGTCTTTTTCCTAAAAATATGAAATTAGCGGTTGAGTTCAGGCACCCTGAGTGGTTTTTTTCTAAGAATTTTAAAAAATTAGTAGACCATATGAGAGCTTTTGGGGTTATTTTAGCATGCACAGATGTCGCGGGACGTAGGGACGTGTGTCATACTGCATTAACAAGCCAACAAGTCATGATTAGGTTTACTGGTAATGGACTTCATAAAAGTGACTTTAATAGGTCTAAGGAATGGGCACATTTAATTTCAAAATGGCTTGATCAAGGCTTGGAAGAAGCTTTTTTCTTTTTTCATCAACCCGTTGAGGGTGATTGCGTTGATGTGGCCATGGACTTTGTCAAAAACTTTAAAATAGTTTCTAATAATAAAGAAATAAGATCGCCAGCTTTGTTAAAGGAAACTGTTCAATTAGGACTATTTTGAAAAGGAAGCTTTGTTTATGACCAAAAAGGTTGTTGTTTTTACTGGAGGAGGAAGTGGTGGTCATGTCATTCCTGCCATTACTTTAATTAAAAACCTCAGGTCAGATTTTCCTTCAGTTTCCGTCCGCTATATTGGTGGAATAAATGGAATTGAGGGTCAACTTATCAGCAATGTTGAAATTCCTTATAAGGCAATTTATACGGGAAAGTTAAGGCGTTACTTTTCCATGGAAAACTTTTTTGATATTTTTAAACTTCTTGTAGGAACAATTCAATCTTTTCTTTATTTGATGAAGTTTTCAAAAAAGAATTGCCTAATTTTTTCCACAGGAGGATTTGTGTCCGTACCTGTTGTCATTGCCGGCTTTTTGACAGGTAAGAAGGTTTTTATTCATGAGCAGACGAGTCGTGTGGGGTTGGCCAATCGAATATCTTCTTTTTTCGCTGATAAAGTTTTTATAAGCTTTGAGTCTTCTAGACGCTATTTTAAAAACGATAAGGTCGTTTTTTCTGGATATCCTTTAAGAGATGAATGCTTTCAGAGTTTCATTAAAAGAGATGAGGTTTGTGGTATTGATATTAAGAAAAACGAAAAACCCATTCTTTTTGCAACTGGTGGAGGAAATGGATCTCTTTTGATTAATAACCTAATTTTAAAAAATAAGAAAGAATTACAAAAACGCTTTACCATTTTTCATCAAGTTGGAAAAAACTTTAAAAAGGACTTTGAAGCTCTTAATTGTGCTGATTACCAATCTTTTGACTTTTTAGATGAAGGAATTGTTGATTTATTTAAGGCGAGCTCAATTGTAATATCCCGTGCGGGAGCTGGGACAGTATCTGAGCTTCTCGCTCTGAAAAAGCCAAGTCTTTTTATACCTCTAAAAATTGCCCAAAAAAATGAACAATTTCATAATGCTATGGAAGCAAAGAATACGTGTGGTTCAGAAATTATTGAAGAAGACTTTTTAGACGCAGACACTTTTTTCAGAAGCATTTCCAAGCTTGAAAAAAGTGTAGCAGATAGAAGGAACCTGGCTTATAGGGGACCAGGTGTGAAAAAGATGGAAAATAAGGCGAAAGATCTTATCTTTAATGAAATAGAGAACGCTTTAAAGATATAGAATAATTCCTTTTTAAGGAAAAGTTCCTATTGTTAGATTAAAGCCATCATAGGATTCTTTAACGGTTTTTAGAACATCTTGTATTAACTCAGGAGATTTATCTTTAAGCTCCTCAACGATATCTCGATTAGAAAGGTCGTTGAGAGTGTGTCTAAAATTAAGTAAAGATAAACCTTTGACGCCAAACCGCTTTGTTCTTTTTAAAATATCATTTGAATATGTTGCTTTAAAGTCCTTGATTGTTGAAAGGTCCTGATAGCACTCAAATTTACTGTTTTTGAAATAAAATCTCTGAGTTGCTATAGGTTTAGGTATGCATGTAAACCCTAAAATTTTTTCTAAAAAGAAGACCTGGCTTTTCTTTTCTGCCTCTTTATTTAGACGAAATGAAATAAGGCTGTTTTTTTTGTCAAATAAAGTAGTAAATGTGAGGTTTTTCTTGAATGAATCTTCTAGGGATTTTTGTTTAGGTCTTTTTAAATTAATATTTAATCGGTTTATAAAAACTCTCATTTTATATTGATTAAAATATTTATTAACTTTTGATTTTTCCTTTAGGAAAGGAAAATTTACAAAGCCATCTAAGCCGATCCCATCAGTCATAGTCTCCATATCTATTGGATATAGCCCTATTGGCTCATGCAATTTTACTTTTTTCCTTTTAAACCTACTGAAAAACTTCTTAACTTTTGATGGTGGTTTTTGTGCTTTTATAACTTGTTTTTTCCAAAGGGAACCAAATTTTATGCTCATTAAAATTTCATCTTGTTTATTAAAATATTTCGTCAATTCTATTTTAATAAGCTTTTTTCTAGCATGCTGAAACATATTTTGATTATTGACACCTTCTTTGAGGTAATTGACTGATAAAAACTTTGCCATTGGGGTCTCAACATTTATAGGGAGATTCATCTCGATCCCTGGTTTTAAAACTAAAGGCAAAAGAGTTGGATTATTACTTTTCTCAAAGCTAAAAAGTGAGGGAAGGAAAAGGGACAATTTATAAGAACTTCCCTTTTCTTTATCGACTTGCATTTCACAGAGTATAGCAAAGGGAATAAATAGTGATTGATAGAGTGAGTAAAGATCCTGTAGGTTTTTCTTTCCATCTTTATTAAAGTAAAGGTTTTCTACGTGTTTCCAGAAGAATTCTAATCTTTTTTCTAAACCTTGGTTTAATTTGTTTTGAAAGTCTAAAGAAAAAGTAGTTTTTTGGTCCTTATGGACAATATCTCCTGAGGAGATTCTTTTGAAAGGCCATTTCATGAACCTTGGGAAGAAAACTTCTGACGCTTTTTTTGTTTTTGATATAAGAGGATGATCAGGTAGGCTTTGGAAGTCATCCATATATCTCTTTTCCATAGGAGCAAAAAGGTATAGAAAGTGTTTTGGCTCTTTTGATTCTGCTTCCCACTTTTTCATTTCAGTTGTAAGGGCCAGATCAAAAAGAGAAAAAATCCTCAAAAACTGCTGAGATTCTATTTCAGAGGATAACGGGCTGGACAAATATTTATTTCCCGAGCCATTTAAAATCTGGTTTGTCCATATCCCATAGGACATAGACGAAGTTAATTTATTAAGCAAGTTTATAGCATCTTTAGCAGAGCTAGGTGCCTTAAAGAAATGAGCGTCAGAAGTTTTTCTGAATTTTCCTTTTGAAGAAAAAGAGAATAAAATTAATGAAATTAAGCAAGTTAGTTTTAAGGTTTTCATTAATTATTTTCCTTTTTATAAAGAGCATAAGTTTGAATAATTGAAAGTAAAAACTCTTTTCGCGGGAATTGGTTTTTAAAACTCAACATAGGATGACTGTTAGGAATTCTTATCGCCTGAGTAAAAGGAATACTCCAGTGAGATCCTCTGACTTCTCCAAGATCAATAAATTTGAGGTTTTTTCGGAATTCTTCTGGAATAAGCTTATTTCTTGGAGCGTTGTTAAATTCATCAAAGTGTGGTTTATCCCAATTTAGATTTAGTTTGTCATAAATTCTTGAGATTTCATTTTCCGTAAATTGTGCTTTTAATGGTCTTGGGTCTAAAAAAAATGATTTAGAGTCAGGCCAGGTTACTTGAGTATCCATCATTCCATAAGGACTTCTTTCAAATGCTGCAAGAGAAGTTAAATGAAGAAGGAACGAATCCATACTGAACCTTTTCCAATCAACAAACTGGTTTATATTTTTTACTAAATCATTTCCAAAATCGTAAGATGACCATTCTATGTTAACTTTTTTAAAGAGGTCGGGCCGTATTTTGGGAACTATTTCATTGTTGAATTTATAAGTATTTGAGGAGGAGTCAAATTTGTGAAAAAAGTCTTTAACATTTGTAATGAAAGAAGTTGAAAAGATGGTTAGGGGAAATTTGAAAACTGAATCATTTAAGTTTTCTAAGTTCCATTTTGCTCTGTATGTTGGCGATTGCTCAATTGCTCCTTTAAAGATAGAAAGTGAATCTTCTGAGAGGAAAGAACTCACCTTATCTAATAAAGTTTCAGGTAGATGACCCATTTCTATTTTATAAAGGACTTCTAAGAGTTTATGATATTCGTTTTGATTTTTACTTTCGTAATTAATTTTTAAGTCAGCTAAAAAGGTTTTCAAATTTTGGTCGGTAAGAAGCTTGTATAGGTCTTCGTTAGAAGATGTGCCTGTGACTTTCATTAGATCTTTTAGGATTAGTTGAAGGCTAAGTGAACCTTGCTGAGGTCCTGATAATGAAAAAACGGCCCGTGTTCTTTTTTGTAAGTCCAGATCTTTTTTAAGTAATTCAAGAGCAACAGTTAGACCCTTACTATATCCAATAAAGACTATTTCTTTTTCCTTATAGATTTCAGGCAATGAAGAAATCCACTTATTCAATTTTTCTGCATTCATGGCATGAGGACCAAGTGTATCTCCCCACTCGCTTCCCATAGGGTAGACTATGTCCATTTTTATTTGTTTTTGATCTACATTGTAGAAGAGTTCGTGAGGTTGAAACCTATTTTCTGCTGGTAAAGGATAATAGATAGGTCTAGACCCGTTGGGTAAGTTTCTTCCATAATAACGGTTAATTTCTTGGAGCACACTTTGAAAAGGAGCTTCATCTATGAGGTGGGATCCAAATCCAGAGAGGACAATAAAGAGTGTGTCTTTTAATTCATGCATAAGCCTTTGCCCAAGAGGGTTTTCAAAGAAGTTTTGTGGATTTATTTGATTAGAGTCTCTTTTATAGTAGCGGTTATAGCTTTTTATAAGGTTTCTTGCCCCTCTATTGAATTTAAAGCTGGGTATAGAATGTCTTAATAAATATCGAAACCTTTTTGGTTTAGATAAAAGGCGTTCTCTTGATTCAAAAGCCTGAATCGTACTTTCACTTTCTCCAATTTTAGAAAAAAGTGTTGGAAAGTCTTCAGGGTTATAATAGAGCGATTGATAGGTTAAAGGCAGGGGGTCTCTTTCTTTGCCATTTATTGAGAGTTCCCTCTTTATATTTTTCGCAAATATTTGGGAGAATACTTTTTTCCAGGCCTTCTTTTTTCTTTCCTCTTTCTTTTTAAGGAACTTTAATCGTATTTGGCTTTCGCTAGAAGCTAAAGATTCCAAAGAAAGGATTATTAGAAGGCAGCAAGTTATAAGAACTTGACCGGTATGTCTCATTGCGCAATTCCTAGAGAAAGAATATTATGTTTTGTAATTTGAGGGGTACCCTACGATAAAGAGATGGAGCGATCAAGAGGGAGAAGAGATAAATTGGTGCTAAATTCGAAGAATATAGCCTCTAGATTTGATTGTTTTTATTTGTTTTGAAAATGGTTTGAGCTTTTTTCTTAAATTTGAGAGGTGCGTGTCAATATTTTGGTTTTGGACATGAACATCTGGCCATAATAGGTTTGTTATATAGTCTCTGCTAAATATTTTATTGGGGTTTTTAGCAAGGAGTTGAATAAATTTAAACTCAATTGGGGTAAGCTGAACCTTCTTATCATCTATTTGGGCAAGTTGCATGTCGCAAAAGAGAGTGAAGTTTTCAATTTTTATAGTGTCTTCTTCTGTTGTAGGGCCTTTTTCAGAAGTCATAATTTTGTTCTTAATTCTTGCAACTAGCTCTGGAATCGAAACAGGTTTTCTTAAAAAATCAACAGCTCCAAGGTTAAGTGCATTTATCATTGTCTCCTCTGAGGGATCTCCAGTAATGAAAATAATGGGAAGTTTTTTATGAGTCTTCCTTATTTTTCTGAAGAGTTCAAATCCATCAATATTTGGAAGATGAAAATCTAGGAGAAGAAGATCAGTCTTTGAGTCATTTAAATATTCGAAGAGTTTTAAGGGCTGCTGAATTAACTTGAGTTTAAAGTCCGCCTCTAAGACATCTTTATAAAGCTCAAGGTTTTCTTCAAGATCATCAACAATTGTTAAGTGCATTTAACTCTTCTTTCTAATATTTTGGGGGGTCTAGCACCCATTTCTTAATTTTATGTTGAAGTTGAATTCATTTCAAAAGAATTTTTTACCTCTTTTTTGTTTAAATTATTGTAGTTTTAATCATACTTTTTTAGGCATTTAAAATTATTAGGTAGGTGAATAAAATTTATGGGATATCCATAATTTTAAAGATAAAAAAAATTATAAGTAGTTTAATAAATTTTATTTTTTTGTTTATAAAAAACTATGTTAGAAAAAGTGATAAATAAACCTAAAAAATTGGCAAGTGATATGATTCAAGTTTCCAACCTATCTAAAACTTTTGGAAGTCAAATACTATTTGAAAACGTCTCTTTTTCTCTCAAGCAAAAAGAAAAAGTGGGCCTTGTTGGTAGGAATGGTACGGGAAAATCGACTCTTTTAAAGATTATTGAAGGACATTTATCTTCAGATTCTGGCGGTATAAGGCTACCCAAAGGCTACACAGTGGGAAGTTTAACCCAACACCTTAATTTTTCCAAACCGACTTTAAAGGAAGAGTGTGTTCAGGAGTTGAAGGAGGATGAAAAGTTTGATTATTTTAGGGCTGAGAAAATACTTTTCGGTTTAGGCTTTTCTGAGGAAGATTTGAAAAGACCTCCCTCCTCATTTTCTGGTGGGTATCAAATTAGGATTGAGTTGACCAAAGTTTTATTAAAAAACCCAAACTTACTATTACTGGATGAACCTACAAACTATTTGGATATATTGAGCCTTAGGTGGCTAAAGAGATTTATAAAGGATTTTTCAGGTGAAGTTATTTTAATCACACATGATAGAGGCTTCATGGATCAATGTGTAGATCATGTTATGGGTATTTACGATGGGGGGTTAAAAAAAATAAAAGGAAATACCAAATCTTTTTATGAAAGAGTTGATCTAGATAAAAAAATTGGAGAAAAAACTCTAGAAAACCAACTAAAAAAGAAAGAACACCTGGAAAGTTTTGTAAATAGGTTTGGTGCAAAAGCTTCTAAGGCAAAACAAGCTCAATCAAAATTAAAGCAACTTGAAAAAATGGACTTTATTGAATTGAACTCATCAAACATCCATTTTGGTTTTAAGTTTCCCTATAAAGATTGCCCTTCAAAAAACTTTATGAAAATAGAAGACCTGAATTTCAATTATGATAATGGTCCTCATGTTATTGAAAACTTTAACTTATCCATTAAAAAGGGAGACAGGATTGGTATAATTGGAAAAAATGGTAAGGGTAAATCTACTTTACTAAATATTTTGGCCCAAGAGCTGAGTCCATGTAGTGGAAAAGTTACTTCGCATGCCAATTTGGTGAAAGGACATTTTGGTCAAACAAATATTAATAGATTAAATATTGAAAATACCATTATTGATGAAATTTTTTCTGCTAATACAGATCTTTCTCAAAGTGCTGTTAGAGGTATATGTGGAACGATGATGTTCTCTGAAGATTTGGCCCACAAAAAGATTTCTATTTTGTCAGGGGGAGAAAAAAGTCGTGTTCTTTTAGGGAAAATACTCGCTTCAGAAACAAACCTACTTCTTTTAGATGAGCCTACAAATCATCTTGATATGGAATCAGTTGAAGTCTTGACCAATGAGATTAACTCATTTCAAGGTGCTTCATTAATTGTTACTCATAATGAAAAATTATTAAAAAGCTTTGCTCAAAAACTAATAATTTTTCAAAAAAATAAAATTGAAATATTTGAAGGAAATTATGATGAATTTCTTGAAAAAATAGGGTGGGATGAAGAAGATGGTTCTCAATTTAGCTCCGAAAAACCAAAAAAAACAAATTGGAAGCTAAGTAAGAAAGAAAGAGCAGAAATTATTAAAGAAAGATCTAAAGAATTAAACCCTTTAAAGAGAAAAAGAGAAAAACTAGAAAAAGATATACATAAAAATGAGAAGAGCCTAGAGGACAAAAATAGCGAAATTATTTCACTCTCTAGTGGTGGAGAAGGTAAAAAAATATCTCAGTTATCCAGGGAAATTAATGATTTAGAGTCTCTGATTGAAAGTTCCTACGAAGAGTTTTTCGATTTAGAGGCCAAAATTGATGAATGTGAAAAAAAATTTGAATCTCAATTGAATAAAGAAGGGTAGGTAAATACTTACCCTTCTTTGAAGAATTAAATTATTTATTCGTTGTACTTTAGTGAATTTTCCAAATCGACTCTTCCTTCGGCAAGAAGCTTACCTTTATAACTTTTCTCGGGTGAAACAGATTGCATTAGAATTTCCTTTATTTCTAATCCATCTAATTTATTATTTCGTGATAATAATTCAGCTGCAACTCCAGCCGCTACAGGTGAAGCCATGGATGTACCAGATAAGCTTACATATCTGTTTCCTGGGTAAGTAGATAAAATATTAGACCCTGGAGCAGCTAAATCAACAGATTTTGAACCATAATTTGAAAAATAAGACAGCCCTTTACCTTTTTGGCTTGATGCGACTACTAGCAAACTGTCATTTGTAAAAGATGCCGGGTAAACAGGCCTTCTATCGATGCTTCTTCTTGAGTTACCAGATGCTGCAATGACAAGGACACCATACTCTTTGAAAATATAATCAATTGCTTCCTGGACAGACTTGCCGCCTTCATTATGATTTTTTCCAAAAGAACAATTTATTATTTTCGCACCATTTTTGGCAGCATAAATGAAGGCTTCTATAACATCGACATCCTTTTCATCTCCTCTGCTTGGTACCGTTCTAATACCCATGAGTTTAATTTTTTCTGAAATTCCAGCAACTCCTTTCCCATTGTTTTGTACGGCTCCAATAATTCCTGCAACGTGAGTTCCATGTCCATGAGTATCCATGGGGTCTGTTGTCGCTTTTCCTTCGCTATCTCTGATAAGAGTATTGATCCCGTAATAATCGTCAATATAGCCATTTCCATCATCGTCTTTTTGATTGTTTGGAATTTCGTTTTTATTTATCCAAATATTATTGATGAGGTCTTCGTGTTTATAGTCAATTCCTGTATCAACAATTGCTACGATAACTTCCTCCTTTTTATCACCGATTCTTTTTTTATAAGCCTCTTCTATTGAAGAACCATATTTTTTAGAGGAGTTGAGGTGCCATTGTTTTTGTGCCATTGGATCTTTAAAAAATGAAGCCGTATTTGGTTCTGACAAAAATGATTGTTGATTAGTTGGAATTATATTTTTGAATTTGTTTTTGTTTCCTTTAAAATCTTTTTCAACATAATCTACGTTTTTATTTTCTTTAAAAATTTTTTCCATTTGATCTATGGTCTTTCCTGAGACTGTATAGACATGGGGAAATAATTTCCTATAAATAAGCCCTTTCTTATTAGCGAGATCATTTGGGATTTTATCTTTTAAAAACTTCACAATAATTCGGTTTTTTGAATGAGGAGGAGTCGTCGAAAAGGCATTTGTTGAGAGAGTGATTAAAAAACATGCTAATACGAGTAAGACATTTAAAGAGAAATTAGGCATAATAACAATTCCTTTGTTATAGACTTAATTCTTATTTTAGATTCTGATGATATTTCCTCATACTAACATTTACTATCATTCCCCTTAAATGTGGCTAACCCTCTATAAAAAGGGTTAAAACTTAGTTTTCTCTTCTTTTTTTGTAGATTTTTATTCCCATCATCATCGAAAGGGCGAGAATCAGAAGAGCAAGCATCCCCCACCCCACACTGACCAGATTTTTTAAAACAACAAGAAAAATAATTGCAAATAATAGGATTGTTGCAACTTCGTTCCATACTCTTAATTGAGTAGAATTGTATTGGAAGTTATTATTTTTAAGCTCTTTGAATATATGGTGGCACCCAAGATGGTAGAGAAAGAGCATTAAAACAAAAAGAAGTTTAACAATAAGCCAAGGTTTGTCACTAAGAGGCCAAAAATAAAACAAGAGTGAAGGGCCGAGTATGAGAGTTAAGATAGCCGACGGCCAGGTAATAAAGTACCACAACCTTTGTTCCATTATCTTAAATTGATTTTGCAAAATGGACTTTTCAGGTTCTGGTTTATCATTACTTTCAGTGTGGTAAATAAAAAGGCGAACAATATAAAATAAACCTGAAAACCAAGTAACAACAAAAATTATGTGAAGTGACTTTAGTAGAAGAAAAGGCATAGGAATTCCTGTTTTTAATTTAAGAATTTGGGGAACCAAGGGTTTTCGTCATATCATTAGCTGAAGGCCTTTTTGGAGGAGAGGGCTCTTTTTCGGCACCGCCCGCCCAAAGTAGGGCTTCAATAGACTCCTCTTTTGGGTTTATTCCGCAAAGTGAGTATAACTCGTCTTCTCTTATAATAGATCCAGAAGACCATTTTGTTCCGTATCCTTTTTCCCATAAATAAAGTGAAAAATTTTGGATACCCATAGCAAGAGTTGCATAATCTTCTTTTAAAATTACGGGGTCAGGGTGTTTAACTTGTGAAACGATTAGAATATGAGATGGCTTTTCAAACTTTTGAATAATTTTTGCTTCATCTTCTGGGGTAAGAACCCTCCCCTTTTTTTTTCTTATCGTTAAAGAAATATTTGCTAAGGCTTTTCTAAACTCTTTAGGAATAATAGTGAAACGCATCGGAAAAGTTAGCTTATGGTTTGGAGCATAGAGAGCGCAATCTATTGCTTCTTTAATTAAGACTTCATCGATAGTTTCTGTTGAATAGCTATGAATTGTTCTTCTTTTCTTTATAAGTTCATTAATATTTTTCATAAACAGTCCACCCGTTTTTAAAAAGGTAAAGGCCTTTCAAAGGTTAAATTGCGCTCAACTAAAAATAAAGGGGTGTCGTGGTGGCTTCGGAGGGACTTGAACCCTCACACCCGAAGATACTTGATTTTGAATCAAGCGCGTCTACCATTCCGCCACAAAGCCATTCGTACCAGAGAATCTGGAAATTCACGAAAGCAGATACTAGGAAATGATAATAAACCTGTCAATACAGGGGTGTCTTTTTCGTAAAGAATACGCTTTTAGTCAAGGGTTAGAAGTTCGCATGCTTCCCTACTTGAGTATCTGATAGGGCTTTTAGAAAAGTGTTTGAGGATTTGATCCCCACTTATAACGCATGGAAACTTAATATAGTCTAGAATGTACTCAGGAAGGTTTAGAACCGTCTTATTAAGTGCTTTTGCAAGGGGACTTACGAGGAAGAGGGGGAGTGAGTATTGGGGTGAATGTGTTGCTATACTTTTTGCTTCCCTAATGGACAAGACATCATTATTGGCAACATTAAATGTCCCTGTAGGGACCTTTTCAATGGATTCTGTAATCAAGTTTGCCATGTCATATTCATGGATAAACTGAAACATAGGATTAAAATCCATAGGCGTTGGAATTGCAGAAGTTGTTAAATATTTTGTTATGACATTTTTTATCTGAGGACCAATAATATTACAGGGTCTTAGAACGACAACGTTTATTTTGTTTTGGTGTTTCCACATCCAGTTTGTTGTCATTTGGTCCATTTCGACCACATCCCTCAACTCAGGGTAATTAAAGCTTCCTCTAAGTGGAGCATCTTCTTTTAAAAAGGTTGGGTTATCTGGCAGTGCTCCATAGACGTGAAATGTACTAAGGACAATAACCTTCTTTATCTTAAACTTTAGGGACAAGTCTAGAATTCTGTTTGTTCCCATAATATTGAGGTTTAGCCTCTTTCTGATATTATAGCCCGGGTTTGTGCTTACATGACTCATCCTTCCTAAGTGAAGCACAGTATCAAATTTTTTATCCCGAAAAAGCTTTTCAAAGTTCCCTCTAGTGTAGGGGAGTTGATAGAGCTCTAGATTGTCTAAGTGGAAATCGTCTTTAATGGGTCTTGGATCAACCCCCAAGATTGGAATAGTCGGGTATTTTTTTGCAAGAAGGTGGGCCGTAATTTTTGCCAATCCACCGGCCATTCCAATGATAAGAATAGATTTTGGTTTTGATGATTTCATCTTTTTTTCATACCTTACTTTTCTAGAATTGGTCAGGTTTCTTTTTTTACGGCCCAGAAAGGTCTTCTATTTTTTCTGCCCTCTTCAATCATTTCTTTAATTTGGTTCTCAACTTGGTAAATATGTTCCCTAATATCTCTATCTTGCTCCTCCCCGTGTAAGTCAGCTGGGGGTGTAATTGGTTTCCCTATGTAAATATCAATTGGGGAAGGCAGTGGTAGAAAACCCAAAGGCCCAAGGAGCATGCTTGGAGAAAGAGGTAAAGCCGGTAGGCCAAGCTTTTTAGCAATACCTTTGGCTTGATATACGTAAGGATAGGTTTCTTCTGCACCGATAACTGCAACTGGCAATATTTCGACTTGAGAACTTAGTGCGATCCTATAAAAACCTTTCGTAAATTTCTGTAATTTGTAATAATCTGGAGTACTTTTGGCAACCCCATCAACTCCTTCAGGAAAAACGAGGACACTTTCTCCACGCTTCAACAATTGAAGGCAATTTTGTCTATCACCTAGGACAGCACCCGCTTCCGCAGTCCAAGTACCCAGAAAAGGTAAGTTGGTAACAAACCTTTCAATCATGCCTCTCAGTATCCGTGGTGGATAAATATCTAATCCAAAGGCCAGCCCTACTAAAAGGCCATCTATAGCTATTTGGCCAGAGTGGTTTGCAACAACAATATAGGGCTTATTTTTGACGTTTTCTTTACCAAACACTCTGACTTTAAAGTAGTCCTTGTAGAGCGGGTAAAGTGTTTCAACGACTTTTTGTGTTTTTTCAAGGTTTAAACCCCATGGGTCCTCACCGTCAGGGTATTTTTCAAAGAGCTCTTGAAAAAGGTCATTGATTTTTTCCTCTGGTATTTCAGAAGAAAGTGGTATTAATTTTCTAAGTTTATTTGCAATTTCCATAATAGTACCGGATTTGGCTTATTTTTTGCTCAAAGGGGAGTTGCGTTCTTTACAAAACATTGAGTCATTACTGGACTTTTCAGTTTCTCTTATTATTCTATCACCTAAAAAGGTCTCTGTGTATATGGGAGTAAACAATGGATAACAATCCTAATTGGAGCAAGAAAGTAATGCAAGTTTTGCAGCATGCTCAAGAAGAATTAAAGAAAACTACTGAAATTGGTAAAAAAATGATTTCTGCCTCAAAAACTAGCTCTGAGCTTCATGAAGCATATGAGGAGCTGGGTAAACTTGTATATAAGGGCCTGAAGGGTGAGAGTCTTTCGTTAGAGGACCCCAGATTGGGCGAATTTGTTGAAAAAATTGATGACCTCCAAGAAGAGCTTGGAGATATTGAGTCAGAAGTGAACAAAATTAAGTTTTCTGAAAAAGATAAGGAAGGGTGACCTTTATTTGTTTTTCGTTAATTTGGTTAACTTAGAGCGTCTTTATTCAAGAAAAAGGTAATTAAAGACTGCTCTAATTCTTTTAAACCTGTTTGTTTTTCCGCTGAAACATAGTGGATTTCTTTGAACTGAGCGAGCTTTTCGCTTATCGTCTTTTTAGATTTTTTTAACTGTGCTCTTTCTTTTTGAGTTTTGAGCTTATCCATTTTGTTTAGAATTAAAATAGAGTTAAGTTGGTGAAACTTTTTAATAAAGTCCGCAAAAGATTTATCGGCACTTTGTAGAGGGTGCCTGGCATCCTGTATATTGAGTACTCTAACTGTTGATGGACAATACCTAAAAAATAAACCTAAAATTTCATCCCAGTTTTTTGACATCTCGTTGGAGACTTTGGCGTAGCCATAACCAGGTAGGTCCATTAAGAAAAAAGGGCCAAAGACTTTTTTTTCATCATTCGCTTTATGAAGAATATCAAAAGAAAAAATGTTAATGGACCTTGTTCGACCAGGTGTCTTTGAGGTTCTAGCAGTAGTTTTCCCAAATAATGAATTAATCAAGCTTGACTTGCCCACATTAGATCTACCAGCAAAGCAGAGTCCTAGGAGCGGCTTTTCATTTAACATCCATTGTTTTAACTGGGATGGATCATTAAAGGCGTATTTAAATTTTGTGCTTCCTTTAACTATCTCGAAGGACATAAGGTTCTTTCCTTTTTGAAACGATGAATCAAATGATGGCAGTTATAATACACTTACCTCTCTTATACAAATGGTGAAGTTGATTAGGTGAAAAAGTGAAATAAATAAAATTTATTTATAATGCCTTTGTTCCAGTCCAAAAAGTAGACCAATGACCTTCCTTCTAAATATTTAAAATTGCGTTGTATGGGTTTTGGCACTTCTTTTGAATAAACCTGGAAATTAATCTTTTACTTTCAAACCAATTGTAAAAAGGAGAATTTATGGAAAAGCAGTTTCAAGATAATTTGAGTAAAATTTCCTCACCATTTTGGAGAAAAATGGACGCTTGCTCACTAGATTACAATGGAGCTCGGTATAGAGATATTTTGCTAGTAAAACCAATGCAGGGCAAGGCTAAAAAGATAATTCTCAATAGAACTCAGTTTTCTTTTCTTTCTTCAAAGAGCTTTGATACAGAGGTTAAAGGTTTCAATATTTATTTACCAAACTTAATGGGTGATGAGGTATCTTTTTCTTTAACTCTTAAACCCGTTTTTTTAAAGAATGCTGAAAAGGGTGGACGTTATCTTCTAAATTCTTATTCGGAAAGCCCTTTTAAAATAAATGGAGTTTTAAGTTACAGTTCATTTATAGAAAGGGGTGATATTGTAGACTTAGGTTTTCACAGGTTGGAGTTTAAATCTTCAAATGAAGAAAGTTTGAACTCTAAAGAAAATGAGCTTCTTCAAAACCCGAGTATATTAAATTCAAACTTGAATATTCTTATTGAAGGAGAGACAGGGACAGGTAAGTCCAGGCTTGCTAAAATTATTCATGAAAAGAGTCAAAGAAATGGAGAGTTTGTTCAAATTAACCTGGCTTCTTACTCAGAAAATCTCATTGAATCAGAACTTTTTGGGCATATAAAAGGGGCGTTTACTGGTGCTTTTGGTTCGAAGCCAGGAGCTTTTCTTTTTGCTGACAAGGGGACTTTGTTTTTGGATGAAATTGATTCCTTGCCCATAAATATACAAACCAAGCTACTTCTTTTTTTAGATACGAATGAATTTAGACAAGTCGGTGGTGAAAAGCTCAAAAAAACTGATGTAAAAATTATTTTTGCTTCAGGAAAAAGTTTAAAAGATCTTGTTCATAACGGGAAAATGAGGCAGGACTTTTTTTATCGAATAAGTTCGGGCGTAAAGCTATCTCTTCCACCATTAAGAGATGATTCTTTACTATTAGAGACAATTTGCAAGGATTTTTCTTCAAGAGAGGGTATTTATATCCATCCTTCTCTTCAGGACTATTATAAAAAACTGTCTTGGCCTGGAAATATAAGACAACTGATATCCCATTTGAAAAAAAAGAAGCTTTTGAGTAAGGGTAAAAAAATAGAATTTGATTCAGTTGATGAAGACCTTGTAGAGCATGAAAGAGATTTTTTTAAAACAGCTTTATCAAGTAGGCCTCATTTAACTCTTGAAGAAGTAAAGAAAAGATATGCATTTAATGTATTTAAATATTGTAGGGAGAATTTAGATGAAGCTTCAAGAGTTTTAAATATTTCAAAGAATACATTAAGGAGCTTTGTTAGAAGTATTAATCTTTTGTGTTGATTTATTTTTTAATTAGCAAGAACATTATTTATATAAACTTTTGATATGTGTCCTTTTATTTTCAATCTTTGAACAAGAACATTAATTTCTTCTTTAATTTTAAGTTTTATAATTCTTTTTCCTTCTTCTTTGAGAGGAAAGGTTGGAACAATTGGTTGGACACTATTATTTAGCTGATCCTTAATGAGGTTTTCATTAACCCTTGAACTAAAATATGCAGCGATATATCTATTAGAGCCTTCAACCGTAAAATCAAAGGTAAGCATCCTTATGGCATTAATGCTTTCAACATAAATAGGGAGGTCTATATTTTGTAAAGAAAATTGTTTTTTCTCTCCTAAAAAATAATCAGGTCT
>CEUM01034788.1_pt1 | contig 27461 bp, 24 predicted proteins | sample 356421 | NCBI WGS metagenome assembly CEUM01 (sample SAMEA2622716, study PRJEB7988) | marine metagenome | biome: marine biome (ENVO:00000447); feature: surface water layer (ENVO:00002042); material: "saline water (ENVO:00002010), including plankton (ENVO:xxxxxxxx)" | depth 5 m
ACAAACATCTACGATGCTAAGAAGGGAGAATTTACCTTCAAGCCAGGTCCACTATTCTGTAACCTGCTACTAGCTGACGAGATTAACCGTGCTCCTCCTAAGACCCAAGCGGCTTTGCTTGAGGCTATGCAGGAGAAGCAGGTGACTATCGGAACAGTCACTCACAAACTACCAGCACCGTTCATTGTTATGGCAACTCAGAACCCTGTCGAGCAAGAAGGTACCTACCCGCTTCCTGAAGCGCAGTTGGACCGTTTCATGTTCAAGATGAGCGTTGGTTATCCAGACCGTGCGGACGAAGATGAGATTCTAGCCCGCCGTATCACCCGTGGTAAGGACGCAGTCGATGTCGATGTCATCACTGACCCTCAGCGTGTTATTGCTATGCAACAAGCATGTGAAGACATCTATGTTGACCCTGCTCTACGTATGTACATGGTTGAAATCGTAAGCCGAACCCGTGAGGACCCTCGTGTTCTCGTAGGTTCATCGCCTCGTGGTTCTCAGGCTCTCCTGAAGACCTCACGTGCAGCAGCAGCTCTACGTGGCCGTGATTTCGTAACACCTGATGACATCAAGACAGTTGCTGAACTTGCAATCGCACACAGAATTATCCTAAAACCAGAGCATCAAATCAAGGGATTAGAATCTGGCGAAGTAATTCAAACAATTTTGCGAGAAGTTCCAGTACCAACCGTCTGATATTTTCTGAACTGAAATAGAGAGGCGATTAGCATGTGGAGTCGTAAGAGTGCAATGTTAGGTTCCCTAGCGGTAGCAATGTACCTGCTAGGTCTGACATTGAGGAATTCACAACTGGTTACCATTGCTGTGGTAATCTTCGTGTTCCTAACTTGGGCAGCATTATTCGGCGGTCACGCTGATGTTGCTGCTAGCGGCCGCCGTGCAGAAGAATGGTCAGGAGAGGAAGGAGTCTCTCTGTCCAATGTTTCGGCTATGCGTAAGCTCTCCAGTGCTAGAATCTTCGAAGACGGAGAAGTTGGTGTCACGCTGCGGATGCAAAATCACTCAGCATTGGGTAAGATTTTGGAAGTAAAAGACCGAGTTCCTGAAGTAATGCGTATCAAAGATGGTGCAAACTACATTCTAATGGAACTTGGTCCACGCCGTGAGACTTTCATCGAGTACACTGTTGAATGTCCACTTAGAGGATTTTACAGCCTTGGACCGGTTGCTGTTCGTGTCCAAGATCCATTCGGACTGTTCCACAAGGAAAAGGAACTGCATGTCTACAATGATTTCCTTGTGTTCCCTAAGATGGAAGATTTGAAAGATACATTCGTCAAGTCTCGAGTACCAAAGATTTTCACTGGAGCGGTGAATATTCGCCAACCAGGTCCTGGTTCTGAATTCTACTCACTCCGTGAGTATTTCGAAGGTGATTCGTTCCGTGCAATCAATTGGTCCGCTTACGCAAGAAGTGGGAAGTTGATGGTCAACGAGCGTGAAAGAGACGCAGTCAGCGATATTATTCTGATTGTTGATTCACGTGCAGTTTCCGAAACAGGTCCTGTTTCGAGGAACGCTCTGGTATACTCAACTAGAGCAGCTGCAAGCCTTGCTCAGTATTTCCTTGGCCGACGTGACTCCGTCGGTCTAATCACCTATGGCGATGAAGTAGTCAGCGTTGACCGTGATACTGGAAAGAAGCAGTTGTATGTCATTCTGACGAAACTTGCCGGTGCTATGGCTAGAGGAAACATTCCTTTGCAAGTAGTAGTTAACAGGATTCTTCCACACATAAACAAGGGTAGCCCAATCATCGTTCTATCGAATCTAGAAGATGACCCTACCGTAGTTAGCGCTTTGAGAGACTTCAGAGCACGTGATTTCGACGTAACCGTTCTATCACCATCTAGCCTTGAATTCGAATTCGATGCTAAGAGGTTAGACCGCACTGGATACGAAGTTCTGAAGACTGAGAGAGATGTCCTAATCAGCGAACTAAGAGGATTAGGTGTCAACATCATGGATTGGGAGCCTGATATGCTACTATCAACCGCACTAGCAGGTGCAAGAGGATTCTGAGGAGGGAGATGAATGGCAGCAAAATCAGGAGATACCGCTCACCTATATGATGGTAAGACCGTCCGCTCTTCCGCTCCTTCTAGGAAAAAGTTAGCAGCCAAGGGCAATGCGTCTGGAGATATTCCAAAAGACGCAATTCCAACCGTTGAGATTCCTTCATTCGTCGAAAGTCTACTTGGAGGACCTTTGGTTCCTAAGATGAAGTTCCTGCCTGCGGACAAGATGGTACAAAATCTGCAGCTAGGTTGCTATGGTGTATTGATTGCTCTGGGCATTCTAACATACATCGTTACTCCTGCTGTCGGAACAATCTGGTTTGCAATTACCGGTTCTATGACCGTTGCAAATATTCTACAATTGATAGTAGTAGCAGGTGCAATCGGTACCGGATTTTGGGGTACAATGTCTAGGGATGCTAGATTTATGCTAACATCATATATTTTGTTCATCCTTTCAGTAATGCGTTTCGCATCCTCTAAGGTTTCATTATCTCAAGATTTGTTTGGATTTGGTGACAGCCAATTCCTGCTAACAATTCTGGTCGTTGTTTACGCAGTACTACTTGTCATGTACTTTGAACTCTCAAATGGCGTAATCAGATTCAGCATGCTTGATACCTCAATTAGAACCCGTGAAGTTTACGTAATGAACGTAAAGAAGATTGTTGGTAAGTATCACCGCTCGCTTGTAATCAACCCACTAATTGCAGGAAGTTTAGCAATGCTAGTTCTTTCAGTTAACACAATCTTACCAGCATTCATCTCTTTGTTCTCAGAACAAACCGCTTTGAGAATGGAAGAATCGGTAGAATTGATTTCAGTGTACGGTGTCGCACTTGGAACACTATTCGTATTCTTGGTTGTAGGGGCGTTGTTCGCTCTTGACCTACCAACTCACTTGCAGTCCTGGCGAGAGAATAAGGAATGATACAGTTCTCTAATTGTCTCATGCAATTGGTCTGTTTCAACGATAATTCTAGTTCCGTATTCATTTGTGGAAACCAATTCGTGCTCAATTCCAATATCTGCCATTCCCAAAATAGAAATGATTGCAGTTTTGAATTCAATTTTTCCCGGAATAATGTTTTCCAAATGATGTAAATCTTGCTTGGGTAAGATGATTTTGAAGCCTTCAGGTGTCGATTTCATCAACCAAGGAGTAATTCCCAACCTTTCAATCTCCATTAGTAAATCACTACTCAATGGCTTATCATTAGTGATCATTGCAACTCCTGGTTGGCAACCGATTGCAACAACTTCGTCTGTTGCAATATCAGGTCCAATAATAGTAGAGACCGTTGAATCACGGTTATGGAAATTCTTGATTTCGATTGGTATTCCTTCTTCAATTAAGGGAAATACTGTAGCTGGATGGATTACTGGTGTCCCATGCATAGATAGTTCAGCAGCCTGTCCATAGCCCAAGTATGGGATTGCAGGGGTATCAATCCCCCATCGTGGATTGAGTTCTTTAATTCCGTCGACATCCTTCCAAAGAATCAACTTTGACGCGTTCATTAGGCTAGCAAATGCTGCAGCAGAATGATCTGAACCTCCTCTGGTTAGAAGTGCAATGTTACCATCATCTCCCTCCCCAAACCAACCAGTTAGAATAGGGACCCCTCCAAGTTCTTGGCGGTCGAGGTTCAGGCTTGAAGATTCGATGTCGATTTCTTTCGCTCTACCAATTCCTTTCAATCTTAAACCAATATCTTCTGCTCCAACCGGGTGAGCACCTTCAATACCGAATTCTCTCAGTCGATGAGCTACTGCTAAGGCACTGAGTCTTTCGCCAGCGGCTAGAATTAGGTTTTCAGAACGTAAGGATTCTTCACCACTGGAAAGTTTGAGTAACTCCTTAGAAATCCCAGAAATTACCTTGTTGAACAATTCGCCAAATTCACCAGAATCTAGGCCGGGTGCGAATCGCAAATGCTGGTAAGTCAAATCTTGAACCAATCTACTAGCGTATCTTGGCTCCCTCGATGCACGAATCAATCTATCAGTCATGCCCCAGAGTGCGGATACGACGATTATCGGTCGTCCTTCAGTACTACTGATAATTTCAGCAATTTGGTCGATGTCATTCCCGTCACGAAGACAAGAACCACCAAATTTGTGGACAACGATATCATTCATCGATATATCCTCCTTGTATCCCTAGGTCCGCAATAACCAATCTGGCTACTGCTTCCACGACTGGGCGTGCTCTTGGCGCAATAACGGGGTCATGCCTTCCTTTGATTGCTAGCTCTTCCATCATCTCTGTGACTTGATTGAATGTTTCTTGGGGCTTAGAAATTCCACTCGGTGGTTTGAAGGTTATTCTAACATGGATAGGTGCTCCGCTTGCCATACCACCCAATGCTCCATCCGCTCCTTCAGACAATGACATATCCTTGCCCCATTTGTCGTTATGCTGGCTTCCTCTCATTTCGCCAGCATTTACTCCGCGGCCGAATTCTACTGCTCGGGCTGCTGGAATTGCCATTAGGGCTCTAGCTAGTGCAGGTTCAATCCCTTCAAACCAAGGCTCACCAAATCCTACTGGTAGTCCTGAAATAACCAAGTCGACACGACTTCCCAAGGAATCGCCGTCTTTACGGGCTTGTTCGGCCAATTCAATTCCTGCATCGCCTTCCAGTCCGCCCAGCGCTCCAACCTTGGCTTCGATTTTCCATTCAGGTGGTAACATGTTGCGGGAAAGTGATGCCGCTGCGACCAAACCAGCAGTTAGCCTAGCAGAGAAAGAACCGCCACCTCTGAGGTCAGCAGCGCCTTCAGTCTTGACATTGATAGGATGGTCAACATGACCCGGACGGGGCTGATAAGGCAAGAATGAATAATCCTTAGAACGAACATCTCGGTTCTTAATTAGAAGAAGAATAGGCATTCCTGTACTCTTGCCAGAGTGCACTCCTGACAGGATTTCAACCTCATCGGTTTCTTTCCTTTTACTGGCTAAGCCCGAACCGGGTCTTCTTGCAATCATGTCGGCAATTAGTTGGTCAGCATCTAGCTCGATATTTGGCGGCATTCCTTCTATAAGAGCGCCTACTGCGGGGCCATGGGACTCTCCAAATAGAGTCACAACCATGTTTTCGCCTAGGCTCATGCGCATGAGTATCAGAGTGGTTCAGCAGGCTTTCATTCAAGAATATGGTTATTCGTCCATAGAACCGAAATCAGCATTGATAACCTTAGTTTCAATCACTTCCATTGAGTCGTTTTTACTGTACCATTGTTTGATTCTTTCAATTGTTGGTCTACTGACAGCAGATGCAAAGATCACAATTGCGGGGCCTGAGCCACTAATTCCTGCTGCTCTCCCTCCGTTAACGAATGCATCATTGGTCAGTCTTCTTCCAATAGGGTCATTCAAGGCACCGATTACTCCTCTGCCATTCCAAGTAAGCGCAACTAGGTCGTTGCCTTCTTGTAATGCGTTAAGCGCTTGAACGAATGCCTGTTGGTGCAAAGTGAAGTCCTCCAATTCAGGTCTTTTTTCTCTATCCCCTCGACAAACCAAAATCACTGCCCAGTCATCCGATGGCGGGCCTGGCGATTCAAGCAATAATCCCGAGCGGGCATCCTCTGCATTTGCATTGACTAACTTCCATCCACCTTCTAGAGCAGCCCATGAATCATCATAACTTCCTGTAATCGAGACACCTGCAGATAATTGGGCAGCAGCTGCAATGTCAACAATGTCTGCATTCTCTAATTCTATTCCAGTAGCATCACAAAGGGCCTTAATGGCTGCCACAGCGACTGCAGAACTAGATTTCAAACCCTGTCTAGGAGGGATTTCAGACCTCACAGACCAGTATAATTCACCGTTGGGAACAGAGTGGCCAGCATTTTTCCAAGCGACTAGAACCTGTTCTAGCAATCCATCCGGGTCATCTAAAACCCTCTTTGATTCTTTATCGAGTAGTCTAACTTTAACCGGTAGGTCCAAGGCGAGAGATGCTCCATATCCAATGCCAGCAGCATGTAGTAGGCTACATCCTCCATTTGAGTTACCAGAACCCAATACTGCCATTTTTACACCTCACCTTTCATCCACTTCAGCGCTGATTGTTTGCCCTACGTGGCGCCCGGCTCCTCCATTCCAACCCAGCAATTTCATGCCGGGCACTAGTTCAGTTACTGATACAAGTCCGTGGGATTCAGATATGAGCCTAACCGTCTCCGCTTGCTGCAAGAGAACCCCTGCTTCATTATCATTTTCATTCTTCCATCGGAATAAAATAAACGGCCGCTTCTCAATTTTGACTCTTCCAACGACGCAACTACGTGATTCTTCATTTCCATTCACGACCAAAACTTCGTCACCCATTTTCAGTTCGCTGAGGTATGAAGTTGTTCCATCTGCCATCATGATGTAGGAATGAGATGCGCCAGCATTAACTCTGAATGGCCTGGTAGGTACAAATTCAGATTCTACAGTTTCACCATGGACCAATACCATCGATTTCGAACTCGAACCGACAATCATCCCCTCTTCCGGATCTAATAAGGAAGTAAGGTCGACACAAACTCTGTCTCCAACTCCTCCTTCACTTACCTCAACAACTTCTAGGAAGGATAATTCTAGTTCTCCTTTGGCAGTTTCATCAATAGCATCAATCCTAACCTCTCCTCTTTGGGATTTAGCAATCAGTGCTGTTTGGAGGGTTTTTTCGTCGACTAGTAATGCATCGACGCCGATTTGTAGAGCAAATGCAGCACCAAGAACTTGCTCGGGAGAAGAAATTCTTGCCGCAACTTTAGTTGGTCCTCCATCACATGCAGCGATAATATTCTCGATAGGTATCATCTTCCATTCTCCTAGGTCAAGAAGAATCCATTCTACGCTACCTGCCATTGCACGGGCTTTAGATTGCCCTTCGGAATTACTTACGTCAACCCTGCGTCCAACTTGCTTACCTTCGATGTACAAAGCTTCTCCATCTATCTGCAAATTTTCGCCTAGAATCAAATCGACGCCTTGGGTGGGCTCGCCAGATTCAAGCCATATTTGCATCATATCACAATCCATACTCTTGCATTGCCACTTCTACACTAGAACCGTCGTGAATAATTGCTTTCAGTGCAGACACCATCGCTTTTGGATTAGCATGTGAGAATACCTGTCGACCCATGCAAACTCCACCGCCTCCTGCTTGCATTGCTTTGTAGACAGTGGTCAGCGTTTCTTCAGTGGTTGCTCCAGCAGGTCCTCCCGCAATCAAAACTGGGATTGGTACGGAGGAGGTAACTTTGCGGAATGATTCAACAGAACCAGTCCATTTTGTTTTGACTACATCGCATCCTAATTCGAATGCGAGTCTTGCTGCGTGTGCAGCAGCGTTTGTGTCATCACCTTCCATGATGTCAAGATTTTCTCCTCTTGGGTAAATCATTCCTAGTACAGGGCAATTCAAGAAGTGTGAATCTTGGGTAATTAATCCTAATCTTTCAATCATCTCGGGCTCGTCAGGGCTACCCATGTTTACTTGGACACTAACACCTTTGGCGCCCCTTGAAAGGGCTTCTTCTACACTTCCGACCAACATTTTGTCGCTGTTCCTTTCTCCCGCATGCCTGGTAGATACAGAAAGGTGGGCAACAAAGTTTGCATTGCTAGAAGAATAATGTGAAACGACCCCCTTTTGGGCAACGATTGCATCAGCGTGGGAAATCGCTTCAATCAATTGGTCCAAATTTTCCAATCCGTTGACGGGAAAATCAGAAACACCGTGGTCGATTGGAATCCAGACGCCTTTTCCTTTCGGTAGTAGCGTCTCTTTATCGCTCATGTTATCAGCCAATAGGTGGTTTATTACAAGGCTTTGCTTTCTATTTTGAAAGGTGTGTCTTGACAGCCCATTCAACCAATGCGGCCTCTGCTTTCGCAAGGTGCTCTTGTAGAGTAGAGCGTGGAATTTCTGATAATTCAGATAGCTCTTTCTTGCTTATTTGTCTAGGATTTTGGTAATATCCAGATTGAACAGCTAAAATTGCAACTTCTAATTGCTTTGGAGTCAAAATTTGTTTGATACTATCTTCTATTTCTGCTACATCTACCACATTTACATTGTCTGGTGGAAGCATTACTCGTGCCGCCTTCAGAAATCCACTAACTCCTTCAGGAAGTCCTCTAATTGTAATTTGAGCTCCTGCTTCACCGATTACATATGGAGGAATGACATGCAAACTATCGAAATTGATTGCAGAAACGGATAGTGGATGCTTGTTCCAGACGACAACATATCCTTGTTTTCCTACTTCAGGAAGTGGGTATGGGTTCAGAGGTCCTTCGACCTCTAGATATGAGATGTCATCTAGGTCCTTAGGCCCCATTCCCTCATTGAATGTAATTTTGACAAGTTGACGAACGCCAGTTTTCGTGACTTCCAAATGCGCTACAACTTCGAAAACAGCAGCAACCTGAGTAATTAGACCCATATCTGATGCTAAAATGGAATCTGCATTCCACTTCAACTGGACTTCTCGCACAATATACCCTTGAGCCCGTTATACTTCAAATGTGGGCCTATATGGAAAGAGCCTAATAATCGAAATCTAGACCGGAACACGTTAGATATGCCACTGATGGAGATTAGCGGGTTAGAAAGGCACTATGACATGGCCTCGGGAGTTGTTAGAGCTCTTGACGGAATAGATTTAGAAATCGAAAAGGGAGAAAGAATAGTTCTTCTTGGTCCATCGGGTTCTGGAAAAACTACTCTACTGAATTGCGTAGCTGCTCTGGATAGCCCAACCTCGGGAACTTATTCGTTTGCGGGAAAAGATGTGCCGAGAGAAAAGTCCGAAGAAATGACGACATTTCGCAGAGAGAACATAGGATATGTTTTCCAATTTTTCAATTTGCTTCAAGACTTGACAGTCTTAGAAAACATTCTATTGATCCAAGAGCTATCTGGAGGTAGGGACAAAGATAGAGCGCTTGAATTGTTGAAATTAGTTGGTCTAGAGAGCGAAGTCGACAGGTTCCCTGCAGAGATAAGCGGCGGACAACAACAAAGAGTTGCAATCGCTAGAAGCTTAGCCAAGAGTCCAAAATTACTACTCGGTGATGAGTTAACAGGTAATTTAGATTCCAAAACCTCGGAAATGGTGATGGAAGTGCTCGTCAAAGCATGCGAAGCGGAAGATATCACTACAATTATGGTAACACATGACGAAAAACTGTCACAATATGCTACTCGAGTGATTAGGCTGGATAGCGGAAAAATAGTTTCAGATGAAAAGGTCAACCAGTGAGGGTTAGGAATGTCAATGTTGCTAACGAAAAGACTGGCTAGGAGCCTGTGGCGCACTAAACTGCGTTTATCTGCGGTAGTTTTCATGGTAGCAGTCGGTGTTTTTGCGGGAATTTCATTTGGCACATATGCTAATGCTGCGACCTCACTTTATGACGGCATTTATGATGGCGAAGATGGAATAAATCTTGCAGATATATGGGTCGAAAACCCTAGTGGGGTTTGGAATGAGTCGGCCTCTGAAAACATTTGTTCAAGCATAGAAAACGATTGGCCGGATTCAAATTACAAACTAGAGAGTTGTGAGCCTAGATTAATTCTCGACGGAATGATGTTCACTTCAGATTCGAGTGGCGATGAAAAACCAATTCCTGCTGTTTGGCACGGTATTGATGAGGGGCTAGTGGATAAGGTTTGGATGCCCACGTACAGTGAATTGTCTTCTGGCAGGATTGCTGAAAACTCAGATGAAATTGTGCTGGATAGTCATGTTGCTAAAGCTTTAGAGATTGAGGTTGAAGACACAATTGAGATAAGTTCCGGATATGGTAAATCAACCTACAAAGTAGTTGGAATCGGCTTTCATTCCATGCATCTATATTTTGCAACAGAGGGCTCATCCATACCAGCAGAAGCCGGAACCTTTGCTACCGGTTACATGACCGATGAAGGTTTAGAGGCACTTGCAAATTTGAGTGCTGGTTCATCCAATATGATTCTCATTGATCTAGAAGGTTCACCAGTCTACGACCTTCAATCAACCACTGAGTTGAATGAAAATCCTGAACTTACTAAATTGGTAAACGATATTTCCGCATTGATGTATGTCGTGGATGATTCTCCCGTGAGTGTGTACGACCGCTCTGGTGTTTTCTCTGTCGAGTTGTTGCGGGCTGATGCTGAAGGTGCATCGAAGATGTATCCTTACGTCACAGGTATGATTGCTGCAATTGCTGGAATTACAATCTTCCTAAGTTTGCAAAGACTGATTCAATCACAAGCCAAAGAAATAGCTGTTCTTCGTACATTAGGAGTTCCAAAGATGGCTATTATGCCTGGTTACATCATCGCTCCTCTGTTCATAGGATTGTTCGGTTCAGTAGTTGGTATATTGCTGGGAATCTATTTTGGCGCGCCAGGTATGCTTTCATTCTATGAAGATATTATTGGATTGCCGATAAGATATGAGACCGATTATGCATTGGTTTCTCAAATAGTAATAATTGCTATGATCATTGTACTGCTAGCGGGGATACGTCCTGCTTGGCAAGCTTCACGTTTGCAACCCTTGAAGGTCTTTAGAGGACAACATGAAGTGAAAGTTTCATCTCGCAAGTTACAAAGGTTAACATCAAAACTTCCTGCAACTGTTGGCCTCTCCATAAGGTCAAGTTTACGTAAACCAATGCGTGTCGGATTCACCTTTTTTGCCGTAGGTATCTCGATGTTATTGTTTGGTGCTATGCTTTTCATGATGAATTCAATGGAAGACAGTCTACTTGGGAATATCAAGGATAAGCAATCATGGGATGTTCAAGCATCAGCTCCAATTGGTGGAGAAGATACAGTCATTGAATGGGTTGGCGAAAGTGAAGGGCAATACGAGTTATTGATAAATTTCCCAATCGGATTGGTTGATGATAATCGAGAATTGTTAGCATATGGATTGGATGATTTTTCTACCATGGATGATAAATCCTCAATGATTTCTGTGGAATTATTGGATGGTAAATTGCCTGCTCCTAACAGTGTTGTGACGCAAGTTCTCATCGATCAAGGAACATCCGAATTCTTAGGTTGGAATACCGGCGATGAAGTTTCAATCATGGTGGGCAATACCATGCACAATGTTGAGATCACAGGTATCACAAAAGGCGAAGTTTCTCGCACCATCTATTTCCACAGAGTTGACTTGTCAGGTTTGACAGGAATAGAATCTACCTCCATTTTGATTCAATTGCCTGATGGGACCTCTCTGGATGGCCTGTCGGATATCACAGTTGGATACAGTTTGAAGAGCGATTCTATCAAGACATTTGAATCTCTACTTGAACAGCAGCAACAGTTTATCTCTTCAGTTCAATTCTTGGGAATCATCATTGCAATCGCAGTACTGTTCAACACTCTATTGATGAATTTAGCAGAAAGAGATACCGAACTAGCAACCTTGCGTGTTTTGGGTGCGCCTATGAAGAAAATAGGTAAAATGATGTTCTGGGAACACCTTGGAATTGGCTTAATCGGTGGGATCTTAGGGGCAATTTTCGCCTTCTTTGGAACTGTATTGCTGATACAATCACAAGTTCAATGGGCATTTTATTTCACTATCGAGCCACAATTTGCTGCAACATTTACAATTGTTGGAATTATTACCGCGATTTCTATTGCTTTGACCCCAGTTGGAATGTGGAGAATTAGTAAAATGGACTTGGTTGACAAGGTCAAAGATTTGTCACAATAGTCCGAAAAAAGAATGTAATTATAGGCGATGGAAATAAGTCCCAGTTTGTTCTAGGGTTGGACAATGGACTTGGGTTCTTGGCTAATGGTTGGGTTCCTCGGGGGAGCATTCCTCTTTGGAATTTGGTTCATGCTAGTTAGAGAAGATGACCGCAGTTCACGGACTATGACCATCCATCGCCAAGACCTGACACGTCGCGGTGCCCCTGATTTTTCTGCTGCTCATAATGAATTTGACCGCAAATTAGCAGAAGTAGAGCGCCACCTTGACTCCAAGCGAAGGGATGAGAGAGCAATTAGGCTTGCTGAAGAAGAAGTTCGCAAGAAGTTGGCAGAGGAAGCTGCCGCTAGAATGATGGAAGAAGAGAAGGCAAGACTCGCTGAACTTGAGGCTGAAGAAGCACGCAAGAAGGCAGAGTACGAGGCAGCTCGTGAAGCAGAGTTGGAAGAAGCAAGAAGACTCGCTGCGGAGAGAGAAGCCGAGAGAATTGCAGAAGAAGAACGCTTGGCTGCAGAGAGAGAAGCCGAAAGACAGCAAGATTTGCAAGAAGCCGAAGAAGAAAGGCAGGCAGAAATCGCCGCCCAAGAGGAATCTGATGCACTCGAGGAACAAATGGCTTCTGAACAAGCCGAGAGAGAACTTGAAAAGCGTCTAGACAGAGAGGGAGCAAAGACATCTGAAGTTCAGGTTTCACTAATGTGGGACAATTACAATGATTTGGACCTGCACGTTCTATGTCCTTCCGGAGAAAGAATCCACGGTGGCAACAAAGTGTCAGAGTGTGGTGGTGAACTGGATGTTGATGCAAATGTACGCCCAGAAACCAAGAAGCCTGTTGAAAACATTGTCTGGCCTGATTTCAAAGCACCTCCTGGTGAATACAAGGTATATGTCCACCATTACAAGAAACACAAGAAGCGACGCTCAAAAGACCCAACTAAATTCAGAGTTGTGGTTAACGCTGGCGGTGATGTGAAGCATTACGAGGCTGAATTATCATCAGGAGACCCGATTATGCTGGTCTGTGAATTCAATCTCGAAGCACCTGAGGAGCGAGGTACAGATGAAGAAATCGAGGGTGCACTAATAGCCCAAGAGACCGAGAGAATCGCTGAAGAAGAGCGCATTGCTATCGAACTTGAGGAACAGAGACAAGTTGAACTTGCAGAGGCAGAAGAACAGCGCCTAGCTGAAATTGTTGAAAATGAAGCTGCTGAATTAGAATCGATAAAGGCCACAGAGGAAGCAATGAAAGAACTCAGGTCGAGATTGGAAAGAGAAGGTGCAAAGTCTTCTGATGTTCAGATTTCACTAATGTGGAACAATTACAACGACTTAGATCTACACGTAGTATGTCCATCTGGTGAAAGAATCCACGGTGGTAACAGAGAATCTGCATGTGGTGGAGAATTGGATGTAGATGCCAATGTAAGGCCAGAAACCAAGAAGCCTGTCGAGAATGTTGTTTGGCCAGAAGGAAAGGCACCTGGTGGAACATACAAGGCATATGTCCACCACTACAAGAAGCACAAGAAGCGACGCTCCCGAGACCCAACTAAGTTCAAGGTTGTCTGTAATGCGGGCGGAGAGATTCTAGAATATGAGGGCGAAATCACCAGTGGCGACCCGATTATGCTAATCTGTGAATTCACAATCGATGACCCAGAAACTAGAGCTGCCAATGCAGCCCATGCTCAGGAAAGGCTGGCAGCACTCAACAGCGGCGAGTGGGATGGTTCACAGCCTGAAGAAGGGCTTGGAGATGAAGAAGAGCCGGTTGTCGAAGCTCCAGATATACTTGGAGACCTTCTTGACGAAGACTGATTTTACACTGGCCTAAACGAGCGATGAAAGGAATTAGCTTCCTTTACGCCTATCAATTTCAAGAGAGGATTTGCTCTAGACAATCGTTCTTGATAGCCTTCTTGATTGAGCGAGCGATTCTACGCCCTGTAGACATGAAAGGCTCGTTGATATCACTGTAAGGTGAACCTCCAACGAATGGATTTGAACCAGCAACGATTCTAGCACTTATCTCGAAGACTCTGAATTCTAGTTTGTCTGTAACGATTGTTTCTAAGCAGAATGAACCAATCATCCCACGGGAACCTTCCTCAAGTTCGAACGATGCTGCAACAGTTCCTTCTGCCATCTCGAAGGCTCTAGGAAGTAGGCTCTCACGAATTACTACAGGCTGGTTTCCAGTTACTACGAATGAAGGCTCTAAGCTCATCTCACGCAGATCTCTTAGGCTTCCCAACTTGTAGAACTCATCAACATTGGATTCATCTCTTCTATCCATGCTCATCAATTCTAGTCTTCCAAGGTTCTTTCCGGCATTAGAGCCACGGCCTTGAACTTGGAAACCATCATCTGCAGTAGGGTCAAAGAAGAAGTGGAGGTAATATCGGCATCCTAGAACGTATTCTTGGATTGTGTATTCCTCCTCCAACTTGACATTTCTTCTGAAATCTCGATAATCTCTAGCGATGAAATATCCTTCTCCGCCTTTAGCACCTGCATATTTTACAATTACAGGACCGTTGATGTCATGAGGGTCATCAATGACCTTTGGCATAGAGCAACCGCCTTGTTCAAGCCATTGTCTCTGCCTTTCTCTGCTGCTTTCCCAGTGTAGAATGCCACGGTTTCCGAAAGTAGGAACTTGCAAATTCTTGAAGTTCTCACTACCAAGGTATTCAACCAATGAACCATGAGGCACAATAATCACATTGTTTTCTCTGAACCATTCAGCGTGGTCTAGCATCTCTTGATAGTTATCAAGCATCAACCACTCATCCGGGTCTGCTCCAGGAAATGCTGAATAGAATCTGCGTCTGTTTTCACCGACTGCAATGCCTAGAGTTCTGAAACCTTCTTGGCGCGCACCGTGAAGGATTTGAAGCGATGAATGAGATGCGACCACACCAATTGTGATGTTGTCGGGGTCATAGGATACGAGCCAATTCCGCAAAAGTCCTATGTCTACGCCCATGTCGACGGCTTCAGTGTCTTACTAATATCCATTACGCAAATAGAATACAATTTGCTTTGAAATATTTATCAAAAATCGTCTGCGAAGTAGTCAATTCTATCCGTCAAGGTTTCAAGCCCTGCCTTCTCTGCATTGAATATGAGCGGGAAGACTCCCAACAGTCGGATGACCTACGGAAACTATCTCCAGCTAGACGAATTGCTGTCATTGCAATCGGGACCTGAAGGTCATAGCCCTGCGCCATCAAATCATGAAATGCATTTCATTGTGACACATCAAGCATTCGAGTTGTGGTTCAAGCAGATAAACAGAGAATTGGAAGATGTATTGGTTCTAATGGATGTACCCGAAGTCGACGAGAAGCAGATACCTGTCATTGTAAGCCATCTTGAACGCTGCTCGGAAATATTCCGTTTACTAGCCTCTCAATGGAAAGTTATGGAAACTCTTGCCCCTCAAGATTTCTTGGCGTTCAGAGACCGTCTTGGTACCTCTTCTGGCTTCGAAAGTTGGCAAATGCGAACACTAGAGATGCTGCTGGGTCTAGATTCTGAGCAAAGGATTGGCGGAATGGACCCTATGGAGCATAATCGCAAATTGCATTCTGAAGGGAAATTGAGTGATTCGGTGATGCAAGAAATGAATCGTATCGACAGCATGCCTTCCTTGAATGAAGTCTTGCTAAGGTGGCTTTCTCGAACACCTGTTAATGGTGTATCTGGCGATGAAAATGTGCTTCGTGATTTTGTTGAAGGTCATCTAGAATCTATGAAGAAGCACGGCGAGTCAGTAATTGCTCACATGGTTGAGATAGGACATGGTTCTGAAGAAATGATTCGTCCAAGAATACAATCTGGAATAGAGGGTGCGCGAAATTTCTTGTTGCCTGATGGAATTGTTTCAGCAGCAAGAGCAGGACTTCTTTTCATCGAATCATACCGTGAGTTACCTCTTCTTTCCTGGCCTAGAAGATTAATTGACACAGTGGTGGACTTAGAGGAATCAATGCTACTATTCCGCTCTCATCATGCTAGAATGGTTGAGAGAATGATCGGACGGAGAATGGGCACAGGCGGTTCTAGTGGAGTCGATTATCTAGATATGACCCTGAAGTATAGAATCTTCACAGACCTTTGGGCTGTAAGAACAATGCTTGTAAAGCGAGATGCTATTGAAAATCCCGGCAACCCGGAATTTTACGGATATGCCTCTGAGAACTAAATCACGAATCGTGAGGGTCAGTATCGATTGGAATTAGTTCATTGTCGTATTCGTACATCGCAATTTTTAGCGGATCTAGAACGAATCTAACTGAAGCTTCTTCCATTCCATACAGTGAAACTAATTCTTCCTTAAACGCTTCACGTAGGACATCTTCTGGAGCGTTAAGTGGAGCGCCCATTCCAATTTGTAGAGCACGGGCTCCGATAATTCTGGCGCGTTCAAAGCGGGTGTGGGGATTCTTTGGCTTGACCATATTGACACCTCATGCACAGTTCGTGCGAGGTTTGGGACCATCGTCCTGTTTTTGAACCCTACGCAACAAGATAGCGATTCATTCTTCTTCCATATGCGGCGTTGGAGACCTCATCACTTGGAATAATTGGTATGTTGCTGGGAGCGATATCATCAACAGTAAAATTGTGATAATGATCACGGTTGAACCACTAACATACTCATCTTCGGTCCCAATCGAATCAATTCCGCCGTCTGGAATGTAATCATTTGCAGGCATAGATGAGCCTGAAATCAGTGCGATATAGCCCGGTTTTGATAGGACAATCACAAGTTTGTCACCACTTATGTCCACCGAATTAGATTGTGAGTAATTTGTGTGATTAGTGACTAAATTGGTTAGGTTTTCATCTTCATGCAATGTCCAAATATCAATTGACATATTGGTGAAATTGCCCTCAAGTGAGATGTTTCCGTCAATTAGCGTGACATTTGAAATCCCAGAATAATTAGAATCATATTCAGAAACTAGTGAACTCAATTCTCTTGATTGAGTTGGTCCTGCAAAAATGTAGTGGCCATCTACTGCAAGTGTAGGATAGCCCCATAAGCCGTATACCTCAAGGAATCTGTCTTTTGATGCTTGCAACCAAAATTCATCGCTAGAGGATGGCCTGTGGCTGAGAATGACAGAGGAATCATCGGTGACATTTCGCAGTTGCTCCTCTACAGCAGGGCATTCTTCACACCAATCAGCTCCGTAATATTCGATTATGTGACTTGGACGCGAAACACATGTTTGGTTTTCCTCTTCGCAATTCAGGTCGATTACCAAAACATCGGCAACATAGCCTTCAGAGTGCGCACCTTGAATGCCGTGTGCATTTGACAGGGCCGGCAAAAATACAACCGTCGCAAACAGGCATGCAACAAGTATTGCCCTCATATTTTGGCGCATGAAGTCCGGTTTGTTAAAAGGGAGCCTCTAACCCCCCAGAATCAATGGAATCCAAATGGTTCCGCCGACCCTCCACTTTGCCTCTCGCGATTGCGATTATGGCAATGATGATCATAGTAGTAGGAGGTACGATTAGAATCTATGATGCGGGTGAATCTTGTCCTGACTGGCCTCAGTGTTTTGGTACATGGGGATTTGATGTTTCCGAAGAAGACCAAGGGATTTGGTATGATGAGACTGGAGAATACGATAGCCGAGGCCCTGACCAACGTTATACCACATTTGAGATATTCATTGAGTGGATTCACCGCGTATTAGCGAGCCTTATGGCTATACCAGTTTTGGCCAATTTCCTGATTATATTGAAACGTAGAGAGCAATATGGCTCATCACTGGTCAAAATATCATTCTTCACAGGAATATTGCTTACAATCCAAGGCATAGCAGGTGCTGTAACCGTGCGGTTTGATAATGCGGATTGGTCCGTAGCACTTCATCTTGGGCTGGCTTGTTGTTTTGTTTACATACTTCTGTGGCAGTTCTTTGCAATGAGGAAAATTGAGGGTGCCAACTGGAAAGTTTTCTCAGTTCCAGAAGAATTCAAACAGAGTCAGTACAAGCGATATACAATACTCACTGCATCCATCTTTTTGTTGCTAATACTAGGAGCTTGGGTTTCATCTTCTCCCAACGCAAATCAAGGATGTTCAATCGGATTCCCTGATGCTTGGCCTAAGTGTCAAGGCGATATTCTTCCAAGTTTAGACAACAGCGGTATTTTGGTTCAAATGGTTCACAGAATCGGTGCAGGTGTCGTGGGTCTAGCGCTAATTTTCGGCGTCATGAAGTTCAAAGAAAATGCTCGAGAGCAGGGTGTTCATGCTGCCTATTCCAAATGCCTCGACACTGCTGGAGCATTTTGGCTAGCAAATGTATTCGTTGGCGGCCTGTACGTCGTTTATGCAAAAATGGGTGACTTCCCAGAAGGTCTTTCTTTGCTGCACTTAGTTTTAGGTGTTGCAAGTTTCTTGAGTGCTTCCATCGGCTTGATGTTGTTGCGATTAAGCGAAGAAGGTGCCGAGGATGAATGAGAAGCCAGGCTTGTTCACAATCTATCTGCAATTGATGAAATTGCGAGTAGTAGTATTGTTACAGATTACCGCAATTTGTGCCATTGTTGCTCATGATTTAATGGTTAGAAGCGATGCGATACCAGGCGATAGGACCTGGATGGATACGCTTCAAGCATCTTTGGTGACATTATTGGGAGGTACCTTGGCCGCTGGTGGTTCTAATGCAATCAACATGGTATATGACAGTGATATAGACCCTGGAATGTCAAGAACTAGAACTAGGCCCATTCCAAATGGTTGGATTTCTCCTAATCATGCACTAATATTTGGAATTGTTATGGCCCTGCTGGGGTCTGCTGTATTCATCCCATTACACTGGAAAGCTGCCTTTTGGTCATTGTTTTCCGTTCTATTCTACGTATTCGTTTACACAATATGGCTGAAAAGGAGGACTCCTCAGAACATAGTGATTGGTGGAATTGCAGGTTCGACTCCACCAGTTATTGGCTGGATTGTGGCTGCTTCAGTAAATATTCCAAACAACATGAATCCGTTTGACCTAGGTTCGCCAATTCCGTGGATGCTATTTATGCTGATATTCTCGTGGACACCTCCTCATTTCTGGGCTTTAGCATTGTATCGAAGTGGTGAATATGGTAAGGTTGGAATTCCCATGTTACCAGATGTAAAAGGAGCAGAACGGACATTAATGGAATCAAAATTCTACTGCATTTTGCTCTTCTTTATTGGCTCAGTTCCTTGTTTCTGGCCGGAATATGGTTTGCCGTTAGCTTGGGCCTTTATCTCTGGTTTCCTTACCTTGTGGTATTCAATATCGGTCTGGAAAATAGATCCTAATGAAGAACTGGATGCAAATGGAAGAATGCCACTAGCGTTTGCCTCGTTTATGCGCTCTCTTGGATACCTTGCATGGATGTTCATATCATTTGTATACATAGTAGCAGTTCCAAATGAATACATCTGGCATTATACTGCGGCATTTATCGTCGCAGTTCCTCTTGTCAACAAGTTAGCAGTTAATTGGAAAGATTCCAATAAAAATCGCAAAGTGCTCAATGCTGAGTAATCTGCTAGGCGCTGAACGCGCTTATTTGAATCTCAGGAATAACCGACAGGTGTGCGTACAGAGTATCTCTATGACATTTTGCTTGGTTCAAAGCCTAGCGAGAAGTTGCGATTTTTCTGCGTTAGAGGTGCTATCTTTGGCTTCCTATTACATCTAGCACTCTGCATTTTGTATCAGTTTGGGTTTATTGAATTGGGCGAGCAGTCTGGCGAATTGTTTGATTCATACCTTGACTCATTGTATACTCCTTTTTCGATATTTTTAGCCTACGAAGTATACGAGTTAATTCGTACTATACCCGAGTCTTTTACCAATTCAATAGGTAAACAATTTGAAATTATCACCCTATTAGTTGTTAGAGACATCCTCAAGAGGTTGTCAGATATCGATGCTTCAACAAGTTCTGCAATCGATGATAGCATCACCATATTGGCTGTAGAATCGATAGCGTTCCTAGTTTTGTTTTGTACAGCCTTACTGTTCAAGAGAGCAGGCGGTAAGCAGGGCCAGAGTAATTTTGCCAACAGTAAATTGGATACCTTTATCCTTCAGAAAAAATACCTCGCTATTCTATTGTTTGCTGTTTACATTCTTGTAGCAGTTTACTCGTTATCTTCATGGACATTGGATGTGTTAGAAGGAGAAGGCACCACCAATCGAACAATTTTCTTCTTAGATTTCTTTACAATTCTAATCATGGCTGATATTCTAATTCTACTAATATCCTATCAGTACATCACAGATTTCTCGCATTTAGCGAGAAATACGGGATTCATCCTGTCCACTGTAATTTTGCGAGTAGCAATAGCAAGCCCAGGAATATCTGGTGCTATCATGTTCATCCTAGCTGGGGGCTTGGGAATTGCAGTACTATGGCTTTCTACATTGCTCAACAAGAAAGAAAGTCATGATTTCTCTGAAGCGGAGTGACTTCGTATTGAAGCGCGGCGAGGGGGATTCGAACCCCCGTGGGAAGACCCATCGGATTAGCAATCCGACGCAATGGCCAGGCTATGCGATCGCCGCAAGTAAACGGCCCACTTTGCTATTTGAGATAAAACAGACGGTCTGTATTCTCAGTTGAAGAAATCTTGGAACTCATCATCCAAATCTGAAGGGGCATTTGCAGCACGCCTTGCGATGACTCTCTTCATCCGCTTTCTCTTCTTCAATATCAAAGGAAGTCCAACGAAATTGATGATTATAGTTAGTAGCATTACCATGCCAGCAATTTGGAAATTTTCGATTGTCATGTAATCCTGAAGGTCTCCCAGCCATTCCACTCCGTATGGTGGTTCTGGTTCAGGCTCAGGTTCAGGAATCCTATATTCGTTGTATTGCCAATATTGGTCTTCAATGTAGACTCTCTCGACATTTTGAGAAGGATAGTCTGCCAAGGTGTACTCATTTCCAACGCTGTCTAGCGGCGTTAGAATGTAGTAGTATGTGCGGTAAGGTGCAATGCCGTCATATTCTGTTCCAGATTGTACGAATGTACCCTCTTCTCCTGGAACGTTAACTAATCCAGTTGCGATAGGTTCGATATATCTCAAATCTACATCGATAGGTTTCTGTTCAATTCTGTAAATGTTCCAAGAGATGTTGCCTTCTGGTTCATTATCTGGCCATGTCCACTTCAAAGTGACTTCATAACAACGATACCAATCATTGTACAAATCAAAACATGAAGTATCGTTATTGTAGCTAACAACTGCTTGTAGGCCAGAGACTTCTGAACTTGGGTCAATCGCATCACCACATGTTAGGCCTGGTGCGCCATTCGCAAGGCTGACCTTTGCTTTCAGATAATTGGGCTCCCCAGTCCTATCAGTTGGAATAATTGCGTAGGATGAACAAATTCCGGTTTCTAATCCCCTCTCGTCAATCCATGAATCAGTAGTGCCATCTAGGGTAGCAGATAATCCTCCTTGCATCAAACCATTCCAGACGAATTCGCTACTTGTCACAGCAGGGTCTGGGAAGTAAGTTGACGCTGTGATTGGGCTGGTCACTCTGTATATCTTCCAACCGCCAAAGTATGGATTATCTATGTCTCCTGTTGCACTCCAATCCAGTTTCATTTTTCCATCTGGCAGTAGAGTTAGTTCTGGCGAAGATAGGTTGATTTCAGGTGCAGGCAGGTCGCCTACCAGCAGTAAATCCATGTTCTGAGTTATGTGTACTCTCAGGGTATCATTGTTGATTAATTGATAGTAATTACCAGAATCTAGGGGGTCCCAGTCTAATTGGTTGTAACCCACTAACTGATGCATTGCAATACTTTCTCTTGGAACATTGTCAGGAATCAGTTTGGTCAGATTGATGTCGAATTCCATCCAATCCATTCCTGCACTTGGCTCTTCAGTGGTGGGCACAACGTCGATTGAAAATCGTAGCAAGGCTTCCAATCCTTCACCAGGACCATAATTTACTCCGGCTAAGGGATAGTCATATTCGACTACACCTTTGGCATGTGTTCTTGTTACAGCAGACCCGGTCATCCAATCGCCTTGGCTAATGTCTGTACTGTTGAAGACTGTGATCAAAGTGGTAGCAGATTCTAGGTTATTCAACGAATCAAATGCTCTGATTTGAACGAAATGGTCTCCTAAACCAAGGTCACTAGCAGGTATGGTGACTTCTTGCCCCTCAGCAATCAATTGTATTCCTGCACGATACCACTTGTAGGTCAGTGGTCCTGCAGCCGTAGGTGAGACTCTTGCACTGAATGTGATGTTGTCTGCTGTATTGTATGTGCCATAGAAATTGCTCTGCTCAATAATTGGATTAATATCGCCAACGATGACTTGAGCTTGTACATTTAGAACGTTATCTGAAGGTTTAGCATCCAGTCCTTCATTGAGTGCCTCGCTAACGAATACTCTCAACTTCTTATCGCCCTCTTCATTCAAATCGAAAATACATGTAAATTCATCTCCGGGGATAATCTCTGACGGTAGACAATCCTCTTCTGATTCGGTTTGCTCATCCAAATCCATCACTGTGAACCTCACCAATGGCTCTACAACAGTGTGGTTTCCTAGATTGGAGACAGTAACCGCGACGCTATCGTTTCCGTAGAAGTATTCAGGGGATGTAGGTGCGCTTAGCGGGAACATAGAAGAAATCTGCAAGTCGACTGTATCATCGAAAACGACCTCCACGCTTTGATAGTCATTGAATGAATTCATGTCACCAGAGGGAGTTCCGACCGAATCTAAAATGCCGAATTGCATTGTGTAAACGCCCTCGGAATCAAAGTTTAGTATCGGTAAATCTCTGTTGAAAGCAACCTTGCCCCAATTTGGTAAATCAGTGTAGGTAGTCGAAGAGTTAGCACGCTCGACGCCAAATGAATCGAATAATTTCCACCCAAGGTCTGCTTCTAATCCACAAACGCCACAGGAACTTACAATTCCATCCATGGACATTTGATAATCAGTATCAGTGTTTAGGATGTATTTGCCATTGTATTCTGCCAAGTTCTCTAATTGAGATATTGGATCCTGTTCATCAATACTGACATCAACTAATTTACGGGCCAGGTTAAAGTTGAATATTGCAACATCATTTGATGTGACGGTATCAGAATCTATGAATCTATAAACAAAGGTATAGGGTCCTTCATCACCATAGGAATTGAATGACTGAGTGAATGTGTAATTGATCGATGCGCCGACAGCTAGTGACTCGATGGAACCGATTCCGTAATCCTCTCTGTCATTGTAGCAGTTGGCTTCGGTTTGGAACCCTTCGCAAACAAACCACTCAATAGAACGGCTTTCCGGATTGTAGAAGAAACCAGTGTTTGTAACCTGCACTTCAATACTTACTGGGTCCCAAGCGGTCATGTAAATATCTGGACGGGGAGAAATAGAGTTTGTAATTTCGTAATCACCACTAACGGATGCTGAAGCAGTTGGTGCTAACAAAATTCCACCAAGTGATGACAAAACCATTAGCGCTACTAGGCCAATACTCTTCTTCGAAGAGTGGAGCTTGGATACAGCATGCGCGCTGGACATCATGTTGTCCTGCCAACCGCCCCTCAAATATCAATCGGTGTATAGAGCCATTTTAACCCCAATTGAAGAGATTCACAACTAATGGGGCGACATCCTCTTGACTCTTGAGCCGTCCCCAGCAGTCATGCAGGGGATTCAGCACCCGCGTAAATCTCCCAAACAAGGGGAAGAAGCGGTTGTTGCAGTTGTTGAGTTCCTCTCTGCATTCACTTTATTCTTGATGATTCTAACCGCATTCATGTCTTTAGCACAGTTAGAGTTAGGCAGCAACGACCCATATTCCGATTTAGTCGACCGTTCTGCAGTAGACGGCCTAGACCGACTAACCAACGGAGAGGGATGGTATGTCCCCTATGTCGATGGAGTAAGAGACCAAGTAAATGCAACAAAGGATTGGCATCAGATTCCTGTGACAAAATTGTATGAAGGTGTTCTTCAACCGGGTATAATCAGCAATGGATTACTTGATTTGGATAGAATTGAAGCTCTATCGAACGTCAGCATAGAAGCCATGACCGGCGGGCTAGGGCTTTCTGACGATTTACAAGTTAGACTGTTGATTCAAATTGAATCATCAACAAATGCCTCAAAAATAGGCCAAGTTTTGTTCGATGGCGGTTCTGACAGGTCCACTGCAAGCACATCATCTGTTGCAAGCCGCACCTTCATCAGCGGAGGAGATGTGATCTCAGTCAGTCTTGAAGTTCACGATGGAGGCAAGGCTCCAAAGGTTCTGCGAATTACAGAAATTTCTCCAAGGCCTGCCAGTGGTGCACCTGAATGGATTGAAGTGCAAAACTACAATGGTTTTGCATTATCTCTCAAAGGGTGGTCTTTCGAGCGTAGTGGAACTGCAGGGTCAAGCGATTATCTCTACAAAGAAGGCGTGATTCCTGGAGGCAAAATTGCTGTGTTCAGTGGAGACCCTTCCTCACAAGAAATTGGTAATGCAAGTGTAGTGTATGACCTAGGTTCTACCGGTTTCCTTGGTGTTGGTTCAGTCAGTGGCCTAGATGACAATACGGGAAGATTGCGACTGTTGTTCGCTGAAGAGGACGAAGGACAAGGCGTTCAAGTTTGTAAAATCGAATGGAGTGCATCATCCGGTATCCTTCTTGACAATACTATTGTTTGGAATGGAGGTCCTCCTTCTAAATCGACTTCATGGAATGTTTCAGATTCTCCAACTCCGGGTGAAGTCTGAGCGTTTTTGGCGTATCGTTCATTTAGTGTGATTGATTGGGTCGTGTGTTAGCCATGCAACCTGCAACAGTTTACACCCGCGACCGTTGTATAACGGGCATCCATGGAATGGATGAAATCTTGCGAGGTGGAATCCCTTACGGTTCAACAGTTTTGGCCGCAGGAACATGTGGTTCAGGAAAGACCACCTTGGGAATGGAATTCCTAGTCCGTGGCGCATTGGCAGGAGAGGCTTGCGCCCACTTTACAGCAACAGAGCCTAGCGTAAAATTGTTGGAAAACATCCGTCAATATGCCTTCTTCGACATGAATATGATCGACAGTGGATTGATCAACGTATTCGATATGGACGTTTTGTATTCTTGGCTAGGATTAGACAAAGCATCGTTTGATTTGGACGACGTTCACGCACTAATCAAAGCGATTGTCGACATCGTTAACACGATTGGTGTAACAAGATTAGTAATCGATTCTGTAACTACTCTTTGTTACAAAATTAAGAGTGAGCAATTGATTAGAGATTTCTTGTTTACTTTAGGAAAGAAATTGGCGACTCTAGGTTGCACTACAATTTTGATTTCTGAAATTACATCAGCTACAGAAAACGCACATTGGTCATCATTTGGTGTAGAAGAAGCAATTGCTGACGGAATCATCGTCATGGGTGACGTTGAGAGAATGGGTCACCTACTGAGATTCTTACAAGTCGTAAAGATGCGAGGTACTTCGCACAGCCGCGCTAAACATGCCATTGAACTAACACCGCTTGGAGTCATGCTTACTCCGATGCTGAAATGGGGTGCAGTAAGCGACAAAACTAACAGATGGGGTGCATGAAAATGTATGAATTAGATCAAAGAATTGCAGAGCAATTAACCGAGGTCTCTCTAAACTCCTCAATCCAAGTTAGGTGTGGTAACTCGAATGCATTCATGGTTACTGCCTCAACAATGATTCCACTAATGCAGATGTTCGAAATGGGAGGGGTCTACATCTGTGCTACTCGTGGCGCAGTCGAGATTATTGAAGCATTCGAGGCAATCGGTGTTGATGTTTCCAACATTCAATTCGTCGACTTGGTATCCTCAGGGATTTTGGGTGGAACTGAAGTTCCTTACAACAATATTACATTTGTTGACAGCCCAATCATGCTTGAAAGCGTCTTGCTGAGAACTCTTTACATCTTGAGAATCTCAAACAATGAGAGAAATTTCGTTCTTATTGATTCAGTCAACGCATTAGCGATTTACAATGAAGAGAGAATGCTGGCAGAATATCTTCACACCTTCATCAACACTTTCCGACAAAGAGAAGTATTGTCTGTCATTCTAAATATCCCAGACCAGGTGCCGCCAACGGTTCTTTCCAACCTTGACCTGTACTGTACAGATTTAATCGACAGAGGACAAGTTGTAATTCATTGAGGGTGTTATTAGATGAGTAAGCAAATCAAGTTCAGTCCTGATGATGAGGAATTCTTTGGTAGCGTAGGAAGCTTTGGTGTTCCAAAGTTCGATAATGCGATGAATGGTGGTGTTCCAAGAGGATTTTTGGTGGTCGGATTCACTGAAACTGGTTCAGGTTCGGAGTTATTTGCAAAGCAACTGACATCTCCTGCTGAAGAGCCAGATAATACAATCTTGATTTCTACAAACGAGAGTCAATTGGAGATTGCAAGGGTTTTCAACAAGTACAAGTGGCCAACAGATATCGCTGTAAGGACTCTTGGTGAAGAATACAACGCTAAGGTTCTGGAGAAGGAATTGCTTGCCAGCCGTTACCGCCTTGAAGGTTTCAAGTTACCAGATATCCAGCGTTTAGCTCAAACTAGGTTCGTAGATGATGACACTCAAGATTTCTTGACAGAGATGACTAACGAAATTATGGCAATGGGTCCTTACTTCAGAGCGGTGATTGATTCACTTGATTTCTTCATGCAAAGAGAAGATCAGAGCAGAGTAGTTGCAATGTTGCGTATGATGCAAGCACACACTCAAATCCACCGTGGAATATTGTTTGTCACTGTTTCAAAGGACACTATTACTCCTGCAATCAAGCAAGAAATGGCTGCTATTGCCGACATGGTTTGTGACTTCAAAGTAAGAACAATTGGTTCCGATTTCGAAACTTCGATGACCGTCTCTAAGTTTAGAAATGCGCCTGAAAACTTGTCAATTATGGTTTTCAGAGTCACTCCAGAAGAAGGAATCACTCCAGAAACAGTCGAGCGTATCGCTTGATTCTGCTTAACTTGGATTTTCGAATCACAGGGTAGCAAGTGTACTGGGGGACTGAACACCCATTGTATCAGAAAATAAAATGCAAAGGGGTTTCGGACAACCCCATCTAACTTATCCGATTCGATTTGTACATACTATGCAGGATTTAATGATGGCTTCAATTCTGCCTTCAAATGATTTTCTAGGTCTCTAGCAATACTACTATCAATCGTTGTCTGATATCTAAACGAACATCGTTCATCGATATACTTTCGACACCATGCCTTTGCGTCACGTGGATGGGTTATTCTTTCTTCAGGAAGAAATTGTACTCTATCAAGAAAAAGATATTGAGCAAACATATTCACAATCTGTCCGGACCGATGGTCTTTCAGTCGATTTCTGAGACTACCTCTTCCGTTTCTGCCCGCCATTCCGACATAAAGCACCTCATCATTATCATAAATCACATAGATTCCAGTTTCATCTGGTACCTCTTTCCAATTAACCTCGTTGAATTGGATTAATCGAGATAATCTCACTTCGGCCATGGCAGTGTTAGAAACTCATTTCGTATGAAAAAATCGGATGGGTCCCCCTCTGTATTGATGGGTGTACGAAGGGTAGCGACGCGACAGGCGTTTCATCGAAGGGTATCGTGTGGAG
>CEUM01026029.1_pt1 | contig 27424 bp, 26 predicted proteins | sample 356421 | NCBI WGS metagenome assembly CEUM01 (sample SAMEA2622716, study PRJEB7988) | marine metagenome | biome: marine biome (ENVO:00000447); feature: surface water layer (ENVO:00002042); material: "saline water (ENVO:00002010), including plankton (ENVO:xxxxxxxx)" | depth 5 m
GGTGGAAACAAAAGCGCAGACCAAAACTTGAGCGAAGAGCGCCTGAAAATCTTGGCCAACGTGGCCATTGAACAGGTGCCGTTCCCCGAACAGGGAATGCTCACAGAAGAGGATGCGTGGACCATTTCGCCCGGTCCAACACGAGCCCGGATCAACAGCCAACAAAGCGTGCCCAACGTGGCGGCTTCGCTTGCACCCGCTCCCACGCCGGTGCCAGCGGCCCCTGCGACGGTCGACACCTCTGGCCTTGAGCGCCTCATCAGCAGCCGTCTCGACATGGTTGAGGATGTTTTGCGCATGGTGGAACACCGCCTCGATGAAGGTGTGTCTGTCAATGCCGAAACCGGCGGTGACAGCGAAAGCCACGAGAGCGATGCATCCGATGAGGACGCTGACGGGACGACCGGCGACCGCATCATCACCGCCAGCGGTGAGGTTGTGGAAGTCGGCGGTACATCTCGCATGATGGAAGACGATCAGGGACAACTGGTTGAATTGTACGAGGCGCAAGCCTTGGCAGCCAACCCGTTCCTCGTCGCTCCACGCTCAAGCGGGTCCGGCAACCAGTCCAGCACGGGTGCGCCCACGGTCGCTGCGCTGCTTCTTGACCACATGTCCGGCATGGCCGCCGTGAGTTTCACGCAGAAAGCCATGGAATCCGGCATGCTGACCCAAGAAGAAGGCGACGACGTTCTTGCCATCGTTCAGTTGGCAGAACCCGGCGATCCGGAAACAGCGCTCGAAGACCACCTGCCTCACCGGCAACTGCTGGTGTTCTCGGCGTTGGTCTCGTCCTGGCGACAGCTCCACATGCTTCGGGGTGAAGAGTGACATGGGTGCTTCGGTTGGTGTAGGTGGGCTCATCATCGGCATTTCGATGCTGGTGGTGTTCTCCATGGCCTATCAGGCCATTTCTTTGCAAATTGAATCCGGTGTTGACCGGATTGAAGAGGCAGATGAACCCACGCCAACCTTCACCATTGACGATGCGGTGATGTTCACCGGCGCCATCGTTGATGTCACCATCGTCGACGGCGGCGCAGGCTACAGCAGCGGAGGCACGATTGAAGCCTCCAGCGGAAACGGCGGATTTTCTGCGACCTACACGATTAACGGTACAGGAGCCATCACTTCCGTGGTCATCACCAGCCACGGAAATTATTCCTCGCTCCCGACCTTGGTCGTGAACGGTGGCGGAACGCCGACGTCTGCAGCGAGCCTGACCGCCGTACGTGGAAATGTGCTCTACGCCAACGTGACCAACACCGGTTCGACCACCATCGCTCATGACGATGTTTGGATGTTCCTTGACGGTCAGGACGCGACCCAGTTTTCCAGCGTGTACAATCCACCGTTGACCGATTTGTGGTTTTCAGGTGAAACGCTCTTCTTGGACTGGTTTGATACCGGGCTACCGGGTAACGAACGATTGACGCTCACGGTGGGCAAGACCACTGTTGGGCACGGGTTGTGGTGATCGCATGGCAGATGGAGGTGCTTCTTCGATGGTTATGCTGATCACGGCCCTGCTCATTTCGGGCGGGGCAAGCGCCCTGCTCATCGCTGAATGGAGCGATGCCGTTCGCGTCGTTCAGGTCAACGAGCGGGCCTCTGATGTGAGGGACGGTGTCAGTGTTGCACTCGCAGGCGATCCTGCGATGGTGGCTCATAACACCAGCAGCAAAACCATCACGCTGTATTTCCTGAACACCGGAAGTTATGATTTGGACGCGTCAAACTACGAGGTCCTCATCGACGGTGCAGCACCGTCCTCGAGTACAGAATCCGTTCTTCCCAGCGGGACGGAATGGAACCCCGGTGACCTTCTTGAAATCGTGCTGACCGAGAACACGTGGACCTACGCTGACGGCGAAGACATCTCTGTCTTCTTTGTCGGTGTGTCCGAGCGTGTCAACGGAAACACCCACTCAGCGACCACCAGTGCGGAGGTGAGATTGAATGCTTTCTCCTGATGAAAACCCGTTCATGACCGCCCACAAACCCGTGGAGGACGGCTTCCCCTTCGAGGTGGAAACCGACTCGTTGGCCGACTCAATGGGGCTGCGTTTGCCCAACCGCTCGCTTTACCTGCTTCAGGGCAAGGTCGGGGCGGGGAAATCCCTCATCGCCCAGCGCCTCATTCACGGCATGGTTGACAACGGGGTCAAGGTGCTCGTCATCACGACCGAACTCACGACGCGTGGATGGATCGAACAGATGGAGAGCATCGGCTACGGCATGACCGACGCCATTCGAGAAGGCCGTGTCATGGTGCTCAGTCGCTACGGTACGGTGGCGGATGCCCGTCAAGACGTGTCGCTCCAGGAAGTGCTCAGCAGCCCAGCCATCCCGGCGGCCGATGTCATCGTGTTGGATTCTGCGAGTTCGTTGATGCCGGAAGGTGGAACAAAAGCGGACCATTACAGCTTGATTCAACAACTTCGCAAACTCGCTTCTGACGGACGCTCCTTCATGCTGTGCGCCGACCCGGAAGAAATGGACCATTCACTTCTCCACACCCTGCGTGCCTCTGCTGAGGTCGTTCTCGATCTGGACAACGCCATGATCGGTGGCGAGTTGAAGCGCAACATCATCATCACACGGTTCCTTCGTGCAGCAGGACCGATTCAAACGTCCATCGGTTGGCGTGTTGAGCCCGGTATGGGCTTCATCGTCGACATCACGGCGGTGAGCTGAGGAGGGAGCATGCATGAGCGACGAACCACGTTTCGCAAAAGGCGACCTCAACGGCGTCATGGCGGCGTACCCGCACGTAGCGGAATGGGTTCGCGACTTTGAGATGCGCTACGGTTCTCGTCCCATCTATTACGGGCCACTTGACCGCGACGCGAAGAAACAACGACCGCTCAACCTCATCTACGTCACCCGTGAACCCATCTTCGTCCACATTTACGAGCCCCCGGCCGATGACGACGGCGGTGGAACCATCCTCTGGTTCGGCCTCGAGCCGCAACTCACGGAGGAAGAGGAAAACATTCGACGTGAGCTCGTGGAGACCCTGCTTCAGGAAGCCCCCACCGCACCTTCGTTCACGACCGACAACGAATTTGAGAACATCCTTCAACAAATGATTGAACGCTACACCATCCTTGACAGCGAGGCCCGCAACCTGGTCCGTCGTCAAGGGCGCATGTGGGAACTCATCGGCATGGACGACAAACGTTTGACCGTGACCCAAGCCCAGCGAGAACGGCTGACCTACGTCGTGATTCGTGATTTGATTCGAAACGGACCGCTGGAGCCGCTGCTGTCCGACGAAATGCTGGAAGATATTCACTCGGTCGGGCTGAAACACATTCACATGGACCACAAGGTGTTCGGCATGGTCACGTCCAACATTCGGTTCCGTGAGCGGGAATTGCTCTCTCGCTATTTGCGTGCCATGTCGGAACGTATCGGTCGACCGGTGTCGGACAACAAACCCATCATTGACGGTGTGTTGCTCGACGGTTCCCGTATCAACATCATCTTCTCCGACGACGTCTCCATGTTGGGGCCCTCGTTCACCATCCGTAAATTCGCCGAGGAAACCATCTCGGTCATTCAACTCATCAAATGGGGGACGATGTCGGCGCAGCAAGCGGCTTACATCTGGATCTGCCTCGAATACGGCATGTCGGTTTTGGTGTCGGGAGAAACCGCATCGGGGAAAACCACGACGCTCAATGCCATTCTCCCGTTCATTGACCACAACGTGAAGATTTACTCCGCAGAAGACACGCCTGAGGTGAAGGTGCGCCACAAGATTTGGCAGCGCCTGGTCACCCGTGACGCCAAGAACGAGGATTCCCGTGTCGAGATGTTCGACCTGCTCAAAGCCGCTTTGCGTAGCCGTCCACGCTACATCATCATCGGTGAAATCCGTGGTGTGGAAGGTGCGACCGCCTTCCAAGCCATGCAAACGGGCCACCCGGTCATCGCCACGTTCCACGCATCGTCCATCGTCAAGATGATTCAGCGTTTCACAGGTGACCCGATCAACGTCCCGATTCGTTTCTTCGACAACCTCAATTTCGCCATTTTCCAAGAAGTGGTGGAGGCGCCGGGTGGCGGCATTGCCCGACGTATCACCGGTATTGACGAAGTCATCGGCTACAACAAGCACAGCGACGGTGTGCTGACGCGTGGCATGTTTGAATGGGACCCGGTCAAGGACAAGCATTACTTCCGCGGTATGTTCCAGTCGCACCTGCTTGAAAACAAGATTGCGGCCATGGCAGGTTTTGCCAACAAGCGTGACATCTACGACGAAATGCTTCGTCGAGCGGATGCCATCCAGCGCATGGCCGACCGTGATTTGACCCACTACGATGACGTGTTCGATCTTCTCGGTTTGTACTACTCCAACGGTTGGGACCACTTTAGCCGAGCCATCGACACCTGGGTCGGGGTCAACCACAACTGAGGATGATGAGACATGGAGCGCATGCCAATTTGGCAAATTGCCCTTCGTCGTCTGGAGATGCCGGTCCCCAGGTTTCTCGCGCTGTATGTCGCTCCCATCGTAGCAGTGACCTTTCTTCTGGCGATGGTGATCGTCTTCCTGACCGGTGGATTGGCGGAGGGGGCCTTGTTCGCTGGCTTCACAGGGGTCCTCTTCGTCATCATGCTGTCGGCCATGTCGGCCCTTGCGGCGGTGGCCTTTCCCGTTCTCGATGTCCAGCGTTCAGCCACGCTCATCGAAGAAGAGATGCACATGTTCATCACGCGCATGGGCATTTTGTCCATCGGTGAAGTGGGTGCACAGTCCATTTTTGACATTCTCAAGCAAATGCGGGATTACGGTGAATTGGCCTCTGAGGTCAAGCGCATCGAAACCTTGGTCGACAAGTGGAACACATCGCTCCCAGAGGCCGCTCGAATCGTCGCTCACCAAAGCCCGAGCCCGCTGTGGTCGGATTTTCTCGACCGGATGGCCTTCTCCATCGAGGCCGGCCAACCCATTGACGAATTCATGCGCTCGGAACAAGAAACCATCGCCGAGCAGTACAACACGCTCTACGACACTCGGTTGGAATCGGTTGACACGCTCAAAGAAATCTACGTCTCACTCAACACGGCCGGCCTGTTTGGTTTGGTCATCGCTGGTATCCACTTGGTGCTGTTTGAGGTTGGCGGGGCCAACGACACGCCCATCGAGGTGGCGAGTCGGCTGCGCTTCCTTTTGCTCGCTTCTTTGGTGTTCGTTTTCATTCAATTGGCCGCTGTGTTCGCCTTCCGGGCCACGATTCCCAAGGATGCAACCTTTGCACGGGACGAGATGGAAACGCCGTTCCGGATCAACTTTCGCCGCTCGCTCCTGCTCTCAGGGGTCATCGCTGCGGGCTTGGTCGTGTTGTCCACCCTGACGCTGATTTGGACATGGGACATCATCACTTCGGAATGGGACAAGTACGGTTTGCTGTTCATTGCGCTTCCCTTTTCTCCCCTGCTCATTCCTGCGTTCATGGTTCGTCGTGAAGAAACTCAGATTCAACGTCGTGATGACACCTATCCTGACTTCATTCGTGCACTCGGTGGAACGGCCCAGGCGCGTTCAGCCGAACCCTCGGCGACCATCAAGGCCCTCCGGGGCATTGATTTCGGTATGCTTGACAATTCCATCGATCGCTTGGAAAAGCGCCTCTCCACCCGCATTGACTCCGACCGTGCATGGGATTACTTCACCGCCGACACCAACTCGGCGGTCATTTCTCGTTACACCCGTATCTACATCGAGGGTTCGCAATCCTCTGGCCAACCTGCTGAGACCGCTGAAATGGTCTCAAGGAGTGTCGGAAACCTGCTTTCGTTGCGCAACCGCCGTGCCCTTTCGGCCAACACGATGTGGGGCGTGGCCCTCGGTCTGCTGATTTCCAGTGTGGCCTCGCTCAACGTCACCACCTCCATCGTGCTCCAACTCGGTGAAGCCATCGCTGGCGTGGCCTCCGGTTTGGTCGACACCGATGTGGGTGCGCTCTCTGAATTTTCAGGCGGCATCGCGCTTCCAGTGATGGAAGATGCGTCTTCGGTTGAGGACAACATTCGGATGTTCAAGATCATCATCTCCTTGCTCATCCTGATGCAGGTGGTCACCGTTTCATCCATCGCTACACGGCTTCGAGGTGGAACGCGAACGAGTGCCGTGGGCCAAATGATTCAACTGACATGGGTCGCCGGGCTGGCCTCGCTGTTCACTGCCATCGTCCTCGACCAAGCGAGCAGCATCTTCAGTGTCTGAGGCTCGGGAACATTCATACTCCCGCTGGCAAAATCAGAACCATGCAAGCCCCCCTCCCGCCTCCTCCAGCCGCCGCCTCACCCTATCAGCCACCGGCCGCCGCCATGGCCAAGGGGAGCATGTACACGTTCCAGAAGTGGCTGATGATCGGCATGATCATGCTCGTGATTTCGGCCACCTTCGCTCAGTTCCCACTGGACTCATCGGTACCAAACGCCGCTGACTACGACCTGCTCGACGAGAAAGAGGCCCAGCAATACCTCGATGACATCGACAGTTTTGAGGGACAAGTGGCGCTCTTTGCGGCTGTTTCGGCCATTCTTCAGACCGGTGCCATCGTTCTGCTCGGCTACGCCTTTTTCCGTGAATCGCAGGAAGACGCCGACCAGCACGTCGCCGTTCGCATCACGATGATGCTGGCCGGTGTGGTCATGATCACCAGCATTGTGGGACGCGGCTTCTCGCTCTTCTGAGCCTCAGCGCTTCATTTCCTCTCGGATTCGCTTCTTGGTCGCCGTCCACGAACAGATGGGGCAGGTTGTCAAGTCGTGGTAGCGAGCCGGGCAGTATTCGCGCCCAAAAAAGATGATTTGCAAGTGGAGGTCGTTCCATTTTTCACGAGGAAACACCGCTTTGAGGTCCTTCTCGGTCTTTTCCACCGTGGTCCCGTTGGACAGACCCCAGCGGGCTGCAAGCCGATGGATGTGGGTGTCAACGGGAAACGCCGGGACGTCAAAGGCCTGGGCCATGACCACCGAGGCTGTTTTGTGGCCCACGCCTGGAAGCGCTTCAAGGGCCTCAAACGAGGCGGGGACTTCACCGCCGTGTCGTTCAACCAGCATCTCTGAAAGTCGCTTGATGTTCTTCGCCTTCGTGGGTGCGAGGCCGACCTGTCGGATGTCGGCCAGGATGGTCTCAACCTCCAGCTCAGCCATGGCGGCCGCCGAACTGGCTTTGGCGAACAGGGCTGGCGTCACCTCGTTGACCTTGAGGTCGGTGGTCTGGGCACTCATGAGGACAGCGACCAGCAACTCAAAGGCGTTGGAGTGGTCCAGAGGAATCGGAATGACCGGGTAAAGTTCCTCCAACTGCCCGGCGATGATGTCGGCCTTGTCCTGGCGCTTCACGACACCACTCACCCTTCGTAGGTTGCGCTGTACTCCTCGCCTGTTTGCCAGCCGAAGAACAGCCCCATCACGATGGAGATGAACGGAATGCCGTTGCAAATCAGCGTCTCCCACGGCTCGCTTTCCGGCTTGCCCGAGATGTACCAAACGATCAAGGCGAGCAGCAAACCGGGGAAGATCATCATGCTGCCCATGATGATGGTTCGAAGGGTGCGCATGGCGTGAGGACAGGGCCGGGAGTCAAGAAGGTGTGCTTTGCCTTCACAGCGTCATGCGTTGGGCCAGTTCCTCTCCAGTGAGTGAATTGAGGGTGTCAACCGGCTCAATCCAACCCTTGCGAGCCGTCATTACGCCGTAAGCGATGTCGCTGAGGCCTCGAACGGAGTGCGCATCGGGGTTGATGGCCACGGGAACACCGAGACCCTTAGCGTGCTTGCACAGGCGCCAGTCGAGGTCGAGCCGGTAGGGGCTCGCATTGAGTTCGATGGCCTTGAGTCGCCCCTCCTCGTTGTGTTCTGCCATGTGTTCAAGCACGGCAAACAAGTCCACTTCGTAGCCTTCACGTCCCTGGAGGATGCGTCCGGTGGGGTGGCCCAGCACGGTGGTGGCAGGGTGGTCAATGACCCGCATGAGTTCCTCGGTGTTCTCCAACTCGTCCCGCCCTCGCCATTTGGTCATGGCGTGAACGCTGGCCACCACGTAATCCAGTTCAGACAACACGTCGTCGGGGTGGTCCAAGTTGCCGCCTTCCAAAATGTCGGATTCCACGCCGTGGAAGAGACGGAAGTCCGTGCCTTCTTCCGCCCATGCAGCGTTGTAGGCCTTGATGGTACGACCCTGCTCGAGCAGGTCGTCCGCACTTGCTCCGTTAGCAATTTTGAGCGTGGGGGAGTGGTCAGCAATCCCGAGCCAGTTCCATCCCATCTTGCGAGCCGTGTCCGCCATGACCTCCAAACTTGCTTCGCCGTCCGAGAGCGTGGTGTGATTGTGGAGGGCGCCCTTGATGTGGCTGGTTTCAATGAGGTGTGGGAGCGTGCCGTCCTGAGCCGCCTGCACTTCGCCCATGTCCTCACGGAGTTCCGGCGGAACGTACGCCAGGTTGAGGTGAGCGTAGATGGCGGCTTCGTCCACGGCTTCGAGGGAGTAGGCTGCTGCCTCCATGCCCTTGAGTTCCCCGGCTTTGGCCTCGGGAATCAACCCAAACTCGTTGAGGCGCAATCCCCGGTCAATGGCGCGCTGACGCATGGCGATGTTGTGTTCCTTGCTGCCGGTGAAGTACGCCAGCGTGAAAGGTTCAACGTGCCGTGGAACAAGACGGACCTGGGCGTCGATGGTACCGCCGGCTTCCAATTGTTCGTAATCGTCACCGCCGATGGCGTCCAAGACATTGGCGTCAATATGGCCAACCGTGAACGAGTCATCGAAGATGGTCGTGTCGAGGATGAGGCTGATCTTCGAATCTCCTGCTCCTTTGACGTCGGCGATGCCGGGCAAGTTGAGGATGGCGTTGGCCACCGATTCATGGTCGGCTTCGTCCACCGCCACCACGACGTCAAGGTCGCCAATGGTGTCCTTTCGCCGTCGTGCACTGCCGGCGAGGGTGGCCCGGTGAACGCCGTCAAGGGCTGCAATTTTGCGCTGAAAGGCCTCGCCATAGCGCAAACCGATGTCCAGACGGCGGCGGGCCCTGAATCTCGAGAGCAGTTCGATGCCGTCCAACATGCGCTGTTGTGATTTGGCCCCGAACCCTTTCATGGGTGCGATTTGGTTGTTGAGAGCGGCTTCTTTGAGGCTGGCCACGGAATCGACACCGAGTTCGTCAGCCATGAGCTTGATGCGCTTTGGGCCCAAACCCGGGATGCCAAGCATTTCGATGAGCCCCGGGGGCGTGCTCGTGTGTAGGTCCACCCAATCATCGGGCCAGCGCCCCTCGGAAATGGCCTGGGTGAGGGCGCTACCAAGTCCCTTTCCAATGCCTTTCATGTTGAAAATTTCACCGCTCGCCACCAGTTCACCCAGGTCTTCGGTCAAACTCCCGAGCATGCGGCTGGCGTTTTGATAGGAGCGAACCCGAAAGACGTTGGCACCTTGCAGTTCGAGCAGCACCGCCACCTGATGGAGCACATTCGCCACTTGATTGCGAGAGAAAAACGGCGGCCCGTTAGGGCGCGGTTTGGGAAGAGCAAAACTGCCGCCTGCCATGTTTTGGAGAGACGCGGGACCCTACACAAAGGTTCGCTCGGGCCCCCATGTTCAAGAATGCGGGCGGGTTGGAAGGAGCATGGTGGATGCCCTGGCGGTTGAACTGCTCGCTGAGGTGCTGTGCGCTTCCTCGGCCGTTCTGTTCACCTTCATCGCCACCTTTTCTCGTTCGCCCAGGGCGGAAGCCGTGGTTCAGAACATCATTTTCTTCCTGCTCATCGCTGCAGCCGTCGTCCTTTGGTTCCTGCCGAGCGTGGGTGGGGAACTGTGGGGCTCGGACTACATCCCGCGTCCGCTGGCGCTGTTCTGCATCATCCTCGCCATTTCGGCTCGAATGAACATCAAGGGCGAGAACGTCTCGTTCGGTGCCAACCCTCACAGCATCGGTCGGATGCGAGAAGAAGAGTGATCAAACGATTTCGCCCTGGGGCTCGTCCGTTCCGTTAGGCGTTGCCTCGCCGTCTGCTTCGGCCGCTTCCTTTGCCATCTTTTGGTCAATGAATGTGCGCATGTACTCGGGAAGTTCTCCGTTGACGAAGATGACATCGTTGACGTGGTCGAGCTTCTTCAGTGAGTAGTATATCTGCATGGCTGTCATGGGCGTGGATGAACAACCGTTGCATCCTCCGTCGAGGGAGAGCATGATGTTGCCGTCAGCTGTGTCAATGACGTTGACCACGCCATCGTGGGCATCCAAGACCTCCTGAACGGGTCCGATCTCAGCGAGGATTTCCTCGGCTGTGATGCTCATGACCACGACCAGCGGTTCCTCCTCTTTGAACGATTGCCCCGAAGAAGTCCTTCTTTGACGGTGCGTGAGAGGGGCCACCAAAACCGCAACAGAGGGTCATTTTTGGTGGGAACGGCTTATGAAGGGTTCCCAAGTGGCCGGAGCAACAGGTGATATTGATGATGGAAAACATTGCCATGATTTCAGCAGGCGCAGCCGCCCTTGGTTTGGTGATTGCGTTCGTGCTCTACCAGCAAGTGAACAAAGTGAAGATCGACAACGAAGTGGTCGCTGACATCACGGACGAAATCCAGAAGGGCGCCATGGCGTTCCTCTTTGCGGAATACCGTGTGCTCGCCATCTTCTGCGTGGCCGTCGGCGGGTTGCTGTTCGTCATCAACGACGCCAACACGGCCATCGCCTTCTTCCTCGGTGCTGTAGCTTCCGTGTTGGCCGGCTTCTCCGGTATGCGTGCTGCTACCTCGGCCAACGGTCGAACCGCCATGGCCGCCAAGTCCGAGGGCCGAGCAGGCGCCTTGGCCGTGTCCTACAACGGCGGCGCCGTCATGGGCCTCTCCGTCGGTGGTCTTGGCCTCCTCGGGATTTCCCTCGTCGCCCTCTGGCTTAACGCTGAAGGTGGTGCTGACCTCTCCGCAGCTGCTGGCTTCGGTATGGGTGCCTCCTCCATTGCCCTGTTCGCTCGTGTCGGTGGTGGCATCTACACCAAGGCCGCTGACGTCGGTGCTGACCTCGTCGGTAAAGTCGAAGCAGGCATTCCTGAGGACGATCCACGCAACCCCGGTGTCATCGCTGACAACGTCGGCGACAACGTCGGTGACGTGGCCGGTATGGGTGCAGACATCTTCGAGTCCTTTGTCGGTTCCATCATCGCCGCCATGATCATCGCCAGCACCTCGGATGGCTGGAACGTCGACTACGTGATGATGCCCATTCTCCTCGGCTTCATCGGCTACATCGCCTCCATCGTCGGTGTGTTCTCGATGGCCATCCTGAAGAACGGTGATGACCCAGCCGTCGCCCTGCGCAACACCACGTTCATCGGCGCCGGTCTGTTCTGGCTTGGCGGCTATGGGGCCATCAGCCAAGGCTTCATTGATGTCGAAATGGGCATCATGCACTCCGTGGTGCTCGGCAGCATTGTCGGTATCCTCATCGGTCTGGTCACCGAGTACTACACGGGCATCGAGCCTGTCATGGGTGTGCCGACCAAGGCCATCCCTCACATCGGTGAGATGTCCAAGACCGGTCCTGCTACCAACGCCATCGCCGGCCTGTCCGTCGGTATGATGTCGACCTTCATTCCCGTCGTCCTCATCGCTTTGGGCATTCTCGGAGCCAACCAGCTGGGTGGCGACACCTACGGTCTCTACTGCATTGCCATGGCGGCCATGGGCATGCTCGCTACGGTCGGCGTCACCATGACGGTTGATGCCTACGGTCCAGTGGCTGACAACGCCGGTGGTATTGCAGAGATGAGCGCCCTGGGCGACGACGTCCGCGCCATCACCGACGAACTCGACTCCATCGGCAACACCACCGCCGCCGTCGGCAAGGGCTTCGCCATTGGTTCGGCTGCACTCACGGCGCTGGCCTTGTTCGCAGCCTACACCTCGGCCATCGGCGCCAACGGTGATACGCTTGACCTCGGTTTGACCAACCCCATGGTCGTGATCGGCCTCCTCATCGGTGGCGGTCTGCCCTTCGTTGTGGCGGCCATGACCATGACCTCTGTGGGCAAGGCTGCCGGCGACATGGTGGTTGAAATCCGCCGCCAGTTCAAGGAAATCCCCGGTCTTCTCGAAGGCAAGGAAGGTGTGAAGCCCGACTCGCAAACCTGTGTGGACATCTCCACGAAGGCTGCCCTCCGTGAGATGATTGGCCCCGGTGTGGTGGCCGTCATTGCTCCAGTCGTGGTCGGCTACGGTCTTGGCTACGATGCATTGGGCGGGCTGCTCGCAGGGTCCTTGGTGACCGGTGTGCTCATGGCCCTCTTCATGGCCAACGCTGGTGGTGCTTGGGACAACGCCAAGAAAGCCATCGAGCAGAACCACATTCCCGGCGCCAAGAAGGGCGACGAGGCTCACGATGCCGCCGTCATCGGCGACACCATCGGCGACCCGTTCAAGGACACCTCCGGCCCTTCGCTGAACATTCTGATCAAACTCATGTCGATTGTGGCCGTCGTTCTCGCCGGCGCCGACGTGATGACCCAGAACGGTTTGCTCTGAGCAAGAACGTCGGATGATTGAGGATTGGTCGAGACAAGGCTGAGCGTTAGCCTTTCAAAGAGAGGGTGTGAGCGGCAACCATGCGAAGCATGGGATTGATGGTGTGGCTCATGTTTTCGCTGAGCCTCGCCGGATGCTTGGAGGGACCATCCGTTTCCTCGGACAACCGTGGCGACACCACGGAAGACGAACTGCGTCTTCCCTCGTGGAACATCGGCGACCAGTGGCTCTACACCTTCATCACGCCTCAGTTTGGTGAGGACAGCGCTCGTTTGGTCGTCGCTGAAGTCGACAATGAATCCGGCCTCTACCGCCTGGGCATCTCCAGCGAGCGGGAAGCGCAACGCCACGCCGTCATCAATCACAACCCCTTCCTCGGCCGAGTGACCATGGACGGATTGTCCGCCTACGAAGAGGGCGAGCCTCAGCCCGTGTTCAACTTCCCATGGAACGAGGGTGACACCTGGTCGTTCACCCTCCTCGGACAACAGTGGACGGCCATGACGGCGTCCATCTACAACGGCGTGGTGGACGTGGTCGCCGATTCCTCGGACGGTCACCGACTGACCTACGCGTTCAGCGGGCGGGTTGGGTTCCTTGACTCGATGGTATGGACGGACGGCGAGGGCGTTGAACAACTGCGCATGGAACTCACGCAAACCAAGACGGGCTACACCGGCGACGTGTACTTCTATCAGGCTCGAGATCTGCTCGACAGCACCTACGAGGAAAACGACAACGACATCTACGATTCCTTCTTTGACAGCGGTCACCCCGGCGGCGAGGACTGGGACGTTTTGGTTTGGTACCTCGACGTTAACATTGCACAGGGCGGCTCGGGGACGCTCTCCATGAAAGATCATCAGGGCGCTTCGCCGCTGACCCGAGCGTGGGGGTCCGGCGCTTCAGAGAAAGGCGCCATCGGCACCATTCCATCGCTCTCGGGCGATTATTCCCTCACCATCACCCTTCGTGGGCAGTCCTCCGAACTTCACCTGAAGGTCGCCGGCGGCATCATCACCCAGTGGACCTTGTGAGGTGGTGACGTGCCGACCCTCATCATGATGCACGGCATGACCGGTGACGCATCCATGATGCGGCCGTTTGCTGAGAAGATCCTGCCTGAAGGCTGGACGCTGCTGGTCCCAGAGGCTCGCTACAAGCACCCCGTTCGAGGCTTCACGTGGTGGCGCTACGAGGATTTTGACGCCGACGTGACCCGAAGGATGATGCTCTCAAGGAAGGAATTGATGGACGTGGATTCCAGCCTCTCTCAATTGGAAAAACTCATCGCAGAAGAAGCACCGATGGGGCCGTTGGTGGTTGGGGGATTTTCCCAAGGCGGCGCTATGGCGCAGGAGTTGCTTCAACTGCCCATCGCCGATCGTATCCAAGGCGTCGTCTGCATGGCTACTCGCCTCGTTCGTCCAATGGAACTTCGTCTGCGTCTGAACGAACTCGAATCCAAACGTCTGTTTTGGATGCACGGCGAAAAGGATGTTCGGGTCCCCATCGAGGACGGTTGGGCCATCGCTCATCTTTTCGAGTCGGCGGGTTGGGCCGTGGAACTCATTGAACACCAGAAAGGCCACATGATCCCCATCGAACACCATCAAGCCCTGAGGGAGTGGCTCACGACGTTTTCCTGAGATAGCGGTTGGTTTCATCGAACCCGCCGATGAACATCGGCTGCTCGCCACGAAGATCAAACACCACGGGTACGGTACGGTGGCCGGTGGCTTGAACAACCGCCATGCGCATCCCGTCGTGCTCGTCAAAATTGTATTCGGTGAAAGTGAGCTCCTTCCTGTTCAGGAGATTCTTCAGCGCACGGCAGTATCCGCAGAAGTTTCCAGTGTAGACCAGAAAATCGGTTTCGCAGGCTGCTGCATGTTCAAGCACCACGGCTTCAGACATGATTGCCCCCCTCCGCCCGACCGATATAACGCCTTGGCCGCTGTGCCCACCGCCGCCTTTCGGCTTGGATAACTTCAATTATCGGCGGTGAGAAAATCGGGTTATGCCTACGATGGCTTGCATCGATTGCGGAGCCGTCCATGTCGAGGCGGCTTCTTGGCAAGCGATGCTCGTCAAGATGATGCCGCATTACTTTGAGGCCCATCATGACATCATTGCGGGTCATCGAGACCATCCCAAAGGAGCGTGGATGGAGCGATTCATGGTGGCGTTTGATGCGGCCACGGCATCCGATGATTGATTCACACGGCTCGCCGGTCGGTGGCGTGATACGGCCAATGATAAACCGGGTGCCACCTTCGGGAGGACATGGCAAACCTCGTGTTTATCCACGCCTCGGATGGAAACAACGCTGCCCTGGCCCACGAGGTGGAGGGTTATGCTGTTGATATGGGCCATACGGTGGAGCACGTTTCCCTGAACGCCTATGACTTTCCTGTCTACACGGTGGCACACGAAAAGGCCACGCCGGTGCTTGAGGGCCTGGCCGAACTCATCGAGGTGATGGACCGGGGCGATGCATGGTTTGTGTTTGCCCCCGAATACAACGGCTCCTACCCGCCTGTCCTGAACAACGCCATCGCTTGGTTGAGCCGCGAGGGCGATGATTTCCGACGCCTTTTCCGAGACCGAACCGTGGCCCTCGGAACACATTCCGGGGGCGGTGGGCAGCACGTCATCATGGCCATGCGGATGCAATTCTCCTTCCTCGGTTGCATCGTGCTGGGGCGCTCGCTCGTCACCAACAAGAACAAGGCTGCCAATCCAGAAACCATCAACGCCATGCTCAACGCCATGACCAAGGAGTGACCAACATGAACCGTTCCCTGAAATCCATCGTACCCACGCACACCGTTCTCGAGGGAGGCGGCTTCAAAGTCCGACGCCCCGCTGCCATGGGCCGTTTGATGAGCCCGTTCTTGCTTCTTGACGAAATGGGGCCTGTCAATTACGCACCGGGCGAAGCCGTCGGTGCACCCGACCACCCCCACCGCGGTTTCGAAACCGTCACGTATCTTTTGGCCGGTGGTATGAAGCACGCCGATTCGGCTGGCAACAGGGGTGATTTGAACCCCGGCGATGTGCAATGGATGACCGCCGGTCGCGGCGTCATTCACTCCGAACTCCCTCAAGACCACATGATGGAAAACGGGGGCCTGATGCACGGTTTCCAAATTTGGGTCAACCTTCCAGCGAAGGACAAGATGATGCCGCCACGCTACCAAGACATCCCGTCGGCCGACCTTCCCGAAATCACCAGCGAAGACGGCCAGGTTTGGGCGAAGGTCATCGCGGGAGAAGCATTGGGTGTCCAAGCCGTCATTGACACCGTCATCCCCATCACGTACATTCACCTCAAACTCAAGCCGGGCGCCAACTATGTGCATGCGTGCGAGCACGACCACAACGTCATGCTCTATGCCTTCGGGGGCTCGATGGACGTTGAAGGCCGCTCCCTTCACGATGGCGGCCTTGGCTTGCTTTCGCAGGGCGACGCGGTCTCCATCACGGCTGAGGAGGACGGTGCTGAAGTGTTGATCCTTGGCGGTCCGGAGCTCGGCGAGCCCATCGCACGCTACGGCCCCTTCGTGATGAACACACGACAAGAAATCTACCAGGCCATCGAGGACTACAACAACGGCACGTTGGCGTGAGCGTCGCTTGCTTGCCGCAAAGAACCCTTCAGAGGGCCTTTGCTGCCTGCACAACTTCGTTGTAATCGGGTTCAACACCCGGGTTTTCTGCAACCCAACGGTACTGGATAACACCAGCGCCGTCCACGATGACGACAACACGGTTGGCACAGATGTAGCCGTCAATGCCGCCAAGGCCGACGAAAGCTGCATCGTAAGCGGTGACGGCGGTTCGGTCGAGGTCGGACAAGAGCTCGAATTCGAGGTTGTATTTCCGGGCGAATTCGGCATTGGCCCATGGCGAGTCTACACTGATGCCAAGAACGACAGCGTCGGACGCATTCAAGGCAGCCATGTTGTCCTGAAATGCGCACATCTCTTTGTCACAAACTCCGGTGAAAGCACCTGGGTAGAAGGCCAAAATCACGGTTTTACCAGCGTATTCGGAAAGTGAAACTTCACGCTTGTCAGTGGCTCTCAGGGTAAAGGCAGGGGCGGCGTCTCCAACGTTGACCATGTCGGTAAGGCCGTGAATCAAGCACCTATACTTTCTCAAGGAATTTCATGGCAATCGTGTCCAAAGCGACAAGAATACAATGTCCATGTTTCGTTATTAAGGAGCGACTGGGAGCCTATTATGCTCGCGCCGGGATTCGAACCCGGGTCGACGGGATGAAAACCCGTAATGATGGACCTGACTACACCACGCGAGCGGTGATTGCCCCACTGACGCCCTGTTCATAACCGTTCCCGTGGAGAGCAGTTGTCCTCTTACTGGCCCGCAGCCGGTGCTTGAGGGCCGAGGTCGGACCACCAACGCCAGGCCAACCATGCACCCCCAAGGCTGACGATCATCACCACGGCGAGTAGAATTTCGTTGTCAAGGACCCACATGATGGTCTCAAGAGCACGCTCGCCGTACAGACCGATGAGCACTGCCTCGAGCCCAAACCTCAAGCTTCGGCCGAGAAGTCCAGCGACGATGAACGGTTTCTTGGCCATGTGGCCCATGCCTGCCATCCATCCCAGCACCTTGTAGGGGATGGGTGAGACGGCGGCGATGAAGATGCCCAAGGTGCCGTAAGTGGCCGTGAGGTGTTCGAGTTTGATCAGGTGCTTCTCCTGGCCGAACCGCTTCATGAGGAAGGTGCCCCATCGTTGGCCGATCCAATACCCCACCAGAGAACCGAGCACGGAGGCAACGGTGACCACCAACCAGAGCCACACCACCAACGGGGTGTCACCCATGGCGTTGACCAGCATGGGAATGTAGAGCAAGTCGGGCGGAATCGGTTGAACGATGGCCTCGGTGAAGGAAAGGACGAACAGGCTGGCAGGACCGAAGACGTCGAACGCCTCCAAAATGGTGTCCTTCCAACTCATGGTGACTGCTGTGCCTCCTCTTTCAAGAAGATAGGGGTGAGCGGTGCCTTCATGGTGCGGGTTGTGGTGTTCGTACCATGGAGCGGGTGTTGGACACGGCAGCCTTGCTCCACTGGCCGCCGAACCGCCTCGCAGGAGGCGTATGCGCCCATTCGCAACGGCAGGAACTGGAGCGCTTGAGCGAAGCACGGTCCATGCTCATCGATGCGGCTGACCTTGACTGGCGTTCGCCGACGGCTGCAGCGCTCGAAGCGGCCAAAACCGCTGCCGGTGCATCAGGCGACCTGGCTCGACTTTCTGACGTTGACGTCGATGTCCTCGCTTTGGCCTTGTCCATGCAGGCCGTGCTCGTGACCGATGACTATCGCTTGCAAAACACCTTTCGCCATGCAGGTGGGACGGTTGAGCCGGTGGTGAATGCCGCTTCGAAGCACGTCTGGATTTGGGAACAACGGTGCAAAGGCTGCGGTGCCACGTCGTCGCTTGAACCCGACGTGGCTCGCTCAAAACAAGGGAGCACCGGTGAATGTCGGATTTGCGGCTCGCCGCTTGAGGTGAAACGCCGCAGAGGCTGAATCATTCGCCTTCTTCGTTCAGGGCTTCGAGGGCAGCGACCTTCTTTTCCAACTCCTCAATGGGCATGCCATCGGGAGCGATGCCAACGGCCTTGGCTCGGTCCATGAGCACCTGGTCGGGTGTACGACCGCCGGCCTCAAGGTCAGCGATGGTTCGTGCAGGATCTCCCAAGGCCGTTGCTTCGTTGAGACCCTTGTGGAATTCACCTTTGGAGCGACCGAGCGCATTCGCGAGTTCAGGCAAGCGCTGAGCACCAAACAGCACGAAGAACAACAGGAGCAAGATGCTCAATTCAAGGGGGCCCAATCCGCCGACCATGGTGCTTCCTCACCTTACCCTAGCGCTCCCCGTTGTTGAAGCCTTTCCTCTCACGGTGTCTCAACGGCGATTTAACCACCGCTGACGGGCGGGAGGAGGGCGATTTCAGCCCCATCGACCAGCGGTGTTTCCATGCCACATCGGTCCCCGTTCAGGGCCACCGACAGACCGAACGTGATCCACTCCTCCAACCCGAGTTCAACCACGAGGTCTCGCACGGTGCGGCCGGGTTGGACCGTTCGTTCGTGATGGCGTCCACCGAGTTGTTCCCCGACTTGTCCAAAAGCGATGACGGCGACGGTCATGCCGGAATCCTCGGAGGCCATGCAACGCCTTACGGGCAGGGATTTATGAATACAATTCCGCATCGTCCATCATGCCACCGGCCCTCGAAGCCAGCCAACTTTGGAAACTCTACCAGGCCGGCGAATCCACGGTCGAAGCCGTTCGTGGTGTGGACGTCCGCATAAATTCGGGCGAAATGATCGCTGTGATGGGCCCGTCCGGGTGTGGAAAAACCACCCTGCTCAACATTCTCTCCGGCATAGACGAACCGACGTCAGGGATGGTCTTGGTCAACGGTCAGCCCCTGTACGGTATCTCTGACGATCAGCGGACCGACCTCCGGGGCCAACATTTCGGATTTATCTTCCAAAATTTCAATCTTCTTCCCGTACTCTCGGCCGTTGAAAACGTTGAACTCCCGCTCTTGCTCAACGGTTCCTCGCCCACCGAAGCACGAACAGCTGCGCTCCTCGCCCTCGAACAGGTGGGGCTTGGCGACCGTAGCGGCCATCGTCCTGCGGAGCTTTCAGGCGGCCAACAGCAGCGGGTCGCCGTTGCCCGGGCCATTGTCCATCGCCCTTCCATCATTTTGTGCGATGAGCCAACGGGAAACCTCGACAACGCCACCTCCGACGAGGTCATGGCGCTCTTGAGCACGATGAATCGAGAGCAAGGTACAACCTTCCTCATCGTCACCCACGACCCAGCCATCGCCGAACAGTGCCAGCGCACCATCACGATGAGTGACGGGAACATCGTTGCTCCTTCGCCACCGCCCACCGAGGAGGAATGATGTTGCTGTTGTGGTACGTGCTCGTGGCGTCAGCTCTGCTGGCGATGAGCACGGTCGGCCTGTACCTCTCCGGTCGGTGGGGTGAAGCCTCGTGGTCGACTCGGCTGCTGCTTCTCGTCTCCGGTTCAGTTGACGGTATGTTGGGGCTGGCGCTGCTGTCTTGGCTCGGCTTGTCCGCCGCGACCGCTGTCGCCGGAGGCTTCCTGGCCGGCACCCTTTCGATGATGTTCGTTCAACCACTTCTCCTCCCGCAACGCTTGCTGGTGTGGCGTTTGGCGAGGGAAAACATGGTTCGGCGCAAACGACAATCAGCGTTGATGCTCGCTGGCTTAATCATCGCTTCCGCCATCATCACCTCGTCTTTGGTGGTGGGTGATTCCCTTGATGCGACGGTCGGGCGCGAGGTCCAAGCCGCCTACGGCGAGACCGACGTGATCATCGCTGGCTTTGACCCCATGACAGGTGTTGCCGTCGCCTTTGACGAAGACATCGGCGTTCGCTACTGGTCGTCGCTCCAACAAAACACCGGGCTTGCCGATGACCTTCGTGGTCGTCAGTTCGGGCTGACCTCTTCGGTCAGCCTTTCCGCAGATTCTGGGCTCGCCGAACCTTCCGTTTCCTTGTTTGCTCACAACGCCACAATTGACGGCGAGTCCGTTTGGCAGGCCTTGGACCCTGCTAACGGCTACCGGTTTTCTGACATCGCCGCTGCCAACGAAGTGCGAACCACGCCGGGCGTGGCGATCAACGATGTGGCTGCTGACGCTCTTGAGGTCGGTGTCGGCGATGCACTCGAGTTGGGCGCGTTCATCACCGTAGACAATCAACGGGTACGCACCACACACAGTGTTGAGGTGCTGGCCGTGGTTCCCAACGAAGGCCAAGGGGCCATGGCGGGTACGCGTTCTCCGGCTGTGTTCCTCGACTTGCGTACCGCTCAAGGGCTCTTAGAGATGGACGGGGAACTGACCCGCATCGCCTTGTCGTTCAAACCAGCCCTGTCAGAGAACGCTATCCGAAACCATCTTGCAACCCTCGAACAGATGTTTGATGACGTGCTCACAGCGGAGGATGTCGGCATTGTGTGGACCGTGGACGATGCCACATCATCGCTCACGGTGTCCTCTTCCAACGGGCTCCAACGTTTGGACGGTGAGGATGTCGCCGCTCTTCGAGAGAACCGGACAGCCCTCTATCCTGACGCCACGCTTCTCGAAGTTCTGCAGGCCCCTCTGGTCGAATTACAGGTCGGAGATGAACCGCTTCTCACCCTCGCCGATACCACGGTTGACCGTTTGGTCGTGGCGGAGGATGCGCTTTGGCATCTCACTGCGAACGGCCTGGGTTTTGAGCGCTTGAGCACCAACGACGCCTGGCTTTGGCAAGTTGATGAGGGCGACCGAATGGTCGATGTTGCATGGAGTGAAAACAACAGCAGTGTGGGCTTCCTGTCCGGCCAACGTATGATCGTGGCGGACACCAACCTCACCGACGAGGATGAACGGTTTTCCGTTCCCCTCGAAGGAACGCCTCAAGGTGTTACTCGGGGCGACGACGTGTGGTACACGCTGATCGAACACGCCGGTTCACTGGAGGTTTTGACCCTGGACAACAACCTGAGCACGCTTGCCTCGTCAAACCTCACGTTTTCTCTCCCCGGAACGGTGCTCTCCTACGACCTCAGGACGGCGGAGAACGCTCTCTTTCTCCGGGTTGAAGGCCTCTTGTCAAGCACGCATTACCGTGGTGCTCTGCCCCTCATCGACATGGAAGAAATCGACGCCGAGGCATGGCCGTTTGATTCCGATCAAACGATGCAGGTGCCTGAACCCTGCAACGGCCGAGCCGCGATGGTTTTGGAGACAGGCGAAACATGGTGCTCCTTTGAGCACGGCTTGCTGCGATTGGAAGCAACCACGAATGTTGTCGAAAGCGTTCGCCTTCCCGTGTTGTCCGACGCACCTGGCTTTGGAAAACTGCCTCAGATGGTGCTGGCCTTTGGGGGCGAGGGCGCCACCCTCGAAGTCGCTGAAGGGAAGGTGTTGACCTCTGCCCGATTGGAGGCGTTGGGCCTCGAAGGCGGTGACCTCCTCGACATGACCGGTGTCCTCCCGTACGCTTACGGGAACGATTCGTCAACAACACTGCAGTACGACGGAGATTACACGGCGATTGGCGGCTTTGAGCAACTCGCTGATTTGGATGCGGTGGTCCTCGGTTTGGTGTCGCTTTCTGACGCCGAGGTTCTCGCCTTGGCAGAGGAGGATGACCGCTCATTGCTCATGTTTGCAGGTCCGGGTTTCAGCGATGGAAACACCACAAGCTTGGACGCCATGACGGCGTGGTTTGACCAGCGCAGTGAAGCCGAGGACATCCACCTTCGCCTCGCTGCTGTCAAGTTGGAGGCCGCTGAGCAAGCAGAGGCATCATCGGGCGCCCTTTCGGCCATGTTCCTTGTCTTTGGGACCTTCACGATCGCTGCAGGTGTCTTGTTGTCGTTGACCATCATCATGTTGCTGGCGGATGTCAGGCGAAGTGAGGTCGCCACTGTGCGGGCCCTTGGCCTGCGCAGAAGCGATGCTCGGGCGCTGTTTCTTCTCGAGGGGGCGACGTTGGCCTTCATCGCAAGCGGGCTTGGTTCGTTGCTGGGTCTTGGACTCGCATGGATCATCTCAGCAGGCTTTTCATCGATCTTTTCATCCGTTGATGCGACGAATTTCGTCTTTGATTGGACGGCTGATTCCTTCCTTGCGGGGTGGATTTGGGGAACGTTGTTGGCGTTGCTCATCCTTTGGTCCAGCGCACTTTACAACGCTCAACTCAACATTGTTCGAGCTCTTCGTGGTGCTCGAGCGGTGATCAAGAACGGGGTGCCATGGGGCGTCTTTTTGCTTCAAATCATGGCCTTGGGTTTGGTTGGCTTGTGTGGGCTCTCGCTGCTTCTTTCCGGCCTCTCCTCTCCCTTTGCCTACGGGACTTATCTTCTGTTGGGCAGCGGCCTTATTCTGCTGTTCACGCCGCTGCTGACATGGGAACTTCCCGTTCTCCTCAACAGAGCCCGTCCTGCCAATCGCTGGACTCGCTATGCAGCCAGGAACACCCTCGGTGCGGTCGGCCTGTTGTTCCTTCTCTGGACGCTGTTCCTTGCTCCCGTTGACCCGTTGCGGGCACAGATGGAAGCCAACGAATTGGCGTTCATCGTGTTGGGTTTGCTGCAAGTGCTCGCTGGTGTTATGGTTCTCACCAGTTTGGCTCCTCAGGCCGTGGGTTGGCTGGCCAAGCAACGTTGGGTGTTGAGGCGAACCGGTCCGGTAGGTTCGGTGGCCCTTGCCCATCCATTGGCACATCCGCTGAGAACAGCGGTGGTGATGGGGATGTTTTCCATCACGATGTTTTCGGTCGTGGTGCTCGCTGGCTACACCGAACAGTTTGACACCTATTCGTCGGATTTCGTCGAAGAAGCAGAAGGTGAATTTGAGCTTCTTCTGACCTCGACGAGGTCTCGGCCCATCGATTTGGGGGAGGATCCGGCCACGTGGGGTATTGAGCACCCAGCGCTGGACAACATCGACGCTGTGGGGGCCGTGTATCGGGCGCCTGTTCATCTCGAGGACGTCAGCGGTGAACGAATGCCCTACCTTTTGAGGGGTGTTGATGACGGGTTTATTCAGCACGGGGGTCTCCCGCTTCATGCATGGGATTCCTCCCTCGGGAACTCATCCGAAGAGGCCTGGGTTGCCATGGCTGCCTTCGACAACATCGTGTTCCTCGATGCGTCGTTTGGCTTGGAATCAACCGCCGATGGCACCACGCTTGTCCCGCTGCAATTTTCAATTGGGGATTCGATTTCGCTAATTGATTTCTCAAATCCAAAAAACACTCGAAATGCTGTGGTTGGCGGCTTTCTCAAACAGTCGTCGTACATCTTCTCGCCAGGTGTTTGGATGAACGCAGAACCGGTGGAAGAACAGTTTTCCGGAGCCATCACTCGGATGTATGTGAGCGTCTCCCCCAGCGCAGATGCCACGCCTGAATTTGACGGGACGGTCGGTGCTGCCCAAGGAAAAACGCTGGATGAGCGACTCGCAGCTGCAGAGCTTGAGGAAGTGCTGGACATTGAACTGGCTGCCCGGAACGTCAATGTCCAAACGGTGGCCGATGAAATCATGATCATCCAATCCCTGGTGCTGGCCATCCTCTCACTGTTCGAAGGCTACCTCGCACTTGGCTTGTTGGTCGGTGTTGCTGGCATCGGGGTGGTAACGGTTCGAAATGTAAGCGAGCGAAAGACCACCATTGGCATGCTCCGAGCCATTGGGTTCAGGCGACGGCATGTCCTCCGCTTGTTTTCTGTTGAAGTTTCGTGGGTGGCGGTCTTGGGGTTGCTCAACGGCCTGGTGATCGGCTACGGGTTTCATGTGATGCTCTACAACGCGCTATGGAAGGCAGAAGGTGCCGTGTTTTCGTTCCCGTGGCTGGGCACTGGTTTCTTGTTCCTTCTTTCGTGGGCGGTCGTGCTGTTCACCACCTCTCTCCCGGTCCGTCGAGCAGCGGCTATTCCACCTTCTGCTGCGCTCAGAGCGGTGTAAAAATAACTCCACAATGCCGAGGGCATCAAATTTGAACGGAAACGCCGTTTTCCTGCTAAATCAACGGCACAGCCTGCCGATTAAGTGCGTAAATCAGCGATAATGGGTCATTTTTTCCCGTATTCATAGGGCCCATAGTATAAATACGACGCATGGCGTGGGGAGGGATACCGAACCTTCGGGGGTATTGACATGAAGAATATGACACCTGTAATTCTCGTGTTGTTGATGTTGACGAGTTTCTTCGCCGGCATGGACATCCACGAGCTTGAAGAACAAGTGGTAATCGACGAAACCGGCGCACGTGCAGGAGCAGATGCGTCGGTGGTTGCCATCACAACGCCGAAAGAAAGCACGTGCAACATCGCTGGTTGCCGCAACACCCTCCAAGTGGGTGAAGAGGTCACGTTCTCGGCCTTCATCAAGAACGTTGGCGATGCGGACATCACAGAGTTGTCCTACTCGGTCACCATCTACTTGACCGACTCTTCTCAGGCCGTCGGCGGCATCGCCAAAGACGCCGCTGGAAACGACCTCGTGTGGGAGAACGTTGACGCCATGTGCGACGACGGCACCATCTGTGATTTCGATTCCACCACCAACCCACTCGCCGCAGGAGCCTTCCTCGGCGGCGGCAAGCTGACTCTCCAGCGCAGCGGCGCTGACATCGTGTGGACGCCTACGCAAGGCGAGTACATGGTAGAGATCGCCGTTGACAGCCCAATCGACGCTGACACCTCCAACGACGCTGAACTCGTCTACGTCATCGTTGAGGACTGGTACGACATCGAAGTCGACCTCACCTGGCTCGACGGTTCCGGTGAAGAGATGGACACGTCCAGCCTCGATGCCAGCAGCCTTCAAAGCGCCCAGTTCAAGCTGACCGTCACCGCTGACGGCTCCGAGAACTTCAACCCCCGCGAGGTCAACATCCGACTGGAGACCTCCGGCCAAGTTGCCACTGCCACCCTCGGCAGCGACGACATCAAAGGCATCTCCTACGTGACCGTGGGTACCACACAGACGGTGGAGACCTATGCCAACGAGACGGACCCCAACGCTACGCAGACGGGTTCCCGCTCGGTCCTTTCCTACCAGACCGCATGGGAAATGTCCGGTGAGTTGATTCCAACCGGTGATGCGAACGCACAGTTCGAAATCACGGCAGAAGTGGCCAATTACACCCTCTACGGCCAGTACGACGAGTGCATTGAGTCTGAGGAAGCCACCGAAGGCAACGAGAACGTTACCACGTGGGCCAACTTCTGTGAAGTGCTGCAGAACAACGATGACCGTCCCAAGACGGACTACGATGAACTGACCGGCAGCAAGGTCACCTACGACGACATCCGCATCTCGCGTATGGGTATCTACCAAGGCTACAACTCCGACTGTACGGGCGCTGCCAGCACCTTCACGCAAGAAGGTGAGGACGGCGACCTGAACGTGGGTTGTTCCCTCCTCTACGCAGATGTTGAGCACCGAGGCAGTGATCCGAACAAGGCCTACGGTTGGAACGTCTCGTACTCGATCGCTCTTGACGGTACCACCCTGACCACCGGCACCATGAATGAGTGCACCGTCGGTATCGACATGCCCTACGTGTACTCTCCGCTCGGTGGACAAGCCCCAACCGGTGCTGTCTGTGTTCAGACCACCCTTGAGCCTGGTGAGTACACCTTTGACATGACCTTGACCATGAACTCCAAGGGCAGCACCGACACGGACCCCATGCCATGGTCGGGCGGCACGGACCAGCGCACCAGCAACAACGGTGCCACGATGGTCATTGACGTCATCAACAATCTCCCTGTGATCACCTCCTTTGAGCTGACCACGGAAGGCGACATCGTCGTGGCCCAGGAATCCCCGCTGGTCTTCGCCGTTGAGGCCTTTGACGTCGACGACCCCTCGGGTGAAGGACTGAGCTTCGCTTACTCCTACCCCGGCGGTGAAATCGGTGGTTGTTCTGGAACGCAAGCAGAAGGTGCCACGGTGTGTACCTCGCCTGTGCTCCCTGACTTCATCGGAAACTCACCGGTCACCGTGGTCGTCACCGACAGCCACGCTGGCGAAGTGTCCCAAGAGATTGACATGTTCGTTTGGAACAGTGCTGTCGCCACCGCTACCAGCGATGCTGGCATCGAAGTCCAGTACAGCTTGGTTTACAACGGGCAGTCGGAGTACACCATCACGTCCTTTACGGACGCAGATACCTCCTCCTACGATGCTGTTCAACTCGAAGGCTTCACCGGCACCTACGCTGCCGTGGCTGCCATGGACTACACGCCAAGCACCACTTACACGGCCAGCGACGTGCTCGACCAATCCATCTCGGTCATCGTTGCCAAGGACGTTGAAGCCACCTCGCTGTGGTACATTGACGGCTCCGGTAAGTGGATCCTCTTGTCCGATGCTTCGACCGATGTTGACGCCACCACCGAGATGTTCACCTACGACGTGCCCGACAACAGCCCTGTTGTCCCCTCCGGTAAGATGGTCCTCATGGGCGGTGAACTCGCCCAAGCCTCCATCCCTGACGCCTCCGTCAGTGGATTCAGCGCTGAAGCCCAGCGTGGTGGCGCCATCGCCATGACCTGGGACATCACCGGTACCTTGCTGAACTCCGACAGCATTGTCGTGAGCATCTGTGCCGCACAAGCCGATTGCGATGACGCCTTCGAAGCCACCGTGGCTGACGAGGACCGCACCTACACCTACAGTGGTTCACAAACCACGCACGGTGAGACCTACCACCTTGAAGTCGCCGTCTGCAACGAGCAAGGCTGTTCCACCCCTGGCATCGCCAGCGTCGTGGCTGACAAGCAAGTTGACGGCGATGTCGCAGCAACGAATCTTGCTGTGGCTGCCCAAGACGGCCAGTGGGTTGTCTCGTGGGAAGTGTCCGGCGATTCCAGCGACGTGGCCATGTGGCACGTTTGCTGGTCCACCGAGGATTTCACCATCGGTGAGATGCCTACGCCCTGCCCCGACGCTGCCATGGGTGCTGACGCCACCACTGTGAGCATCGACATGCCTGCCGTTCGCACCGGTCAAGAGTACTTCTTCACCGCTGTGCCCATGGACGCTCTGGGCAACATGGACGCTGCTGCTTCGATGAACTCCATCATCGACACCCGTGTGAGTGACAACAGCAACACGAACGACGGCAACGGCACCATTGGCGACACCGGCGACGATGCTTCTTCCAGCGTTCCAACCTGGACCTGGGGTCTCATCGGTGGCGTGGTCATCGTGGCGTTCATCGCAGGTGCATTCATCCTCTCCCGTGGAGACGGTGAAGGCGGCGAAGGCAAGGA
>CEUM01137725.1_pt1 | contig 27424 bp, 27 predicted proteins | sample 356421 | NCBI WGS metagenome assembly CEUM01 (sample SAMEA2622716, study PRJEB7988) | marine metagenome | biome: marine biome (ENVO:00000447); feature: surface water layer (ENVO:00002042); material: "saline water (ENVO:00002010), including plankton (ENVO:xxxxxxxx)" | depth 5 m
TGTCCGGCCTTTTCTTTATGCTTACAGCTATCGCCATTCAACTGTCGGTCTTTTTCACACCATATTCCCCATACAGGAAGTGACCTATATTTCGATCACGCTGTTCCCGTATCCATTGCCGAAGATCATCCGGCAGCGCCCTCCACGTACCCTTGGCCCCCCGTTTCCAGGCAGGCAAGCCGTGATCCTTCACCAGTTCATGGATATTTTTTGGATTCTCCCCCACTGCATCGCAGATATCCCGCGCCCCTTTTAAGCAGAAGTAGTTGTCCACGAGACCGCTCCCCCTTCCCGAATCACCAGCGGGAATTCATTGTTACCCTCACACTGAGTAATAAAATCCGAAAAGGTCCGACCAGAGTCGAGAACAGCTCGCGAGGTTCCCAATCGACCGAAGTGTCGTCCCAGCAAAACACAGCCGCTCGTATCGCCCACAACGTTCCCCGCATGAAACAGGATATGGCTCCGCCCGGGCACATCCGTAATTTCATATGTCTCCCCGAACCGAGGTGAGGAGACGCGTTTACAGTGATATTCACCAGCCGGAATACAGGAAATATTCTGGACGTTTCCACGCTGAGGAGGCTCCAAGGTCACGCAGTAAGCCTGCCCATTGAGTTTGAGAACGCCAAACGTGCCCTCCTCCCCTTGTTCAACACGTATAACTTCCACCAAATTCTTCACTGATCCCTCCTGTTAGTAATAACTTCCCTCAATTCGGATACGCATTAATAGACGATTGACTATTTGCTAGTCAACCAATTTTGACATTCGACTTTAGACATTTGTCGATTATCATGTATAACCTAGTGGAAACTCGTACCATTCAAGGGAGCAAACATGGGGTTTACAGATGATGTGCGCGATGCGCTAAACAGTCGTATCGGTCGAGGCAAACGCTATCCGAACAATAAACGGATGGCGGATGATCTCGGGGTCGACCCATCGCAACTCAACCGGTTTCTCAAAAAGGAACGAGGGCTGAACGCCGACTCACTCGGACATATTCTGGATCATATTGGAGCGCATATCTCTTTTGAGGATGAACCTGTGGATGCGACCCGTGAAGTCTGCTTTCATTCCGCCCCCGGTGAGCAGCACCAAAAGCCCATGCCACAATTGCAGCCAGAGGATTACCTGGCTGTTCCGCTGATAAATCCTGAACTGGGCGTAAGTGCAGGCCTAATCCCCGAGGACCGTATCAACGGCTGGATTCTGGTCTGGCGGCATCAGGAGTCGCTTCGTTTCCGTACCAATCTCATTGCAATGGAAATACCCGAAGGCCATCACGCCATGGAGCCCGCCCTTCACCCGGGCGATATTGTTCTGGTGGATCGCAGCGATCGCTCACCTGATCCAGGTGGACGAATCATGTTAATCCGGCATCCGGGAGAGTCCGGCATTACGGAGATCAAACGAGTGCATTCACAGCAAGTTCAGGGTGATACCGAGCTTATCTATTACTCGGACAACAGTCGGACCTACCCGCCAGCCACCTACACCGTTCAACGTGATTATGAAGGCGACATCAGTCGCGCCATCGGCGGAACCGTGGTATGGGCATGGAATGACATGAGTAGGAAATAATCGCTCATGGACACATGAAGGAGACACGCCATGGAATCTCGGCTTCGATATACAACCGCGCTGATGCTGGCAGCGTTCCTTCTTGCTATACCCACGCTGGCATTTGCAAAAGCCTCGGCACATCAGTCCCTTGAAGAAGTGCTCCACAGACTGGTGGCCAAAGATACCGACACGCGCATGGAGGCTGCACGTGAACTCATCCACCGGCCCGACGGGTTATACTCCGACCTGCTAGCCATCTATGAATCTGGCGATACCATGACCCGCCGGGGAGCGATTATGGCAATGGCCCTGCTCCCACACCCGGGCCTTGGCTCGACACTCTTCATAAAAGGACTGCGCGATTCTGATCCGACCGTGCGCGGCATGGCGGCACAGAGTCTCGCCATTATCGGCCCACAAGCCGCACCTTACATGGTCGAGGCACTTTCGGCCGACTCCCAGGATACGCAAAATGCCGCTGCATTCGGTTTAAGCCTGTTGGGACCGCGCGCGATTCCAGCGCTCATTGACGGGTTACAATCGGAACAGGCGACTGTACGCTCCAAGATCGCCTGGATACTCGGACGGATGGAAAAGGACGCCGCTCCAGCTGTTCCGGCGCTCATTCGCGCACTGGATGTGAGTGATGATCGTGCCATGCACATCATAGCTGAAGCGATCGACCAGATTGGTCCGGACCCGGCCACGGCGCTACACCACCTCAAGCTGCTGAACACCTCCGAGCCTGCCCCCTTTGCCCGTATTGGCGCACAAGCCGCGCCGACACTGGTCCGACTTCTGAGTCGCCCCGGCACACCGCTTGGGCAATTGGCTTTTCGTGCATTGGCAGACATAGGCGCACCAGCAGAGAACGCCCTTCGCCAGGGCATCCATGAGAACAACCTCGGGCAACAGGTTGCCTGTGCTCTTCTTCTTTTGGAGATTGACCCGGACGCGGCACTCACGTTACCCGAAGAGGTACGCGCCGCTCTTGCAAACAGTGGCCGCTAAACCAAACAACAAGGACATAACAATGCCTAAACTTATTTACGCTCTCATGTGTGCCGATCTCATAATCGACAAGGAATCCAGCTCCACTTCCTTCATCCGCACCATTGAACACGCAGTGGTACCGGAACTGCCATCCGTGCTTCCGCCGGTGTATTTCGCCAGCCTCTGGGACCTGGAAGGCAATGAGGAAGCGCCTTTCACTGTTTCCCTCAACCTGACTGACCCAAGCGGCCAAACCACGTTGCTGGGCATTCAGGAAGTAGCTCCTGCCACCACGGTGCTGCACAAGATGAACTTCCAACTGCCAGGCTTGAAAGTTGAAGCAGAAGGGAAGCACCTTGTCAGTGTAGCCATCAAGAATGGTGACAACTGGGAAACCATGGCTGAGTTGCCTATTTTCGTCTTCAAGTCCGAAGGCACTGCCTAGTCCGGACACAGACAGGGACTCAAATCCCACCATATATTTGCGCAAAAAAGGCCTGGAAGTAAAACTTCCAGGCCTTGATTGGTTTCAGCTCCTCACCATCTCCAGATTAGAACTTCAGCAGATTCAATCCGATTGTCTCACTGAATTCGCGATCAACAGCACCGTCCACGATATCAATCCAGATTTCCGCAGTGGCACTGACAGTGGCCGCATTCAGGTGGCCGCCAAAGGCATTGTGGTCCAGATCAGCGAGGGTTGCGTGGAGATGAAGGTATACTTCCCCATTCATCTGAGAGACATTGCCGGTGAGGTTGGTGACTTCGAAATCTTTTTCCATGGTCGTGGAAAAATACTCCTTGGTCACCGGATTGAACAGGCCCACAGTGGCTTTGTTCACTGCACCGATTCCTGACACAACGCCAAGCTGAATATTTTCCTTGCTACAGACAGCCGTCATGGACTCAACGATCTCTTCACCGGGGTCAAGGCGCATCAGCAGTTTTGAATCAAAACGTGTATACTCCATATCAACCTCCTGAGTTGCTATTACATTATCGGGTCACACAACACTTTCATTATAAAAAATGTGGTGACCAAACCGTCACGGATACAAACATCAGATGTTCTGATGTTTAAATCAATCAATGCCTTTTGCGGTCAATTGTCAAGTGCAGCCCCCTTTGGGACAGTGTTCCCAAGACAAGTCATTCTTGAATGTATCACATTATTCACCTATGAAAACAGCCATGAAGCGAAATCCTATCAAGATCCAGCGAAATCGTTTGAGTGACCAGATAATTGAAAGCCTGATCACGATGATTACTGACGGCCAGTTACAGCCAGGAGACAAACTGCCTCCAGAACCGCAACTCATGGAACAGTTCGGTGTCGGCAGAAGCTCGATACGGGAAGCTGTCGGCGCACTGGAACTCATTGGGGTGCTCACCGTGCGTCCGGGGGACGGGACACGCGTCGCTGATTCCACCGAATCGATTCGACACAGGGCTGCCGGACTGGTCTTGATCACCATAGGCAAGGAAAAGGTGAGCGAACTGGTCGAAGCTCGCAGTGAGCTTGAGCAGACAATTGCCATGTATGCTGCAGAACGGGCGACCGCGAATGATATCGAAAAAATCAAAACGCATCATCACCGATTAATTCAGGCCAAGGAACAGGGACAATCGCTCATAACAACCGACCTGGAGTTCCATGCTTCCATCGCATCCTCCTGCCACAACACTATTTTGATGCGATTCTTTTCCGAACTCCACCAGCCCGTCCTTCGTTGGATGGAGCAAAAAGCCAAATATGATTGGGGATTCGACCGTGTTGTCGAGGACCATCAGCGCATAGTGGACTCGATTGAAGCCCATGACCCGATGGCCGCACGGCAGGCAATGCAGTCCCATATACAATTGGCTGGAGACAAACTAGTCGCCGCCTTATCTGAAACCGAACCCCAAAAGTAAGGCTGAAGGCGCGTGAGTTCTTCGTAGCTGTTGAGCGCCCCATTTACTCCATAATTCAATTAGTAAAAACGCTGTAATGAAAAGCCCCATGCACTTTTGCATGGGGCTTTTCTGTTGAACTATCTATATTGCACATAATAAAACTGCACTGCAACATCACTGCATGGCACCCTGCAACATGAAACGATGCAACGCTGAAAAAAAGTATAACTTTTAAAAATATGTAATTAAATTTTCAAAGTAAAATAGGGTATTAGGTACTAAATTTATGAGTTTTAACTGGACTTTCCACCACACTCCTCTTACTTATAAATCGTTTTCAACATAATTATAGACCAGCCTATTAACGCTACATCAACCAACACTAACACAACACCACACGGGAGATAATATCATTGCAAAACTTCATCATTGTACAAACGCACAAAGGTAAGCTGCCTTCTGTCGAAACACTGCGGTCTGCCGGGTTTCGAATATCATCTGCGGTGGCGCCCATCAAAAAATGCCGCAAGAAGCAGTGGGGGACATTTGAAGGATTCAGTATGCGCCCATTTCTGCTCAACGACTCACATCGAAGCAGGTAACAGAAAGAAAGGATAACGGACGATAACTACCTGAATACAAAGCAGGACATGGGCGAACTGACATAATAACGGGCCAGGGGTACTCCCTGCTCCACCTTGTCTGGATACTAGGGGAAAGCCCTATTCCAACAATATCGGTACAGCTCGATTGATCAACTACAACTTTTTTTACGCCCCTCGCCAACACATACCAATGGACAGACTGACTCCCCAAAGACCCCTCCTCGGCCAGGCAGGGTTTTTCGCTCGAGAAAGAAAAAAGCCCCGACAGACAAATCTGTCGGGGCTCTATTAATCAAAGTCGACTATAAAACGTCGTCGTAGCCAGCCAGGGCTTCATCAACCGGCATGTCCATGTGAACGATGCGGTTGAGTACCTCGACAAGGCGGGTCGGATCATTATGCTGGAACACATTGCGGCCGACAGAAAGTCCGGCGGCCCCGGCATCAATGGCGATGCGAACCATATCGAGAAAATCGCGGGTCGAGTCCAGCTTGGCACCTCCGGCGATAACCACGGGGATCCCGGCACACTCAACCACTTTCGAGAAGGACTCAAAGTCACCAGTATAATTGACCTTGACGACATCAGCCCCCAATTCAGCGCCGACACGAGCGCAATGCTTGACCACCTCAGGGTCATACTCATCACTGACCTTCGGGCCTCGTGCATAGACCATTGCCAGCAGCGGCATGCCCCACTCGGAGGCAGAAGCGGCCACGCTGCCCAGATCGCTGAGCATCTGCCCTTCGGTCTCGTCACCGAGGTTCACATGGACACTGACGCCGTCAGCCCCGAGGCGAATGGCCTCTTCCACGGTAGTAACCAGACGTTTGACGTTGGGAAACGGCGACAGCGTAGTTCCGGCAGACAGGTGAACTATACACCCGAAATCACGGCCCTGCATGCGGTGTCCCAACTGGACCTGACCTTTGTGGACCAACCCTGCGTTGGCACCACCGGCCACAAGATTGGTGACCGTATCACGCATCTTCTCCAGTCCGGCGATGGGACCGACTGTCACACCATGATCCATGGGGACGATGATGGTCTTTTGCGTGTTTCGGTTGAATATTCTTTCCAAACGAATGGCTTTGCCAGTGTGCATTCTCCACCTCTTTAATCGTGTAGTAGCTCTGGCCCAGGGAAGGGCGTTCAATGAATTGTTGCATAGTCACATAATACACTCGGGGCAAAGATGGAAGGGAATAGACCCGCCAAACGCGATAGAATCCGCGAATACAGCTTGATATTGTTGACTCTCTAATAATAATTATGGGATGCTACTCAGGTTATCAGATTTCGTCTTATCTGAGGAGCCCATGAGCGAAGAAAGAGCCTACGAATCCATTTTTATTGCCCGGCAGCCGGTTTTCGACGAACGGAACAAGACATGGGGTTACCTGCTTCTGTTTCGGGATAGCGATGATGCCGATCGTGCCATTTTCACCGACAACTCCGAAGCGACCATGAACCTCGTGGCCAATCTTCCGCTTTGTGGCGGTATTGCGGGGCAAAAAGCGCGGCAGATGATCCACTTCACACCCGATGACATTCGGCGTGGGACGCATAACGCCGTTCCCTGGTCCAACACGGTGCTCATCCTCGAGGAGACCGCCAAGGTTGACCATAACCTGCTGGATATGCTTCGTAACATCCAGTCGGACGGGTATGAGATCGCCGTCAACAACTTCGAAGGGAAGCCCGGCTGTGAGCCCCTTGCGGAAATCGCCGACATCCTCATCGTGGATATCAGCGGCAAGGAAGAGGCCGATCTCCAGCTCATTACGGCCAAAGCACAGAAATTCGGCTCTCCACAACTCATCGCCAAACGGGTGGAGAACGCCGAAGAGCTGAAAAAAGCGCAGGACACCGGATTTCATCTGTTCCACGGCTTTTTCTTCAAGCACCCGGCCACGGAATCCGGCCGCAAGATCCCGTCTTCCAAAGCGACCCGTCTCAAACTGTTTGAAATCATCGAGAAAGACGAACCGGATTTTGACGCGCTGACCTCAGCCATCGAGGCAGATGTCGCCATCAGCTACCGACTTCTCAATTTCCTGAATTCGGCAAATTTCAGTTTCGCAACCACCATCACCTCCATTCGACAGGCCGTTGTGCTTGCCGGTTGGAAACCCATCCGCAACTGGTTGCGGCTCATCATTCTTACGGACATCACGCCTTCTGAGAAGAGCCAGGAACTGGCATACATCTCGGCTCACAGGGCCAAGCTATTTGAAACCGCTGCCCTTGGTGGTGGATATGAGGAAGAGTCGGACAGGTTGTTCATGCTCGGTCTCTTCTCACTCCTCGACGCCATGCTCGATTCCGACATGAGTTCCATCGTCGAGCACCTGCCGGTAGACGACAAGGTCAAAGACGCTCTGTGCGGTAAACAGAACCAGTTTGCCATTTGGCTCGACCTGACCCGCGCTATCGAGCATTCCGACTGGGATGAGGTCGGCAAAAAAGCCAAAGAGCTGAACCTGTTGCCAGGAACCGTAGCTGTCAGTTACCAGCACGCTTTCACCTGGGCAGACGCATTCTTCTCCCCTGATCCCAAAGAACCTATCCAATAGGTAACAATTCATTCCGATATGAAGGCCCTGCTCGTTGAGCAGGGCCTTTTTTACAACCCGCCCCTCTTGCCCCGTCTGCCGATATCTCCTACCGTCAGAGATCATGACTGTTTCCCGAAGACACTTTCTCGCTGCCATGGCCGGGCTTGCCGTACTGCCCGCATCAGCCCGTTCAGCGACACATTCTGACGCTCCCTTTGCGCTGGCCGGCACTGTTTTCACAGGAGAAGACAAACCACCTCTTCATGACCATGCCGTTGTCGTTCACGGTACCCGTATCGTCGACGTTGTCCCGATCCACTCCGTAAATATACCACGGACAATCACTGTCCCGAATGCCTTTATCATGCCCGGGGTCATCAACTGCCACGTCCACGGCCTGCACTCGCCAAAGGAGCGACATGAGCGCTGGCTGCAACATGGCGTCACAGCCATCGGCGATGTCGGGTCTCCGCTGAAAGCCATCAGCGCCCTGACACAAACACCCACAGGGCAAACCGCCACAGCAGCCTGTTCCGGCCCGATACTCTGTCCGCCCGGAGGCTATCCCCTGCCAGTGCATGACAACAGGTACGGACTGGTCGTGACTTCTTCTCAACATGGCCGGGAGCAGGTCCGGCGACTGGCCGACCTTGGGGCAACCATGATCAAGCTCGCTTTTGAGCCGGGCCCCAACAGGAAACCATGGCCCATGCTCGACGCTGCCACCGCCGAAGCCATATGCAATCAGGCCAGACGCTTGGGGCTGGTCATCCGTTGTCATGTGGAGGATATCGGAGGCTTGGGGAAGGTACTCAATGCGGGCGTTGACACGATAGAACATGTACCGCACCGCTGGTTGCGCAATGGCGTCCCCCATCCAATCCTCGACCGACAGGGGCTACCGATCTCACCCTATCGAAAACTGTTGGACCGGATGGTCAAAAATGGAATCATACTGACACCAACACAGGATGTCCTTTCGCGCTCCATGTGGAGTGGGCCTGAATTATCGGCTCCGGTCCAGTACTTCAATCAGCTTAACGGTGATATCGCTATTGGTAACGACTTCCCGTATCGACGCACTGAAGCAGGCATGCCCAGCAAGGAATGCACCCTCTTGCAGTCTGCAGGTTTATCCAACCACCGTATCCTGCAGGGAGCCACCCGCATCGCGGCCCGAGCCTGTGGATTCAAGGACAGAGGAACCATACGCGCTGGCAACTCCGCCGACCTCCTGCTCTTCTCCGGCTCACCACTCAGCGACCTCGCTCAACTCACCTCCCCGGAACTGATCATCAAAGACGGGCAGCGGATCATTCCCGCATGAACACGATACGCATTGCCATCCAAAACGGTTTGCCATACTCTCGCCCCCCATGCATCAGCCCCACACCCGTCCACCATCCACTCCCAATGAGGTACTGAGTTCCGTATTCGGCTTTGACGCCTTCATCGGTCTACAGGAATCCATCATCAACAACACCCTTGCGGGCGGTGACTCGCTGGTACTCATGCCCACGGGCGGAGGCAAATCCCTCTGCTATCAAATCCCTGCCATGCTCCGTCAGGGTGTCGGCATATGCGTATCCCCGCTCATTGCCTTGATGCAGGATCAGGTACAGGGACTGACGCAGATGGGCGTTCGCGCTGCCTGTCTCAATTCTTCCCTTGATCCTCAATCGGCCTGGGAGGTGGAACAACAACTGGAAACCGGCCAGCTGGATTTATTGTATGTCGCCCCGGAACGCTTGTTCCGTCCCGGCTTTCTGGATTTTCTGGCGCGGTGCAATCCGTGCCTGTTCGCCATTGACGAAGCCCACTGCGTTTCCCAGTGGGGGCACGATTTCCGGCCCGAATACATGCAGCTGTCCATCCTTCATGAGCGGTTCCCCGATGTTCCGCGTCTGGCCCTCACAGCCACAGCCGACAAACCGACGCAGCGGGATATCGTCAACAATCTGCACCTCGAACAGGCGCAGGTTTATGCCACCGGATTCAACCGACCCAATATTTCCTATACGGTCCTGCCCAAGAACAACGGGCGCAAGATGCTCCTGCAATTCATTCGGGACAACCACCCCGGCGATGCAGGGATCGTCTACCGACTCAGCCGCAAGAAGGTCGAAAAGACCGCTGAATTCCTCAACAAACACGGAGTGACCGCCCTCCCCTATCATGCCGGACTGACTCAGGCTGAACGGTATCGCAATCAGGAGCGGTTCATGCGGGAGGAAGGCGTGGTCATGGTGGCGACCGTGGCATTCGGCATGGGCGTGGACAAGCCCAACGTCCGCTTCGTGTGCCATCTGGAGCCGCCCAAATCGCTGGAAGCATACCATCAGGAGACAGGTCGCGCCGGACGTGACGGTCTGCCAGCCTCGGCGTGGATGTGCTTTGGCATGCAGGACATTGCCGTGCTCCGATCCATGATTGAATCCGGTGAGGCAGCAGGGACGCGCAAACGGGTGGAGCATTCCAAACTCGGCTCCATGTTCGCTTTCCTGGAAGCTGCCAGTTGCCGTCGACAGGCATTGCTCGGCTATTTTGGCGAAACCATCGAGCCGTGCGGTAATTGCGACAACTGTATCACCCCGGTGGACACCTGGGATGGGACTGTGGAAGCGCAAAAGGCCCTGTCCAACATCTTTCGTACCGAACAGCGATTCGGCGTCAACTATCTGGCTCATGTTCTTGTGGGCAAAGAAACCGATCAGATTCGGCGCTTCAACCACACCGAGCTGTCCACCTTCGGGTGTGGCGAAGAGTTGAGCCTGGACCAGTGGAAATCCGTGTATCGGCAGCTACTGGCCGGTGGGTATTGCTCGGTGGACCCTGAACGATTCAACGCTCTGACGCTCAATGAACGCTCGTGGCCCATACTCAAAGGCGAGCGCCCCATCCGCTTCCGCACCGACCCCATCGTGCCCAAGCGCTCGAAAAAGTCCAAACCGGCGAGAGCTGCCGCTGCCGATATCCTGACCAACTGGGAAACAGAAGAACTGTTCGATTCCCTACGCGAACTCAGGCTCTCCATTGCAGAAGAGCAGTCTGTTCCTCCTTACGCTATCTTTCCGGACAAGACGCTGTTGGAACTGGTCAAATACCGTCCCACCTCGCTGGAGTCATTTGGCTGCATTTCCGGTGTCGGCGAGGTCAAGCTGGAGCGATTCGGCTCCACGTTCCTTGCCGGTCTGCATGCCCACGAAGAAAAGCACGGCAGACCCGCCAACCTGGCTGAAATTCCTTCGGACAGAGCGGACAAGAGAGATAAGCAGAAACAGAAGAAGCAGGAATTATCCGCCACAGCCCAGGAGTCGCTGGCCCTGTTCAGAGAATTCGGTGATGTGGAGGAAGTAGCCAGCCGCCGCTGCCTCAAGCCCGCATCCATTTGGAATCATCTTTCCCAGGCAGTCAAATGCGGCAAGCTGAATTACCGGGAGCTGGTCAAGCTGCCAGATGTTGAAATCGACTTGATCAAATCCACATTGCGCGACTTCAAGAAACGGGGAATTCTCGCCCTGACACCCGTACATGATGCCTTTGAGGGCAAGTATCCATACGAAGTGCTGCGTGTCATCCGCTCCAGCGCCAACAGCTAACTTCACTTTTTCCCCATACATGCTGCTTGCGCCAGTCGTGCGCAAAGCGTATGGAGAATCGTATGAAAGCACATTCCACCAAGCCCCTGCCTCCAGCGAGAAGGGTCGCACTCGAAGCACTTTACCGTTGCCTGTTTTCCAAGCAGGACATTCAGGCCGCCCTTGACGTGGCCCTTTCCTCCGGCAAAATCGATCCCCGCGATGTCGGGCTTGCCACTGAACTCTGTTACGGATACCTCCGGCTCAAGGGCCGTATCGAGTATATCCTGACACGGTTTCTACAGGACCCCGGCAAGCTGCCGCCCAAAATGCGCCTGGCTATGGGCGTTGCGGCTTACGAGATCATTTTTCTCGACAAGGTCCCGGCCTACGCCTCTGTTGACTGGGCCGTCGAATTTTCCAAGAGCAAACCCGGCTCCCGTCTTTCCGGCCTCTTCAATGCCGTGCTGCGGCGCATAGCGGACATGGGCGACGAAGCCTTTGACAAGGATTTCTATCGCAAGGACGCCTCCCTGCCGGAATTCCTGAGCCGTTGGTACGCCTGCCCTCAGTGGCTTGTGGACATGTGGTGGAGAGCCTACGGCGAAGAAAGGGCCCTTGCCTATCTTGAAGCGCAACTGTCGCCGCCCGCCGTGGGCATCAATCTGTATGGTCACCCGGAAGCGGAAGAAATATTTACGGAACTGGCTGGCGCACCCGAGATATTAGACATCGAAGGCATGTCCTTCGCATTACCTGCCGGTACGTCCTTTGAGGATGAACCGGAACCGCCGCTGGCACGCCAGTCGTTTGCCGCGCGAGAAGCCATAGAGGCCCTCAACCCTTCATTGTGGGAAAGCCCGGTGTGGGATGCGTGCGCAGGACGAGGCGGCAAGACCCGGATTCTGTTGGAAAATGGCTTGAAGGTTTTTGCCTCTGACCCGCACAAGGGGCGTCTGTCCGCACTCCGCCGTGAACTGCCCGGTGTGGAAACATTCGAAGCCAATGCAGCGACGGCCATTCCTCCGCACCAGCCATCAACCATCCTGCTCGATCTCCCCTGCTCCGGCCTCGGCGTACTTTCCCGCCGCCCGGACACCAAGTGGAAACGGACCACCAAGGACCTTGATGACCTGATGAAACTGCAAAGCGAGATACTGGATAATGCTGCTCATCGCGTCAAACGCGGAGGCAAAATTGCCATTATCACCTGCACGCTCAATCCGGATGAAAACGATCACTTGATTAAAGCGTTTCTGGGCCACCACGAAAGAGCCGAACTGAACAAGGAATGGACGACCCCACCGGATTCACCGCTGGGAGAATTCTTCTACAGCGCCCTGTTGACGATCAATTAAGAATCAAACAGCCCACAAGCTGACTCCATATTCAAAAGAAAAGAGGCCTCCTGAAACAGGGGGCCTCTTCCATTATACTCACTATGGCTACGATTTAGTCGTCGTAATCGTAGTCGATGTCGATGTGAATTTCCTTGTTGTACTCTTCTTCCATTTCAGCAAGAACCTGCCGCTTGTTGTTGAGGAGATAGATGGCAAGCTCCTCCTCACAGTCGTATTCCACGGATTCGATGCTCGGTTTGCGGATATCGCGGTGGATATCCTTAAGCGCCTGCAAAGCCTGCCACTCCATGTTGCGACGAATGCCGGTACCCTTGCAGCAGGGACAGGGTTCCGTGGAAATGGCGATGGCCGAAGAGCCAAGGCGCTGGCGCACCAACTCCATGAGCCCAAAGGATGAAATACGGCTGACATCGGTTCGTGCGCGATCATTTTTCATTTCAGCGCGCATGACCTTCTCGACTTCGCGGCAGTCTTTCGGATTCTTCATCTCGATGAAGTCGATAACGACCTGTCCGCCGATATCGCGCAGGCGCAACTGGCGGGCGATCTCGCGAGCAGCTTCCACGTTGGTCTTGAGCGCCATCTTCTGGAAGTTCCGCTCGCCACCGATTTTACCGGAGTTGATATCAATGGCTGTCAGTGCTTCGGTAGCATCGAAAACAAGCCGGCCGCCCGAGGGCATGGATGCCTCGCGGGAGTAGATTTCCTGTACCTGCTTGACCAGATTGAACCGCTCAAGAAGGGAAAGATCGTGGTCTTCATGCAGCTTGGCCAGATTGTTCTTGCGCGGGAAGGCGAGCTTCACGAACTGCTTGACCTGATTGTAGGTTTCCTTGTCGTCCACCCATACCTCGGTCACATCCGTGGTCAGGTAGTCGCGGACGGCGCGGGCAGCCAGTCCAAGCTCTTCATAGACGACGGTCGGCGCTTTTTTCTGCTGCGCATTGGAACGAATATCCGTCCAGAGCCTGTTCAGGTACTTGAAATCACGCCCGAGAGCAGCCTTGGACTGTCCGACTGCGGCGGTACGGGCTATCAGCCCAACACCCTCGGAAGTATCAAAGGATTCCAGCGCTTTTTTCAGTCGGGCGCGCTCTTTTTCATTCTCGATCTTGCGGGAAACACCCATTTGGGAGCGTCCGACAGTGTAAACGAAGCTGCGGCCCGGAAGAGAAAGATACGTGGTGAGGAAGGCGCCTTTCTTGCCTGTGGGTTCCTTGACGACCTGCACCAGGATTTCCTGGCCGGGCTTGAGCACCTTCTGCATGAGCGGGAAGCGCTGGCCCTTCTTGGTGGCCGGGCTGCCCATGTAATATTCGGGATGGACCTCGTCGATCTGCAGGAAGCCGTTTCGTTCGGCTCCGTAGTTGATGAACGCGGCCTGAAGCCCGTTATCGATGTTGTGGATATACCCTTTGTAGATGTTGCCCTTGGTTTTGGCCTGGTGCACCATCTCTACATAATACTCGTTGACGATGCCTTCTTCGGCGATGACAACTTCAACCTGTTCCCCCGGCAATACGGAGATGAACATCTTCTGCCGACGTTTCTTGTTGGCAACTGCGGTCATAAAAACCTCTCAATAAAAAAATGTGTCGTATCATGGCGCGCTATTCCTCCATGACATGGCCCGTACCGTGGTAGAAGGTCTCACCCCGGTCTTCCCGGGAGATGACGTCGCCCTGTTCCTGCAGGGCTTCCACAGTTTCGCGAACCGCTTCCGGGTCCACGTTCAGGGCGCCGGCCAGTTGAGAAACAGTTTGAGGTCGACGAGACAGGGATGCTTCCACCAGAGCAGTCAATCGCTCGGGAGACATCTCCGCCAAAACCTCTGCCTTGGAAGCGCAAGTCTGATACTTGCCGACTTCAAGGCGTGCGCGCCAACGACTCAGGAGTGCCCCGTTCACGGGACTGGTTCCCCTGACCGTACCCGGGCGATTCGTGGTCACCACGTCCACCCGATCCGGTCCGAGCCGTTTGCAAAAAACCGTCAGCCTGTCGAGATTTTCCTCCGAGTCATTGACTCCATCGACAAGCAAAATTTCCAAAAATATCTTTCCGCTGAATTCCTTACGGAACTGCAACAATCCTTCGGCCACCTGCTCGGGAGTGATGCTACTGCAGGGGCGGTTTACCGAAGCGAATTCCGAGTCAACAAGTGAATCGAGACTGGGGAGCACAACGTCAGCCTGTGCCAGTTCAGCCCGAACCTCGGGATCGGTCATAAGTGTGGAATTGGTGAGAACCGCTATGTCCGTTTCCGGAAACAACAGCCTGGCGCCTTCAATGACTTTTGCCATCTCCGAGTTGAGGCACGGCTCGCCCAGTCCGCCCAGAGTCACCATATCCGGTGCTCCCAGGTCTTCATTTTTCCACGCGGCCAATTCTTCCAGGATGTCCTCCGCCGGGACATAGGGTTTCCGCTCAAGTGTCAGGGTCCTGGTCGCCCCTACCTCGCAATACAGACAATCCATGGAACAGACACGGCCACCGAGCAGGTCGAGACCAAGAGAGCGCCCCAAACGGCTGCTCATTACCGGGCCGAAAATGTATTTATATGCCATATCGCGTCTTTCCAGTTGCCCGCATTGTCGCGGATCATGAAATCTTCTCAGGTTATTAAGGACATGAGCGCTCATGTCAAGGAGAGTGTGATTCAGGCAAAACGAAATCGGCTTGTTGACCACCCTTTCCCGATGCGAAGAATAACGACTGTTCATGCTGGTTTTGCCTTCCGAGACACCCCGTTTTGCTTGACTTCACACGCCGCCCACCGTAGGCAATCCCATAATTTTGTATATCACATATCAAGAACAGGCAGTTTAGTGTACGCTCTCCGCGTATACACCGAGAGTCCCGAAACCAGCCTGAGAGGAGACCGGAAATGATCGAACCCGGACAACTTATTCTGCTCATAAGCCAAAAAGGCAAACGATACCTCCGCAAGCTTGAGCAAGGCGGAGAAGTGCATACCCATGACGGCAAGCTGCTCATGGATGATGCGGCTGAAGCAGGCTTCGGCCAGCATGTGAAGACCCATCTTGGTCGCCCGTACCTGATTCTCAAGCCGACGCTGCATGACCTGATCAAGGGCGTAAAGCGCCAGACACAGATCATGTACCCCAAGGAAATCGGCTACCTGATGATGAAGCTGGGCATCGGCCCCGGTTCCACCGTCATCGAATCCGGCACCGGCTCCGGTGGTCTGACAACCGCACTGGCGTGGTTCGTCGGCGATACCGGCAAGGTCATCACCTACGAGCGCAGGGCAGACTTTTTCAAGCTGGCCGGCAAGAATCTCGAGCGCGTCGGGCTTTCCCATCGCGTGGAGCAGATCAACCAGAACATCGAAGATGGCTTCCTCCACTCAGGAGCAGACGCCCTGTTCCTCGATGTCCGCACCCCGTGGGAGTACCTCCACTCTATCCCCCAGGCCGTTATCCCGGGGGCAATGTGCGGATTCCTCCTACCCACAGTCAATCAGGTCTCCGAGCTGCTGCGCGGCCTCGAAGACGGTCCTTTCGCTGAAATGGAAGTGCTCGAAATCCTCGTTCGCCGCTGGAAGCCCGTTGCAGACAGGCTCCGCCCGGACGATCGCATGGTTGCACACACCGGCTTCCTCGTGTTTGCCCGGTACATGGAGCCACCCCAGGAAACACCCAAGTCGCTGATCGAACCTTCAGCAGCACCGCTGCAGGAATCAAGTCAGGAACTGCCCGAAGAGACCGACGGCAGCGAAGACGAAGCATAATACCAAGCCCGCCACACCAGGCGGGCTTTTTCTTTGGCTACGGCAGCGTTCAAGTGCCGCATGCCGCGACCCGGAAGAGAATGAAAAAGCATTGGAGGGGGAAGGGATTATTAATGCTGCTGGCTGGTAAAAATCTTGGAGTAGGTCCCGTCCTCTTTCATGGCGCGCAGGTGGGAAGCGACCACAGGGACTATATCCGCATGTTTATTGTGCATATATAGATACATGGGTCTATCGGCCAGAGGAGTACAAAAGGTTTCGATGGTAGTGAATCCCTTTTCATGAATGATATGCTGCCCTGCCGCCCGCTCGTAGAGCGCCACATCAATACGCCCCTGTTCGAGCATTTCCATCAATTGAAGAGGCTGGCGCAACTTGGTCACATCTGCCTCCGGCGGAACATTCTTTTCAAATATCTTCCAGCCAATGATGTAGCCGACACGCATGCCTTTGAGATCATCCCAGGAATCATATCTTGTTTTTGTACGTGAAAATGCAACGAAATGGTAATCAAGGACTTTTTCCGGGACCATTACCAGATTGGGATATTTTTTCTCCAGCCCCGCAATTCTGGGCAGCTCCATATCGCTTTTGCCTTCGTTGATAACGATAAGGGCGCGCTCTGGAGGGAGCCGGACCAGATTAACCTGCTGATCAAGGCGTTTACCGAGCTCCTTGAGTAATTGATCAATGAAGCCGGTTTCGTCTATAGTGGAGAATGGCGGCTTGATCGACGTGTTAACCTGCAAGGCCCCGGCATTTCCCGATACAGGAAGTACCAACACGACAAACAATACAACCACAACACTGCGAAACATTATCCCTTCCTCGTATCTCTTATGTGCCAGGGAGTTAGGATATACTGTACTCCATCGATTGGCTAGTCCGTAATAGCCATGAAAAAACAGCTCATATCTGAGACCTGACCCAACTCACGATATCCCTTGAATTCATGGCACCCGGTTGCCGGGCCACCTCTTTGCCCCCTTTAAACAGAGCCAGGGTAGGCACGGACTGGATTGCAAACCGTGAAGCGATCGCCAGCTCTGCCGAAGTGTCAATTTTGGCAAGCCGTACGAGCGGATAAAGCTGCCGAGCAGCCTCTTCAAATTGCGGCGTCATCATCAGGCAGGGACCACAGGAGGGTGAATAGAAATCCACAAGAACGGGAATGCCGGTCTTTGCAATGTGACGATCAAATGTGCTTCCCACCAACTCCAGGGGATGATTTTCAAAAACGGGACGCTGGCATTTACCACATGTGGCCTGTGCTTCCCGGCCCTGCTGAATTCTATTTATGGCGCGACAGGCAGGACAGACAATGAGAGCAGTATCAACGGTCATGGATTTCCTCCGTTCTTCGATTTACCACTACAAAAGACCATATCCCTCCATGATGCAAGGAAATTCACTAGGCAGTTTGACTACTGTAGCTGCGCAGATTCCTCAGCCTTATCGAACAGATCGACGATTTTGGTGATGCCGACCATATCAAATACTGTTTTGAAGTTGTTCGACAATCCTGTCAGCCGAATATGCAACCCTGCATTGCACTCGTCCTGAAAAAGCGCTGTCAGGCCGGTGATACCGGCTCCATTGATGGATGCGTTCTCGTCAAAGTCGAGAATGATCGTTTCCTTGGACAACTCTTTAGCTGAAGCAAAGGCCTCCACAATATGCGGAATGGTGTTGCCGGTGACACTGCCACGAACGCTGACAATGGCACTGTCAGCCTGTTCCTGCACAGTTACCTGTCCTTCTTCATTCCTTGCGATGGCGAGTCGTTCCGCGGCTCTTGAAAGGGCCTGTTCGAGCGCCTCTCTTTGCAGGGGTTTGTTTATGAAATCCGTTGCGTCGAGATTCAATGCCTGAATGGCCAGATCCATATCGCCATGTCCAGTGATCACAATCACCTCGGCATGGGGATCTATCTTCTTGATTTCCTTGAGCGCTTCAATGCCGTCCATGATGGGCATCTTGATGTCGGTAAGCACCAGCCCAGGTCGCTCATTCCTGAAAATCTCCACTCCCTCTTGTCCATTTTCAGCAGTGAGAATCTCGTACCCGTAGGCAGAGAGCATCAATGTGAACATCCTCAGTGTGGGTTGCTCATCGTCTATGACCAGTATTTTTTCTTTATCCGTCATGCTGCGGAACCTCCTTGCGTCCTCGCTGCCGGAAACTGCATACGAAACACCGTTCCCTTTCCCGTATCACTCTCAATGCGGATTTCTCCGCCGTAATCCCTGACGATGCCGTATGTGATGGCCAGCCCCAATCCCATTCCATGGCCAGCCTCTTTCGTTGTATAAAACGGCTCAAAAACCTTGTGCTGATCCTCTTGCGCAATGCCGGCCCCGGAGTCTTGCACTTCCATGTAGACTGATTCGTTTTCTGCGGCACTCCGTATGACAATTCGTCGGTCGCATACTGCATCATGCGGCGAGGAGCAATCATTTATGGCGTCCCTGGCATTGGTGACCAGATTGAAAATAACCTGTTGCAGTCTGTTGGAGTGTGCCAAAACAACGGGCAGATCCGGAGCCAGGTCCAACTCGAATCGAATGTTGTCCAACTCGAATTGCCGGCGAATCATGGACAGCACCGCCCTGATCGGCTGATTCAAATCAACTCGTTCCTCGATAAGGTCGGATTTACGCCCGAAAGAACGGAGCGTATCGATGATTTCAGCAGCACGGTCCACCTGCTTCGATATGTCGGAAACCACCTGGCTGAAGTGTTCCTTGGGGACCTCGACCCCTTGTCCTTCCATCATCGAAAGGAACTCACTGCCCATTTTAATCGCATTGAGGGGCTGGTTGATCTCATGGGCAACACCCGCTGACATTTCACCAAGGGACTTCATTTTTCCGGCCTGAATCAACTGTGCGTCCTTTTCGATCATTTCCGTAATGTCGGTTACGGCAATGATGATCGCGTGGTGTCCACGATAGGAGATAGGACAGGCATGCATATTGACGAAGAAGGGTTCGCTTCCCTTCTTGTAATGCAGTTGTTTGGGAAAGTAGACGCACCCCCCACCACCTTCGACAAAGTAGGACAGGCATTTTTCGTTATGTTCCTGCCCCAATTGGACAAAGGGCATCCCTATCAATTCCCGCTTGTCGTACCCGTACAGCTCCACGGTTCTGGGGTTGGCGTCCCGTATCTCCCCATTTTCACAGTCCACGACAAAAATTGGGTCCGGCCCTGAATCGAAGAGCGAACGATACTTCTCCTCTGATTCGCGCAACCGGTGGCGGTACAGCTTGATGGACCAAACCATATTGCGGAAGGAATCGCCCAACTGGACCACCTCGTCACCCCGGTGCTTCCGGTAGAAAGCACATCTCGCGCACTTGCGGTGCACTTCACCCGGCAGATTGATCTTTCGCGACTCATCAAAATGCCAGCAAGGAAGATCGGTATTGGTGAAGGCCGGACAATTGGCAGTGTCCCAGTCCTCATCGGGTCCGAGTTTGAGTGGGATATCAAAATTGCCTCGGCTGATTTCATCCGACAGCCGGGTCAAATCACTGATGGGCTTGGTGATATAACGAGTCAGCCAGGACGAGAAGAATATGGTGATCAGTACCACCAGCGAAATGAAGCCTAAAAAGGCGACACGCAGCTTGCCGACCAGAGAGTCGATGTGTTCCTTGCTCAACCCCACGTGGACCGTTCCGATGCGGTACAACCCTTCATTGATAGCCACGGCGATGTCGTACACCCGCTCTCCGTCGACCACCATAAGCTGGATGGAATCCTGCTCCCCGGAGGGGATGGTGTTGTTCAGCAGAACCTTGGGCAGCTTCCGGGTCATTGTATGCGCCAGCAGGCGGCCTTCGATGTCTTCGACGAAGATGTATGAGACCAGGTATCTGCGCTGGTGCAGATTGGCCTCATCAAAAATCAGGGTCAGCAGCTTGGGGATGTCGTTATCAAGGATGAAGGAGCCGCCGCGCTCGGCAACGGATTGGGCAATGGCTCGCCCTCGCAACTCCAACTCCTGCGTAAGCGAACTGACCAGAATGTAACGAGAGATCAAAGCGACTGCCACACTGATAAAGAGAACCGCTGCAAGCATGGACACCAACAGCTTCTCACGCAATCCCGCATGCGCGAAGCGATAGGCTATCTTTTCTTTGAAGGTCATGGTGCGACCTTCCTATGCAGCGTGTTCCAATCAGTAAACGGAACAAAATGGCGATCCATCAGCCGCGTAAAATACACTTGATCCAGCCCCTGCCTGTCCTTGGGACCATAGGTGATGGAGAGCCCGGGACCCATTTCGAAATTTCGTATGGACTCGATGGCGCGGATCAACCCCTCTCGGGTCAAATCCCTACCGGCTTTATTCAGCCCTTCCACGAGGATACGCGCATTAAGAAATCCTTCGAGACCGACAAAACTGGGTGGTTCGCCAGGGAAATAGCGCTCCAACAGTTGAACATACTGGACTGCGGCATCGTCTTCGCTTCCCACGCTCATGGGCGGCGGAACCACCTGAGACATGAGCACCGTCGGATCACCCTCCGGGATTCGACGAGCAAGCTCTTCCGCACCGACAAAGGATACGTTGTAAAAAACAGGGTTGAATCCATCGTCGAGCGCCAACTCGATGAAACGAGCACATGCGCCGTAGGTGCCCACCATAACCACTGCCTCAGCACCGGATTCGACGATTTTCTTCAATCCTTCCGTCACATCCTGCGTGCCGCGAATGTAGGAGCCACGGGCCACAGGCTCAAGTCCGTATTGTTTGAGAGCCAGTTCCGTCCCGATGAGACCATCGAAACCATATGCGTCGTATTGATAGAAGACGGCGATCTTACGAATGCCAAGATCATTGATCATGTGTTGCACGGCCGCTTTGGTTTCCTGGTAATAGGAAGCCCGGATGTTCACCACATATCTGTTGAAGGGCTCGCGGAGAGCATTGGCACCCGTAAACATGCCGATGAGGGGTATTCTGGCCTCCTCGACCAGAGGCAGCACCTTGACCGTGGTGGGGGTCCCCACATAGCTGAACAGGGCGAGTACATCGCCACTGATGATAAATTCCTGGGTATTGGCTAGACAACGGGGTGGATCATACGAATCATCCACGGCCTTGATGCGCAATGTGCGCCCGTTTATCCCACCATTATCGTTGATGTATTTAACATATGCCCTGGCACCTTGCAGCGTCTGGGTGCCCAGGTATCCGGCATGCCCTGTCAGGGCCAGGGATGATCCGACAACAATTTCTGATTCGGTAACGCCGGGTATACCCTTGTTGGAATCATCTGAATTATCAACGCCTCCACACGCCCATGCAAGCTGGGTCAGGAGAAGAACAAGCATGGCTCGCGCGAACTGTCTCACAGGCGTACTCCATCATTTCCGGTGATTCTCCGCCTTGGCGGAGTCCAGTGTTTGTCGTACTTTCTGTAAAGGGAAAATACAAGAACAGACCATTTGCTCAAGGTTCCAACCCTTACCAAAGTCTGTGTCAAACCTCGGATGCGCCCAAAAGACGCATCAAGACTAGCCAAAACGGACGGTTACAGGTATGGAATATGGTAAATACCATGAATTTTATCCGGCTACCTTGCGGGATTTCACCAGGAGGACCTAACAATGCTGATTAAGAATTGGATGACAAAGGATGTTTTGACGCTCTCCCAGGACCGCTCCATGATGAAGGCTTCCAAGCTGATGAAGGACAAGGCTGTCAGTTGCATGCCCATCGTTGATGACGATGACAGACTTGTCGGCATCCTTTCGGACCGAGACATCAAGGACGCTTCCCCATCCAAGGCGACCACCCTGGACATGCACGAGCTGTACTACCTTCTCTCGGACATCAAGATCAAGGACATTATGACCAAGAAGGTCGTCACGATCCGCCCGGATGAAACCGTTGAAAAGGCCGCAGTTCTCATGCTGGAAGGGCATTTTGGCTCCCTGCCCGTCGTGGATGATGACCGTAAGGTCGTAGGCATCATCACCGACACTGACGTGTTCAAGGTATTGGTTGAGATATCAGGCATTTATGAAGGCGGCACCCAGGTCTGCCTTCAGGTTTCCAATGAGCCGGGATCCCTCTCTCCTGTGCTTGACTACCTCAAGGACAACGGCGCCCGGATCATGTCCATCATGACCCGCAGCACCCCTGACACGGAGGACATGAAGGATGTGTATATCCGCCTGCGCGACATGGAGAAGCCCGAGTTCAAGCGCCTCAAGGCTGGCTTCGAAGAACGGTTCCCGGTCCAGTTCTGGGCAGTCGACCCCGTCCATAGGGTCGTAACCTAACAAATATTCAGGAGACCGCCTGCCGGTCTTCGCGCATTTTCGCACAACAGGAGGCAGACATGGGACGTGAAACCATCTTGTTCAAAAGCGAAGAAAAGAAAAGCGCTACCGAGGTGGCGCAGGCGTTACGCCTTGTGGCCGACAAAATAGAAGAAGGCTCCATCACCCTGAGTCAGGGCGGCGAGTCGCTTGTGCTGCATCTACCCTCCACCATGAGTTTTGAGATCAAAGCCGAGGAAGAGGAAGGGCGCACCAAGACAAAGCGTTCTCTCGAATTCGAGCTGGAATGGACCCTTGGCGAAGAAGAGGAAAACGGCGGAGCAACTATCTCGTAACTATCATTACCGATAGCTTGCCGTTAGGTTTATTTCCATGTAATATAAGCTGATAAGACCGACAGTCTTTACCTTCATCTTCCTGATTGAGCCTCCGTTAGCGGAGGCTCTTTCCGTTGAACCTAGGCGGCTGGCCCAATATCTAATTTTGGACAACCTGCCATCGTGCTGATACTGTACGTGCGGTTCACAACAACACATTACCCTACACCCAATACATTTCATGAATATCGCATTTGTCAATTCCACCCGCAAATGGGGCGGGGTCAAAACCTGGAGCATCGACATGTCGGAAAGCCTGATCCGCCACGGACATCAGGCGTTCATTGTCGGCCGTCCTGGGGCTTTCGTAGAAAAGGCCGCCAAACTCGGCATCCCGGCCCAGGCCCATGCTTTCGGTTTTGATTTCAATCCGCTCTCCATAGCCTACTTTCTGCGCTACCTATCGAAGAATCGGATTGATGTTCTGATCTGCAACATTTCCAAGGACCTGAGAACCGCAGGCGTAGCCGCCAAGATTCTTGGAATCCCTATCGTACATCGACTTGGCGCTCCCCAAGACGTGGTAGATCGTTTCAAAACCCGGATCACCCAACGCATAACCGGTGCTCACCTGTTGACCAACAGCGATTTCGTACGCGACAAGCTTTTGAATGGCGTCCCGTTATACAAAGAGTATGACTTTGGAGCTATTTTCCCCGGAACCAAGCCAAATCCAGTCCCGCCAAGCACGTGCCACAATCCGAGAACCATCATTGCCACCAGCCAGCTTAACCCAGACAAAGGACACGCCCACTTGCTGCAGGCAATGGCTTCACTCAAAAAACGTGGCTATGACTTCCGCTGCATCATTGTCGGCACGGGCAAGATTGAAGCGCAACTCCAGCAAATGGGCAGAGATCTCGGCATTGACGACCTCATTGAATGGACAGGCTTTGTGACGGACGTTCAGGCCCAGTTGCTTCGAGCAGACATTTTCGTCCTTCCGACCTTTTGCGAACCCCTTGGTATCTCCCTGGAAGAAGCCATGGCCAACGGGCTGGTTCCGGTTGCCCGCAGGGCAGGCGGCCCAAGGGAAATCTGGCCCCCAGACCTGGATCACTTGCTGATCCTCCCTCACAGCCACAAACAGGGTTTTGAAACTGCCTTGGCAACACTCCTCGACACCCCGGAGGATGAACTGATTGCCATGAAACAGTACGTACACACCCACGCCAGCCAAACGTTTTCGCTGGACATCCAGGCGGAAAAGCTCCTCAACTGGCTGAAACGATTCGTTTAATCGACATCTGATCCAAATGATCGGAATATTCCCTTAAGGGAAATCCGTGATGTGCCGAAAAGATAGGAGAACACGCACAATCAATGAGGAGTCAGTATGGGGAGCGTTGTCGCAATGGATGCCTTTCGGCAATCCATGTCAAACAAGAGCCACGGACCCAAGAAGCCACCAAGACCTGAGATTTCGGGCGGTGAAATATGGGGACGGGATTACAACAATCTCGAAGCAGTGGTCTTCGGGTTGCTCAAGGTCCGCGCCATGATCGCTCACCATATGGGTAGCTTCGACCACGTATTCGACGCACTGTGCATGGATACACTGGAAGCTGCCTACGCCATTGAGGAGCATGGACCGGCACAACTCAAGCAGAAGATCAAGCCCCTCAAGGAATGGATTCTTGACGAAATGACCGAAGACAACAAGCGCGATCTTTCCTGGACTCTCGTGATATTGGACCTTATCGAGAAGTCTCCAAACAAATAACTTATCGATAAACCTCTACATGTTAAAACATTGGTTTAACTGTTCAATCGAAATCCTATTTCCTCTCGAACATCATTTTTCATAGCCGCTGGCATTGCTTGTTCCAACCCATTGCCTCTCCACACAGAGAGGCTTTTCTCCTTCTTCATCGACGCCAATATTCGGCCGTGATTCCACCATGTATCGCCGTTTACCGAGAGGATACAACCCTTCCCCGAAATAACCACCACAGTTGCATTCATCTGTCGTAAAAAGGGACAATGGAAGCAACCGGTCCGGCTCGCAAGAAGCCACAAATACTCCTGTCAGCAGGCTGCCTGTTTCACCTGCCCCTGTCAGTCATTGCCCGTATCGGCCATGACGCAGGTTTTCATGGCATGGAGTTGATCATGAACTCCCCAAAGCTCGCGCCCGGACCAGAGCTTGAAGCGGTCAACGCCATCCTCCCCATACGAAGCCTGCACGCTCCCTTTCGCCGGTGGTCTGACTGGGGCGGGCATCTGCCCTCCTGGCGTGCAACCACTGCGCTGGCCAATTTCCTTCCTGATGCCGATCACATAACCATGCATCCTCCGGGGTCAAAGCTGGCGAATCTGGTCAAAAACCGGTGGTTTGAGAAGGCGTACGACCTTCCTCTGCTCCTTGATGCCAAGGGACGCATTCAGTTTTCACTGGAGAACATGCCCTGGGCTGAAGGATCACCCTTTTCGCAGGACCCGCTGGAAAAGCTCATGGCCCAATGCCGGGATAAAAACGTGGGGTTGACCTTTGACGTATGCCACATGGGAGTCTCCGGCCGGGATGTCATGGAGGCAATCCGCAAGGTGGATCTCGACCTGTTGTACAATGTGCACTATTCGGATGCTGTGGGGTACACCGAGCACCTTACCCCGGGGAAGGGGGCCCTCCCGTTAAAGTCCTTCCTCCAGCACCTTGGCAAGATCGGCTACTCCCGCTACCTTACACTGGAACTTGAGCCGTCAGCATTTCCGGATGACCTGGACGCCACGGTTGAAGTGCTCACCACTATGCGAGTGGAAATGGAACAACAACTCAACCGAACAGAATCAACATGACCCCAGCCGATTACCTCAAAGCCGTCAAAAACTCGGAGCAAACAGTAAACCCCGTGCTCAACCTCCTTGGTGCAACCGTGATCGAGACAAACCCGGGAAAGGCAACGCTCAAACTTACGACCAGCCCATCTTTTGCGCAGGGAGCAGGCGTGGTCTCCGGAGGCATTCTCGCCACCCTTCTGGATGAAACAATGGCGCACGCAGTGCTCGGATGTCTCTCTGCGAATTGTGCCACCGCTACGGTCAACATGAACGTCAGCTACCACCGACAGACCAGGGTCGGTGACGAACTCTTCTGTACGGCGCGAACCACGAAGCAGGGCCAGCGGGTCATTTTTGTCGAAGCCGAGATACAGGCTGACGAGAAGTCCATTGCCACAGCAACAGCTTCGTTCATTGTGACGCACTGTCCGAGTGAGGCATAGGCCATACCACACAAAAAACCCCTGACTCCGGTTCAGGAAGCCAGGGGTGAACTTACATGAAGGACGACCGCCCAGAATAGGGAACTCAATCTATTGTAATTTTTCCAATTCCTGTACGATCTTACCCAGGTCCGGTCGTAAATTGATGTCATGGACATCAATGTACCGCAGAATACCGCTCTTATCGATGATGAAGATGGCACGCTCCGCCATGCCGTCACTTCGAAGAACGCCATAACTTTCCGCGACCTGCCCATGCGGCCAGAAATCCGAAAGCACCGGGAATTTCAACGTATTCATAGCCTTGGACCACGTATACAACGTCGGGATGTTGTCAACGGTGATACCAACGAGCACTGCATCCAGTTCCTGGAACATTTCGCGTGCGATGTTGTAGCCGGGCCACTGGTCCGAACAGACCGGGGTCCATGCTGCTGGGACAAATGAAATCACGACATTTTTCCTGCCACGATAATCCGAAAGCCTGACGGTCTTTCCTGTTATGGATGGCAATGAAAAATCAGGAGCGACTTCTCCTGTCTTCACTTTTAACTGACTGTCTCGAGGTTTGAGTTTGCCAACAGGATAGGCAACAGGTTTCTCCTGCTCCTCATGCCCTGCGGCAGGACCAAACGAGATGAAAACAATCAATAATGCAAACAACAATCGCTTCATGACAATCACTTCCGTTATTTGACCACTTCCTTAATGGCCTTCAACAGTGCGTCCTTGGTTTCCGCTGCACCCACTTTCTTGAACAGCACTTCCATCGTATCCATCTTCACGATGTAAAATGTAGGAGTCGGCACTTCACCCAGCGCCTTGTGCACGGTGTAATCCTCATCGTGGAACAACGGAAACTGCACTTCGTATTTCTTCTGATAAAATGCTGTTTCATAGGGTGTATTCCCGAGGGCGATGCCTATCATCTTGATTTTTTTAGACAGGCCTTCCTTCTCAAGTGCATCATACAAGGCATTGAGGTGGGGTGCATCACGCTGACAAATCGGGCAATACATGCTGTAGCCTTCAACAAAGAGATACTCTGCCTGGATGTCTTTGGGCTGGATGGTGTCCGAAGTCACACCCAAGTAGGACTTTTGAGCCTCAGTCAGCTTCCCTGCAAGTGTTGCTTGAGGGAAGATTTCGCCGGCCATGGCAGTGCTTGTCAGCAGGCAGGTCAATATAAGAAATAAAAACAGACGTTTCAT